>Ga0126336_10001446_pt1 | contig 12376 bp, 8 predicted proteins | sample SidCmetagenome_FD_92530 | JGI IMG/M metagenome (GOLD analysis project Ga0126336, IMG submission 92530) | Coral microbial communities from El Islote,Puerto Morelos, Mexico - Siderastrea C C metagenome | ecosystem: Host-associated > Invertebrates > Cnidaria > Coral | place: El Islote,Puerto... | reverse complement strand
GCAGCGTGGCAGTGGATATCATCATCATCATCATCATCATCATCATCATCATCATCATCATCATCATCATCATCATCATCATCATCATCATCATCATCATCATCACAAACCAATGACCAATCAGAGATTGCACCAGAATCTGGAGCAGTGGGAAGACTGCATCAAAACAGCCCACAGACTCTGTTGCTACCTCTCTCACACCAGCCTGCACCCCATAAGCCCCCTGTAGAGCTAGTCTGCTCACAGGCTAACTGAGAATGGCCTCTGTGGTAAGAACATTGGTCACACTACTCGCCTGCACCTCGTATTGTACTTCTTTGTTCTTACCACATGTTGACATCATCTATTAAATACAAAATTGGGGCTTCACCAATTAATTCTCATTGTGTAATTGCCCAATCCAAGTTAAGAAATTTGCTTAGACAAGTAAATCATTCACTTACAACTGACTTTTCCGTTCCATTTTCTATTCAAAAATCTAATACTCATCAGTGGACTAAAACAGTTTTATTGTCATCTGGCATTAAATTATTTTGATTTTATAAAGTATTAGGACCTTCCATGACTTCATATGAAGAGAATACCGAGATCAATCTCACATCTTGCTTACCTTTCTCTTAGTTCTGTTATTATCGCACACAGGTCAACTGTCGTGAATCTCGACTTCATTTTTCTGAATTAAAATTGTTGGAAACCAAGGGAAATCTTTACGAACAATTAACGAACGACTCGTCCGCCATATTGAATCTCATTCGCACATGATTTTGTGAGTTAAACCGCTGATGATGTCACGGTCTGCGCCAAGCGTATTCGCGAGTACCGCGTGTTTACGCTTTGCTCGCGCATTTTTTTGTCAATGATTTGTTTTGATCTTAATTGTTTCTCTCCCTTTCTGATAAATTATACACTTATTTACGAAAGGTGATCCTTATGCAAGAAAGACGTTTTTCTTTTAAATGCAAGAAAGAGTAACCAAATAGATGATTTCCGCGTTATACATGTATGTGACATGCGTGACGCGTGACTATGCATATCAATAAGGGGTTTTTCCCAGTTTCGCTTTCGTCGAAGCAGGAAGTGTTTCATTTGAGGCTGAGCCATACTGCAGAGTGAGTTGCGAAGAACATCTCTTCACTTTTGCTTGAGATTGTTTCCCTGGTCATTCAAGGTACTGTAAAAAAAATACTGTTTCTAAGTAGAAGTTTCTGCCTAACGCGGAACGGGTTCGTTTTCTATCGATATCGGTGATACATTTTATTTTCTAATGTTTTCGTTTTGGGGTCAGGATGTGACTGACATTTTCTCAGCGCTGTGTATTTTCTAGCTTGGAGTACGTGGTTATTTTTTGCGACTTTAGTTAATTTTCTCCTGGGGCACGGCAGATCAGTGCTTTCAAATTCAGTAAAAGTTCTGAACCGCTTTCCCCAGACAAAGTTGCAAAGAAAACTGAATCATGTGTTTATTTCAAAAGATAGAAGTGCTTGGCATTTCGAAATTCGAATTCGTTTGGGCGCTCGCAATCCTACTGCGCCAACTATAGGAATAGGTGAGTGGGAAGTAAATGTGACCCGATTTTGAGCGCGCTTTCAAAATGTAACTTCCGTAAGGGACCGTCGTCATATTCATAGGTTCCCCGCTTAACGTCCTCTGGACGTTAAGGTCAGACCCCCTCCCCCCCTCCTCCTTAACGTCCACATGGAATTTCGCACTCCCATGTATTTTTAGAGCTGAAAACTAGGAAGAAATTTATACCCGTGACAAGAAGATGCAGTTGTATTGCAACTGGAATGAATTCCGCATAGAAAAGACAGTGAATAGCTTTAACGATTGGGAAGGTTAGAAATTCGGTTGGAACTTTTTAAATTTACCACTGTTACTCTGTTTTGTCACATCATATCCAGACAGAGCACATTTGTTGGTTTTGTAAAGTCTAGCGAACGCGTATTACTTCTGCGCCATCTTTGTAAGTGACAAACTACGTAGATCACACCATTATCGAGTTTGTTCTCATTTTCCACTGCAATACGTTTTTCTCTTCATGTTCTGTGATCAACATGAGTAAAATGTTTCTTTTTCGATGTTATTTTGGTTTTGTCCTAGATTCCCCACTCTAACGTCCAAATCTTGACTCATTGCTCCCTAACCCCCTCCCCCCTAAACGTCCAGTGGACTAATTGAACGAACAAATTTGTAACGTCAGCTAGAAACCCGGCCTTTTGGCCCTTTGTGTAGAAAATGGGTGTAATGTATTTACTATCTGGCAGTGAAGTTCAGGCTTGATCCGGATCAGACGGATCGGACCAGTTTGTCTTGCTGTCGGTTTTCCGCAGAACAAAGTTTCGCTTTGTCAGCAGTAAGTTATTTATTAGGGGTTTTCCCACTTTTATTTTTGAGTCTGAATGACTAGTAATTAGGGGTTTTTCCCACTTAAGATTAAATTCATTCCACGCGTAAATATTTGGTTAAACGCAACATAAGTACTTTCAATACACGAGAAATTAACGCCATGGTAAACTGACTTCGAGGCTGTTTCAGTTTGCTATTATGGGTCTATTATGTCCATTTGTTAAATTTTATTTGGAGTTGTTTCACGGTGCTTCAGTTATAAACATTTGTCACTGGATGACTCCTTTTTATCCAAAATATGCGTGACATCGACCTTGGGTACTGATGAATATGAATAAGGGGTTTTTCCCAACTTCGCTTTCGCCGTATTTAATCATCCCACGCGATTTGAAAGGAATTATCTCAGGTCGGCTGAGCCAGCAGCGCGGCTGAGCCAGCATCGCGGCTGAAGTTGCACGGAACGTCTCCACATTTTCCCCTGGGATCCTTTCTCTGGTCGTTCCAGGTACTGTATGTGAATTGACAGAAGTATGTATCTAACTTATCCAGTTAAGATATTTAGCTTGCACCCTGTCTAACACGGAATTGGTTCGTTTTCTGTCTGTATGCATGGAACATGTGGATTGCATCTGTGTTTTCGTTTTCGTGTTAGGGCGTGATCGACATTTTCTCAGACCTGTGTATTTCTAGTTACGTGATTAACTTTTGGCTAGTTTCGCTATTTACGTTTTTCTGGTGCACTAGATCTAGAGCTGGTGCAAAATTCAGTAAAATTTATCGAACGGCTCTTAGTCTGTTTAGTCAAACAGAGTTACAAAGAAATAGCCATTATTGAAAAAGTTGGGTGGGCTTCGCGCTATTCGAAATAACTTTTGGGCGCACGCAATTCTTTTGCGTCAATCAACAGAATAGGTGAATATTTTGAACGGGCAAATTTATAACGTTATAATCAGCTCGAAACCCACGTTCTGGAAGTCAATGACGTTCACCAGGATCTTTAAAAAGCATGGACAGACTGTCCAAATTTCACTTTCTCAGTTCGAAGTCCCATTTTCACCTTCTAATGATCATGAATTAGTGGTTTGTCCAATGTAGTTCACTTTCTTGTGATTAATTAGGGGTTTTTCCCACTTGTGATCAAAATACTCCACCCGCAAGGAATTGGTTTCGGTTAAGCGAGACATGTTTGCAGAAAATTAAACGTTCTTGCCATTTACTGTTAAATCCGCTAATTGAATTTTGTTTAGCATTTTGTTTGGACTCGTTTCCTAGTGCTTTACAAATTGGTCACAAGATTTTACTTTACTCGTTTTCTTCCAAGTTATGCATGACATCAAGCGTGTGGGTATAAATATTAATAAGGGGTTTTTACCAGTTTCGCTTTGACTTGAATTGACCAAGCAGTTCAGTTTGATAGGAGCCCTCCTGGGCTATATCGCGGCCGAAGTTGCGCGCAGCGTCGGGTCTCTACTTACTTGCATGAGGTTGTTTTTCTGGTCCTTCAAGGTACTGTCATTAAATGATTCAACCAATGAATGCCGGCATGTATCTAATTTATCCGGTAAAGATTGCTTGTCAGCCTAGCGTTAAGAAACCGGTTCGTTTTCCATGCGTGGTTGATGCTGATTGCGTCCTCCGTTCTTGCGCCATTTTAAGTCAGAGCGTAATCGACATTTTCTCGATGCTTTTTCCGTGTATGCCCTGTGAGGTCTTGCTGTCATATTGAATGTGTGTCCAACTGAGCCTAACACACAGTGAATTCGAATGCACAATTTTGATCAAGAACTGGTCCGATTTCGGCCTGTATTTGGATCAGTACGAAAGCTCTACCTTGATATATTTCCTTTTCCGCCGTCCAGTTACAAAAACATTGGATTCCATACACCACAGACTCTTTTTTCGACTGCTTCGTCTTTGTTTTAATGGAAATTAATGACAGAATCATCTCAGCTGAAATGGTAGCACACTGGCCGTCAGGGTATGGCTTTCATACATTTGCGTGGAATCACGGTTAGGTCTAACTTTAGACCTAGATCTAGGCCTAACTTTGGACCTAGAGTTTTAATACTCAACGGGACCCTTTCGCGACATCATGAATACCTATTTTCTGATTGGGCTTTAGTTCAATTCCCTATTTGGTTGCCCCTGATTTAATAATAATTATTCATAATCAGGGGTGTATCCGACTTTCGCTTTCTGATTTGGCCGCAGTACAAGAGAGCGTTTATCAGCAACTTTTCTCTTCAGTCAAGGTATTGTAATGCAACAAATGCATAAATCTGACTCGTCTGTGAAGATATTGCTCGCGGTTCGGTTATGGCTCAATGGTCTCAATACGCGTTCGTTCAGCTTACTATGAAGCCGGTCAGAACGCGATCGAACACACTGTAATTAAATGAGTAATGACACGCTGATTAAAAGAATGCTCAATTTACTAAGTGAAAGGCTTCGTACGTTAACAGAGGAACCACGTAGTACTTGACAACTATCGAGAAAGAACTATTGAAGCTGCCGCTGTACAATAATTGTCAGGAGTGGGGGCTGATAAACCAGAGCGGGGGGCATAAGGTAAAATCAATGCAAGGACAGAGGGGGCTTGAAGTAATTTAAGTACCTCAAGAGGGGGGGGGGTTAAAGTTTTATTTCAAATATAACTGATGTGCATATTTATACTTTGGGAAACTGAGATGAAACCCACGTAAATACATCGAAGCGTCCCTCCTAAGTCTAACATTAACCAGTGATATGAATGAAAAAGGCAAAAAGTAATTGTAGATAGCTAAATTTACGACTGAATGTTGTCTTTTAAACCTTAAATGTAAACTAGACGAACGAGAAGTATATTAGAACTTACTAATTAGCATTTGCTGAAAAGCTTAATATTCGGTTTGCTGTTTATGTTCTTTAGTCGACAACAATTTCAATGGGTAGTGATATGACTGCCATTTCTCTATGAGCTACTTAGCTGCAAAAGTCATGAACTAGCTCAGCAGCTTCTCCAGAAAACATTTTGAATGCAGTAGATTAGGCAAACAAGGTTTGTCCGTTTTTGAGGAGAACAAAGACAAAGTTTCTTCCTCAATCGACTGCAGTTGTAGTATCCCGTAAATCTCCGGTTGGTAGTCGTTTTTAAGAGGTGTTCCTCCCAGGGACCTAAATATAATGCATGCTCTTTTCCTTCTGTTATCTAAAGCTGTAACACTTCTCTTGTTTCCCTTCTTTTTCTGTTCCTTCTTTTTTCTGGCTTCTGATGGCTTAGATCTCGCGAGCCAAATCTTATAGTTAGCCCAGTACCTGGCAGTACTAGTTCTTTTTGTTCTTGTTTTTACGTACCTTTAGCAATACTGTAAATAATTATAGTCATGCAAATAAAGGTTATTGTTGTTGTTGTTGATTTCAGTTCACCTTGCGCTCTAGCCCTTGTTAACCGGAAATATTTGCTTAAAAAGTTACCGCGTACACTGTTATAGCGGCTGTTTCTTGATGATATGACTCCCACTGTAAATGTTAATTGTATTAACGGTCTTCTGCGGAGTCATGTGTATCTACGTCCTACACTGAAGTACGTGTATGCCAATTATATAACTCGGGAGAGGACGGGGGATCACTAGTCGAAATTTTGGGTGGTGGGTGAGACTAACCCTGCTTAGGCAGAAACAGTTCAAAGCCTGACCTAAGTAACTTATGCCTTTAATTTTCGCGAAAGTTTAGAATTCACCGAAGTCGACATTTTGTGGGTAAAACTTTCTCGATATCTGATGGTTCGCATACCAAACTGAGGAGAATGCAAAGCTTGGAGTAGAATAAAGTTTGACTACCAAAAACATGTGTATAATGGCTACAAGCAAATCATCAGTAAAAGGCAAGGTACATTTCAGCCCTACTTTTGTACCATGGCAAACAAGAGAGTAGCCGACCTTTACTTTTGCTATTTTTGGACTTAATTTCGCAAGTTGAATTTTCGCTACCCATTGGCGATGGACAAACTGACAATGGAATTAAAACCTACCTGAAAACAGAGGCATTAGGGTATAGATCTTGTAACGTTCCTTATATACAGCCCCTCCCCCCCCCCTCCCCCGACTCTCTTCGGTAGATCGGTTGATTAAGGGCCAGGGCCCGGTTGCATAAAGAAACTTAAGATTAAGTGGGAATTTCTGCAACTGTTCCCTGTTTTCCGGAGGTTTTCTTCGCACCGTCATTGTGTTTCCTATACTCTTTAAACCGCCTTCGGCCGATTTATCCATAATAGAGCGCAAGAAAATCCTCCGGAAGAGGGGGAATGGTTGCAGAAATTCCCACGTAATCTTAAGCTGCTTTATGCAACCGGAATAACCGGGCCTTAGGTCGGAAAGTCGCAGTTACTCATATCAAACGCCTTCCCACAACGAAGAGGCGGACAACATGAACATTCTCACTGCTGTATTTGTAATTTTCATCATATCACGTGCGCTCTGAATATCATTCACCGAGGTACTTCAGGATGTGTGTTGAGCATTTTTATCTTTATAAAGCAAACCCAGCTTAGTTCTATGCTTTTTGGCACTGTATTTTCGGAGTTATGCTTATTTAAATAAAACTGAGGAATTCACTACGTTTTCTGTCCCTTCGTTTGTTCAATTTTATAAGTGTCACTTCACAGCTAATGGCTATAATACGTGATCTTTTCAGCAGGTTGTCCTCTGTGCAGAAGGCCGGGGTGGCCCCCGTTCCCCACGTGGGAAGAGGGGCCTGCACATAACTAGCAAGTAGCCAAGCTTGTTGAACCTGAGAAAAGGAAGATGGTAAGATTGGAGTTTCGAGACGAGGAGCTGAACTTCTTTAAGTTTGCGAAAATTGTCCGGAATGAATTTCCCAAAGCCTTACGGCAGACGTTCAAATTCATGTGGGACAATAACTTTGGACCAGGACAGCCCTGGGATGACTCCGAGGTTGTAAGAAGATCGTTCCTTGCCAAGGAGGGTGGCAGAACAGAAGTTCCCACAGACAAGTCGTACAAGGAGTGGGATTGCACCGCGTTGTTCAAGGCCACCATCTATGCGCAGTGCTTCGCTATCCACCACCGGACGCTTCACGATTTGTATGTAAATCGTCGTGGGATACCTCGTGATAGTTTCCACACATGTGTGGCAAGTACGAGTGGAAACAATGCTGAAACATTTGCGCTTGCAATTGATCAACTTCGACGTCTTAGAAATTTTCATAGCCATTTGGCCAGTGATGAGATGGACAAAACAACGTTTGACCAGTGCGTTCAACACGCTAAAGAGGCATTTAAAGCTCTTGGAGTCAAGACAGACTCGATTGATGAAGTTGGACGCTTGACCGAGTCACACTTTCCCACAAAGGAAGTCGCCAAGTTGGAGACAGAGAACCGGCTCATGCGCGGCGGAATTGTTTTATTAAAATAGGCCGACTTACACGACAGGCTGAATTAACGAGAACTACCAAAATTACAGCGAAAAGACGTTTCGACTGACAAATAGTCCAAAAGTGCCTAACAGCGTTAAAAGAGGTCTTGGCATATAAAATTAGGCTTATTTGTGAATGTGTTTGCAAACCAATGGCCACAAGCCGATTGCATTCAATCAGAAGTTGTACTTCATTCCAGCTTCTCCACCAAAACTCGTTTCTTTTTCTCTCTGTTAACTTCACCACGTGACTGTGTCTGTCTACCTTCCTTCTTCTTCCTGGCGATGATTGCATTCGATCACTATTCAAAATTCACACTTAATTGTGGGCATTTTAGTTTTCAATAGCTTCGAATAAGGCAGTATAATACAAACAACTCTCATGTCGTATTTAGGTTTGACTTATTTGCAGCATGCACGGGTAGCAAAAACGCGGGAACCTGTTTATTTGCAATAAAATCAACGGCTTGTTGCCGGTTTAGAATTCCAGCGTGCACACGTTCTTCACTGATTGGTTTTAGGCCCTGTCAACTCTGATTACTTCTCCCAACGGAGGGAATTGTCTGTGAAATACTTCCAAAAAGGTTACATTTTCCTGTGTTGCTAAAACGCAAATTTATACAGATACGCTAAATCGATACAGCATTGATTTATAATGGCAACTCACACGTGTGCCCCGAATTGGATGCAAGTAAACAGGCTGACGAATTTTCCACGCTTTTGCATTTATAATAATTATCGCAAGATTGCAGACACACTGTAACGTAAATGAGTTTGCTGGTACCATTGGGTAATTAGAAGTACCTATCGGTTGAACTATCTCCCCTTAAAAATAGAGGGGTAGTTTATCTGGGGTTAAAAGACCACGCTTTAAATCGCCATATCATATCTTCATTTAAAGAACATTTCTAGGTTAAGGAAGTATTTGACCAAGGAAGCAACCAAAATTGTGCTGGGTGCACGCTTTTGTCATGTCAAAGTTGGATTATTGCAATTCCATCCTATATGGCTTACCGAAGTTTTCTCATCGCCAAGCTGCAATCAGTCCAAAATTCGGCTTCTCGTCTGGTTTGCCTAACAATGAAATTCGATCAAATAACTCCCTGTTTTAATGATTATTGATTTACGCTGGCTTCCCTTTTGCTATCGAATTACGTCCAAGATCCTTCTTTTGGTCTTTGAATGCCTTAATTGTGTCGCTCCACCTTACTTGTCAGACCTTCTGACTTACCCTACTTCATCATATTCACTTAATGAAGATCTAGTTGAACCACGTGTCAGGTTAAAAACCTACGGCGATCGAACTTTTTCGGTCTGTGCACCGAAATTATGGGACAATTTACCTTTAGACCTCCGTAAACGTTCTAATATTGAGAATTCCAAAATTAAAATAAAACGCACCTTTTCTTAAAATTTATTAATGCATTTTAACTTTTTATTTGTGTATAGTTAAATACTACTAATGACAATAACAACAATAATAACAATTTTAATAGGTTTTTATTGTTAAGCGCCATGAGCAACTAGTGGAGATGTGCACTCTATAAATATAGTAATGATATTATTATTGTTATGTTCTTTATGCCTTTATGCTTTCTGCCTCTAAAGCACCGGGGCCAAACCATGGCCCTAGGGTACCAAAGAGTTCACTTTATTGAAAGAACTTTCCTCAAAATGTGGGCTGTTATTATTATTATTATTATTATTATTATTATTATTATTATTATTATTATTATTATTATTATTATTATTATTACACCTATATTCGTATATATGCTGCAAATAAATCCAAACTTATAAATAACATGAATCAAAAGAACTTTCTATTTCCTAGGAAATAGACAGCTATCCTTGAAAGGCGACTGAGCCAATCAAATTCGCGTGCTTGCAATGCTCCACCGCTATTGTCAAACAAAAAAGAAACTAACTTGTAATTTCTATCTTGGACACTCTAGTTCTTTTGACCTGAAAATGTTAGCTACATCAAGTGAAAACGTCCACTATCTCTAATTTTGGTAGTTCTCGTTCTCAACGTAAATTTCGTACTAATTACAGACGGATGTTTCAAAACGGTTTAGTAAGTCGCAGCTCAATAGGCACAGCACAGTGGCCTTTTTTGTTAAAAAAGGACAAAGGCACAGCCAGCCTTTTTAGTTTACATATAATTCTACTTCCTCGTTGTTTTATTGGCAGGACTTTTGCCGAGGACTGTTTTGCGGTCCTAGCCACAGCTCCCACAAGACTTGTACAGAGGTGAGGTTAAAAGCAACCGTCAGGTCGCCTTTGGAGTGAACGTCGTGGATAGGGTAGAAGAGACCTCATGCACCTGGCTGTGCCATGCTTATGACTCCTAACAAGGAAACCGTAGAGACTGTATAGTGTCGATGAGGCCCAGCGCGCCTAGCTACAGTTATTACAAGTCTTGTATGGAGCTGAGGTATAAAATTCCACCTTCAAGGTCGTCTCTGGAGTAAACGGTGTGAATAGGGTCGAAGAGGCCCAAGGCACCTGGCTAAGCCATGCTAATGACTCCCTGGCAAGGACGAATAAGCTGTGCATGGCTGCCACTCCATGAGTGATACGAATGTGTGTATGCATAAATTAAGCCAAACCGCGGAGATTGTGTAGTTTCGATGAGGCCCAACATACCTGGTTATGCCATGCTAATGACTCCTTACAAGGACGAAACAGCAGTGCATGGCTGCCACGTAACGGGCGATATATGGCTGTGTGCATGAGTAAAACCTAACCGCAGGGACTGCCAATCAAATGACAAGAGGTAGATTTATACAAACGAGTTGCACACCCGTCCATTATTCCGACCTATCCCAATTCCATAATGAACATCCATCCATCGTTTTAGTTTAGGATGTGTTTCAACACTGATGGTTCGGTGATGTTTATTACAATTTAATGGCAACTTGCATATTAAGAAGTTGTCTAATTATAATGTAGATTAGGGTTCAGTCATGCCGTCTAAGTCGGCCCTTGATCGGCCTTTGTGGGAGTTTGGTATTATTAGGTGGTAGAGTAGTAGTTGGGTTTGTTTACCCACCGCTACAATTCTTTTGTAAATTCTTTTGTAAATTCTTGCTGTAAATTCTTGCTGTAAATTCTTGCTGTAAATTTGCTGAAGAAAATGAAAAGTTAGTAGAGTAGTAGCCGTTTTAGAGGGCTTTTCGCCCTAGGCTACAATGCACGTTTTTGTAATGAGTTAATAAAGTCATTGTTATTACTCAGCTCTTTTTGATAAGAGCTAAAGAAAAATTTCTGCCGTGTCTTTAATTCTAACGAACACAACTTTAAATGCCGTAATCGGCCTCCTGAAAACACCCACACTGATGGCGGGAAATGACTCCAAGCCCTAGCGGGCTGCTAAGGAATTATCAGTCCCGTTGTGCTGCAGCTGATTGGTCCTTAGTTTATCATCCAGTCAGAGTTCATTATTTACTCACCTGGAAGACATTCATAAGCAAAACGCTCGCCGGCGTGCTTTAACCTGCAGTTTCGCACTGAACCGTGAAGATCACCGACAAAATTCAAAGCTTATCAGTTTCTCTTTGATAATGGAAGACATAGCTGGTAGTAAACATCGGATTTGGAGACAGTGAATCGAAAGCAGCAAACCCGCAAGGGAAAAATACAATAAAAGCACTTCTTAGGGTGTTAATTAAAAAGATTTTGGTATCATAGTAAATTAATCACCCGTCGACACCCGTATTTACGAAGTTCAGCCTTATGTGCCTTATAGGCGCGATGACGATTTTCACTAATTATCATCATTAAAGGCGTGGTCACATAAACAAGGTTTTTTTATTAGGGGCTGTTTACATAGAGGGAAGAAGACCCTAGCACTAGGAAGATCCTAGAAGGCGAAACAAATTTTCATTTGCTTTACATGCAGAAATTTCGGTCGGGGTGGTTATTGGAAATCAAATAAAACTGTCAGCCTTTAGCAGCTGAACGCCCGGCCGCCGCCATATTTGTTTTTCTATCCCTAGTACTACGACCTTCCGAGCGAAGGTGGTTTACATGGTGCTAGGATCTTCCTAGTGCCAGGATCTTCAACTCTCAGCTAGGAAGATCCTAGCGCTAGAAAGATCCTAGCACTAGGGCCAAGTAAAACATTTTGCTTGTAAACTGAATACAGAAAACATATGGCGCTAGGATGATCCGCCTTCTAGGATCTTCCTAGCGCTAGGATCTTCCTCTCTCCATGTAAACAGCCCCTTTTCTGAGCTTTAGCCTGCGAGGGACCCAAGGCAATTGCCGTAAACTAAAGAACTGTGGACACGGTATTAACGGTTCGGTTGTAATGTGGGATACCACTCTAGATACAATTAACGGTTTGAAACGAACGGTACAGCAAACGGACAACTCACGTTAAGTCAGCCAGCAAGAAAACAACTCTTTTAATCAAATAGTTAATCAGCCTTTATATTACACGGTCATAATTATTCGAGCATAGGTGAGACATTCCACGAATAGTCAAAGTAACGACGAGCATTCGTCACACCTTCCCTCTTATGAAAAGAAAAAACAAAGTAACAGTCTCGCAAAAAATAAACGTCAACACGCAATCGCAAAATCTGGCTGGGGATTTAGTCACGTCAACACAT
>Ga0126336_10001445_pt1:2500-12376 | contig 12376 bp, 7 predicted proteins | sample SidCmetagenome_FD_92530 | JGI IMG/M metagenome (GOLD analysis project Ga0126336, IMG submission 92530) | Coral microbial communities from El Islote,Puerto Morelos, Mexico - Siderastrea C C metagenome | ecosystem: Host-associated > Invertebrates > Cnidaria > Coral | place: El... | reverse complement strand
GAGGTTTTTTTGTGTTGAACCCCCCCCCCCTTAAAAAATTTTTGTTATTTCAAAAACTTCCACCCCTCCCCCCCAAGTTTTTGCCTTTTAGGCCCCCCCCCCCCCACCCCACCCCCATGGAATTTCCAAATGACCATCCATGGGATGGGTATGGATATTTTCTGGAACCACACGATGTTGTTTACAGGTTCATGCAAATCTTGTACAACACTTTTTTAGAGCAGAACAACATTGATAAAGAGGTGGGGGGGGGGGGACGCATTGTGTAATTATGACATTTGACTTAGAGGTATACAGAACTTGAATCAATAGTTTTGTCTAGGGCTGCCGTTCCAACCAGACACATCTTCTACAGGTTAAAGCAGAACACACCCCCTTAGTAGGTACGTCAATTAAATAGTCACCTCCCTAGCTAAAGGAGACACCTCCTTTCAACGTACCAGTACACAGTTCCAAGTGGGTAGTTTCCCAAAGATGACACCTCTGCCTCTAATATCTTTGGTTTGCTGATGTGTTTGTCACTGTTAACGTTATTACTATATTTAATTTAAAGCATGTATTGGAGAGAAAAACCGGGACATCATTATCATTACCAGACACTGCCAGTGCTGCATCAGACAACAGTCAAACTACAACAGATACAGCTGAAATCAACATGGCTACAGCTACTACTGCTGACAAGGTGAGAAATAACTCTGTCAGTTTCAAGATTGAATTTAGTGATTCTGCCCTGGGGGGGGGGGTACTTCCCAAAGATTTGGATAGGGGGTGTGTGGCACGCCTCTGGAAACCCTTGCCCTGTTTCAGACCAAAATATGTGATTTTCCCTACCCTATTTCAGACCTGACCCAAAATTTGATACCCTATTTCAGACCAGACCCTAACCATATTTCGTTTGCGTAAACATTTGGAAAGGGCTTCAAATTCCAAACGTTAATCAAACCTCAGTTCTTTGGAGGAGAAAATTAATAAAAAGATAGCTTCTTATAAGGACCATACCAGATCCCATTTCAGAGTGCACAAGCCTCACCCTATTTCAGACCAAAATGGTCAAAATCTATACCCTATTTCAGACCAAAAAGGCTCAAAAACGATACCCTTTGGCGCCGCACATACCTATATAGCTTATATAAGGGAGACCCCCCCCCCCCGGGGGATTCTGCATACTGATCGAAATGCATTTTTGTCAAAATTAGTCTGAGAATTTAATGCCATAACTTTGGGTGCTTTTTTAAAGGGAAATTCATCAAAGAGCTCCAGGATAAAAGACATAAAGAAAAGGTCATTTTCTTCAGTATCTAAGGTTTGTATAATATCTTAAATTACAATTTACTTTACCACACCATTGCTCCTCCCAGAACTTTGGCCAGTTGGCGAGGGTCTGTCCTGCGCTAACTTCTCGAACTGCTGTCAGGTGATAATTTACCAAACAAAAAGTTAAGTGGTCAGTTTAATTTGGTTGACTTTCAAGATAAGTCATATGTTCTCTCTTCCTGATTTCACTCAGAGCAGGCTGAAGATAATTATAATTCATTAATTTTATTTATTTATTTGCAAATTTAAATGCACTAAATGTCACTTGCAGGTTACGAGGGGCATGAGACATCTTCAGCCAAGTAAAGAATCAACAGAGGGAAGCGAAGCAAAGAAAAAACGTCGAAAGAAATAACGTTCCAAAATCCATTGAAATACAACCTTGTTTACAGTTCAAGAAGTGGCAATCTTGCAGTGGATGCCTGAGGGCAGAATGTTGTTGGCTCAAGTCCTGGATACAAACTTCTTGTTATGTCCATGGTTCCACATTGTCCCTTTTGCCCAGGTGTAAAAATGGATACCAGTGACAGATTATTCTGGGGAGTGTAGTGCAATGGACTTATGTTCCATCTAGAGGGGAGTATTAATACCCCTGCATAGACACTAGTGTTAGTGTTTTGATTTCTCTCTCCCCACTCTTCTCGCAGGTTTGGTTGCCTGTACCCCACCTGGCTATGCAGGTTAGACTGGCATAAATATATTGTTGTCTTAAATATTTATGAGAGAAATGGCAAATTTAAATTCTGTACAAAATAATAATAAACAAGTAAGTGCATTTGTAAGTTTTCTTTATTTGTTGCAGTCGTAGATCTATACTCAGTGACAAAAATAGAATTTTCTGGAAAATTGCCCTTGTCTTCTAAACGTTACAAATTTTTTCAAATTAGCCATTACCTGCAAATATTTTGCAGGTCTGAATCTGTCAGTATTAACTTTTCACTTCTCTAAGAAAGCAATGTCTAATGGAATAACCCTGTTAATTTCTGAAGTGCCTCCAATGCTCTCTTCTGACTGGAAAACCGAACAAAGTAAAGCTTTGAATTCGTAGCAAAATGACAAAATAATGACCAGAACCCACTGTAGAGAAACGTTTCCTCCATGTTATACACAGATGTGCTTTAGGTTACAGGGTAGCCATTTTCTGTAAAAACCCTCTTAAACTTGACAAGTAAGTTGCAAAAAAATATCTTGTCCTCTTACGAAAACAATATTCACAAGGTAATGTGATAAAGCTCGTCATGAATGTTGAGATTTCTTGATATTCTGGTCATTGCTACGTGCCATAAACCTTGGGTTATCCCAAACAATGGTCTGCAGTCTGAATTTTATGGTGTCTCCTAAATATCTGAATTCTGATTTGCATTTTATGAGACACACCGATAGCTACATTATATTCTTCCCAATCTAAATTCTCAGAACCACTTACTATTAGTGTTGATGATTGTTGTTTACAAACATTCACTGGCTTTTTTCAGAAATTGCCAACAATAAGACAAAAGAATTCTTGGAGTCAACAGCCAATGGGCCTCTGGTTGGCACATTAATACCAATACATAATCCAAAGCAATGCATCACCATAGCATTGCAAAATAATTTTAGTCAGCTGTGAGATAGCTGATTAAGTTTAGGGACCAGGTTCAGGAGGGGCACTCGGAATCCTTCTCTCTATGAAGTTATAAGGTGGTGGATGGTATCTTGAGCTCTGATGCTGTTGTGATTCAAACTCCCTCGCTTCAGTATACTGAGGAGGTTCACGTGCAAAAGGCACCTGTGGAGGCTGCTGATGAATGTAATACTTGTCTCCGTAGGTAACCATCGCACCAGGTACTGGAATGTATCCCAATTTGTCATTTCTTGCCTCCACTGATTCCCTTGAGTGATATCTGTGATAACGCAGCCAGCAGCAAACCAGGATAAGCGAGAAGAGTAATAATCCTGTCATCAGCCTGGAAAGAAAGGAATGTTATGAACATTTAAATATTCCCCTGCCCACTCAATATTTTGTTTCCAACCTCTTACAAGTACATGCACTTTGTGCTTTCCTTGAGAGAAAAAAAAATGTATAGAAACTGAGCATCACTATTCAAATGAAGGCTCTTTTAGTAAAGTGCATCAGATGAAATTAATTGAATAGATGTTGTTTTCACCTGCCAGCATCCATTTTTTTCCCTCAGTGACAAAACAAGCCAGTTAAAAGAAAAAAAAAAACATGCTGACACAAGCTACACTTTGATGTGGTGTGCTTTCTATTTCATATTTATATTTTTTGATGAATTAACATTTTGCTTTTTTTTTCAGTTTTGGGTAGGGCAATGGGTAAATATGCCACATACTATGAGTAGAGTAAAATGGATCAAACATAATTTTACTCACCATATGTACCAGTAACCTGTGAGATAATCGCAACAGATATCGTCACCGCAGCAATACTCATTATAATTGCACCTATAAGGTTAAAATGAAAATCAAAACTTTGGATTTATCAAGTGAGATGATAAGGTAGATTGCCCACCGTATCAGGGCAGGATCCAGCATTTTCTGAAAGCAGGGGCTGCATGTACTAGGGGGAAGGCAAATGTCCCTGGGTGTAGGGGGGTCTGGACTCTGGCTGTAAATTTCCCGACCTCTTCCAATTTTGGAAGAGCAGATTGTAAATTATGGGAAATTACTAGTCAAAGGGAGGTTGCAACAGCCTCAACCCCACCCCTTGATCCACCACTGCAAATAGAGATTCCAAAGCTGACATTTTGAGTGATAGCCCTTTGCTCTGATGAAGGGCTAACACTTTAAGTGTCAGCTTTTGAATTTCTATACAATGGTCAATTTATCTAAGTAACAACTCAGTTGATAAACCCAAATTTTTCATGATTCACTTCCTTGCCAACACAGCACCACAGTTCTTTAGAAACTACGGTAATCTAGTTAAAATGAAAATCAGGCTATAATACTGTTACCCATCAGCTTTCTTCAGTGCCTGTTGTATTATGTACACGAGGCTCAGGTTGAGGTATTTAGGTTCAGTTATTAATGGGCTGGTATGATAAGTGTACAACTCTACTCTAATTGACAGTACAGAATGTGTTAGCTTCCTATTGAGTTTGGCCTCATTGGGTGAACCAAACGTTAACATTTTAGCAAAAGGTCCCTTACCAGTCTTTTCGACAGTAATATGATCCTTCAACCTGGAGGAAAGGAAAACAGAACAATTTGTCCTAGTCAAAAATATTGTATTTGCTACAATCTTTTAATTAAGCTTTCCAAACATTTTTTTGCAGTCCTTTTGTTAACTCAACATTAACCAGCTCTCTCCATGACTTGCTGAATTTTTTCAGCGGGTTTGCTGTTTAAATTCCAAAAACTTCTTTTGTAAAACAGAGAGGGCAGAAGAAATTAAATCAGGAGCATTTTTTCGGGGAAGGCAGAAGTCTATAGCAACCGGGTGGCCTAAATGCAACGCAGAGTAGCGCAAGTAAATGTGTGTGTTCTTTTGTGGGCTGCCGTCTAAGATACAAAATATATTAATAGATCTATCTCTTGCCTTTCAATAAATAATCTAAGCTTAATTCTAACGAGTTGTAACATTAAACCTTCACAAATTCTATTTTGCGAACTATGTTAACTTAAGAAACGCTTCAAGCCGGAGTTATTTTTTTAGAAATTACATATAATATCCTTATAATATTATGAATTGGTTTCTTCCGCCCTCATGGGTGATAATAACTTGAAGATACTTTTTTATCACGCGAAGTTTAGACTATGCCCTAAATTAAGCTCAACTGGTGCGCCATTTGTCTAATCAAACCTAAACAAAAAGTGATCATGGCGTCTAAACTCCAACGCGTCACAACATGTAGATAAAACTATCGATACACAGCATTAGAATAGTAGATTAGGAAACGTTTTGAAAGCCGAAAGCCTTACCCAAAATTTGGACATCGAGAAAACGCCTGCTGTCCAAATGAACGAAGGAAAAAAGCGGTGTGGACGAAATATCCAAATATCGCCAGCCATTCGTTCTACATCTTCTGTTCGTCCACGGACGCTAAAGATAACTCGACGAAAATAAATGCGCATATTTTAAGCGTCATGAATTTCAAATATTAGTTGTTTTTCTGGACAGCCACGCGTCGTTGACCTGACACCCTTAGGCACAAAGGCTCTGGAGCGAGAATGAGGTCCAACAGCTCGGTTTGTTTTTCCTTTCCTTTGTGATTCTGTTGTACATGTAATGGGACTAACGAAATTCTCGAATTTTTTAACATGTCCTACGAAAAGAAAAAATTATTATTTTTACATATTTTTATTTTGGGTCTTTGCCTTCTTCGCATTGGCCGAAACCTGTCACGTGTCGCAAATTCACACACACAAAAACGCGTTTCGCCGAATTGTCCTTTTTTCGAAAGATCGTCTTCTGTTTTCGTCATTTCTCGCTTTTTGGGTTCAGCTAAGGCCACTGGCGATTTTATTCATCGCTTTGTGAAATTACGCAATGGTTAAAACGACTTCAAAGAAGCGAAATCATCTGTTTTAGAGTCCAAGCAGCAAACAACAAATTTAAAGGAGAAAGTGGGCGATCAAGAATCTGCAATGGACAGCTTAAAAGTTAAGAGTGGACAACAATCCATACTGAAAAGTCATAAAACAATATGTTACTACGAGTACTTTACCCTTTCTCTCCGGATAATCAAGAAGGAAAGCAGAACACTTCAACAGGAGCGGAAATCTCCTAACCTCGGACACAATGCGGAAGAAGTATTTTCAGGCATGTTTCGACGGTGTTTCGAAAGTTTTACTTCTCAGGCGCATATAATCTTGTTCTGGGCATAAATGGCGTCATGTTTTGTGAACGAGAGAGATTGGTGTCAAGAAATCTTCAAGCCCTCCCGAATTGACCCGATCGAATTGCTGACAGTTGTTACAGTCAATGTACGTAAATGACCATCATTTCAAAGGCCGTTAGATTCTTGACCACAGCCGCTCCTCGTTCAGAAAACATAACGTCATTTTTGCGCGAACAAGATGCGCGCGGCAAATTGACTGGGAAAAAAATCCGGGGGTTTGCCCCACAAGGGGTAACTTTGCGACAACAAAATTTCACCGTGTGTACGCCTGTGGTTCTCCTTTTAAGCCCTACTTTGGAACTGTGTCGCACAATGCTGCGTGAAACTATTTCAGGGGTGTCACATAATGCAATTTCACGTCCACCACACGTGTCGGCTCTATCCGGACGTCGCTGGCAAATTCGGTGCCGCTTTCACAGCAAGGCCCGTTCAGGAGCATTCATTTGCTATTTCTCCGGATGTACACTACGAGCAGTCATTCCTTCTGCTCAGGGATACTAGTCAGGCATGCGAACGCGCGCGAAAGGTGGCCGGAAACTGGACGAACGTGCGATGAGCTCACCATACACGCGTTACGCTCCCACGCGGCAGCCGACTTGCGCGCGCGTTCGCACGTTCTTCCCGCCTGGCTACTGTTCTGAACGGAAGGAAGGACTGCTCACACACTACCCAGGGCTAGTAGTTACCGTTCTTTGGGTTTCAATAAGAAATTGCCACCAAGGACTTTTACACCTGACTGGAGAATGACAAAAGGGCCCCTGTCGCACTAGATTGGCAGAAAGATTTTTAGACAACCAATTTTTCACGAAATTTTTACATTTGGGAATTGTTCATTGGTCAATCCAGGTCGCCCTAAGAAGTGGGCATTATGGCATGCATGTGGGAAAAGAGAAAAGAGGTGAAAAGAATAACAGAATTGTTTCTATTTCTTTATTAGTCGGCGTACGATTAAACCTTCTCTTGCAGTAAAACAGGCAAATAGGTATAAAAGCCAACGCTATTTATTAGCCCTTAAAAATTGCCCTTGAAGATTTCAATTGCTCAGAGTTTTCTTGCAACATATTTTGAGAGCAATACCCTTGTTAAGCACATAAAGCTATCGCGCAACAATTTTTTTTCACTTGAGAAACAGAAAACTTTTTTTTCGGAAACATGGGCCGAAAGCGAAATTTCTCGTAATTGCTTCAAGTTCTCTCAAATTCAGAATGTTTTATATTTCCTTTAGAAATAACCAATAAAAAATTAACGTATCTCATTCTAACAGTTAGTCTACGAGGCCACGTTTCATGACTGAATGGTCAACAAGCCTCAGGTGAGTGAACCATCCCTCATACAAAACGAGGACGAGCAGTCAATTGATTTAGTTGACACTTAAGCGGAATACAGCGATATTTAGGTGCCTTTTACAAAAAAATAAAATGAAGTAAAAAGAATTTTAACTGAGGCCATAGCATACGCAGCGAAAAGTAAACGCAGAAACAACAACAACAACGATTTAGAAAATCAGTGTCCTAGGCGAGGTTTTTCTAGCGTGCGCGACCAGGGTCCCCGGCCGATCAAGTTGGCCTTCAGCCGACCACTAATCCACGAAAGCACGAGAGAGAAATCTCTGGCACCCAGGGTAGTCAACCACTTTCCTAACAGTTGATGTCTACCAACGAGTTATAGAAAAAACAGTTTTTATCAAAATAGAGCGCGGGTTTACTTACGTTGTTATTTTATAAAAGGAATTACTTATTACAGTCTCAGCAAGCAACTGTTGCAATTTACATCACAAGGATGAATCAATTTAATATCAGTACAGCTTGCTTTTCTTTTAATCAACCCACATTTAATTAACTTCAGTAACCCAGATTGTAATGGATTTTCTTGCAGCTGAAACAACGAAAGATCCCAAGAAAGATTAATCCATATTTGTTTTCCTTCTGGTTAACAATGTGCCGATCTAAGACTATTCTGGTACCCAGGTCTTAATCTTGTTTTGTACTTAATGGACGAGGTTGAAATAAGTTCGCAAATTGGAACACACAATCAGACACCATGCCGGACGATCCGCCTCCGCGGATCATTTTGGTTGCAATCTTATAACTGTTTGCCTCTAAATGGCACAGATAATAGAACTTTACATCAAAAAATCCGTACACAGATTCGATTAAAAAGATACGCGGCCTAAGAAAAGCGGTTTTTAAATGGCTTCAAAAGTGCACGTTTCAGTAAAGTTTGGTGATGGTTTTGGTTCCGCAGAGTTCTATAACTGGTTCAAAAAACAGTCGTTCATGAAACGTGCTTTAACTAATCAGAAAACATGCTGATTTACAGCCAATAAAAAGAAGCGCCAAAATCTGTCGAGACTTCCGGTCAACACGCGTTTTCCCGCTCTTGTACCGTGAGTTACGCGTTTTTTCTTATTCAAGTTCTGACAAAGTTTTGACCAGCTCTCACCACTGTTCGGTATAAAGAGGATTCTAGCTTAGTTGGAGATGACAACTCTAGGTGATTGTCTTAGAGGGAGATTAAGTAAATCAATGAAGTTCGCCGGGGACGATAGAAACCGAACTAATGTGTTTATCTTAGCCGGAAATGGTGTCCATCCCACGGGAAGATGAAGTAGAGGAATGAGCTGAAGGACAGAGGAATCAGCGTCACTGAGATGTCCGTCGTAGAGAGATATCCTTCTCAGAGGGGAACGAATTAAAGGACTAAAGTACAGAGGGATCAGCTTCACTGAGATGTCCGTCTTAGAAAGGTGTCCTTCTTCGACCTCTTCGAGTCCGAAGTTCACGATGGACCAGCTCCATGTGTCCCTCTTCGAAGAGTCTTACAGGAAGATATAAGTTCAGGGCGGCAGGGACCAAACTCCAGATGTCTGCCTAAAAGAGGTTGTTTTCTTCGAGATGTGCGCTCTCAAAGAGGGATCTGCCTTAATGGCGGAGGTAAAACAATGGACTGAAGTACAACCGCCTCGTGCTTTTCTTAAAGAGAGGTGATATTCCCCTACAAGCGCTGTCCGTAGATAGGTTTCCACCTAGATAGTTCTTCATTACCAAGAAGTTCTGATTGTACCGAGGATAGATTCCGAAGTTGACACTACAAGGGTTAAGTAGTGGTCTTCGCAGGTTCGACAACAGCCTTAATGAACAACGTATCGTCCTTGATAAATTCCCCAGACTCCAGTGCCTCGTGTGGCACGAAGCAAGGGTTACCAATTCCAAGATTTTCTTTAACCGTGGGCCGATTGAACACGACTTTAATATTCGGCAACGATCGGTTCGGGCTTAACTGATGCGTTCGATGATTCTTCTGTTCGCCTTGATCGATAAGATAAAACGTTATCTTCTGCTTGAACGGCCAGTCGAGTAACACATCATAATCACCTTTCATTATAATGATGTACAGTGACAAGTGGGTGGACTTGCCGCGGTCACGCCCTTGAAGGTAAGCCTTGAGTCGCATTTTGTACCCGTACTGGGACGTGTAGAAAGGCGGGCTAAAGATCGCGAGGTCCTCCGGCGAGGCCAGTGCCTGCTCGTATTGTTGTTTGTAATTGTTTATTTTCCAGATGAACACGCCATTGATGCAGGTGCTACGACTTTCGTTCTCGCGTATTTTCTGCATAGCTAAGCTGAGATGCGTGTGAACTGCGGTTTTAGAGTGTTCTTCAAGAGTGTCGCGTTTGCCCTGGAATGAAAACAGAAATAAAATTAAAAGAGTTCGATAAAAG
>Ga0126336_10001444_pt1 | contig 12377 bp, 7 predicted proteins | sample SidCmetagenome_FD_92530 | JGI IMG/M metagenome (GOLD analysis project Ga0126336, IMG submission 92530) | Coral microbial communities from El Islote,Puerto Morelos, Mexico - Siderastrea C C metagenome | ecosystem: Host-associated > Invertebrates > Cnidaria > Coral | place: El Islote,Puerto... | reverse complement strand
TAACATTTTAATATTAGCGAAGAAAAAAAAAATTTTTTTTTTTCTGTTTTATAACAAAAAAAAAAGATTTTGTTGATTTTTTTTTTTTTTTTTTTTGCTAAATCAGGCGTATCAGATTTGCAGTATCTGGTTTTAAGCATCTTCCTCTAGATAAGCATACTTTCCCGTGTTGGATGTTAGTGAAATGAAGCATACCAGGGCTGGCCTGATTGCATTATCAATGTCAAGAGAGATATTCAACCTACGAACAACAGGACTACACTCCACTTAGTGCCGGGTTGCCTGTGCTCAAACTTTTTCTTCCCTGCCTTGCAGGGGCAAAATTCTCGACCACAGAGTATGCTCTTTAAGGTTGAACTTCTATTACGACATGTCACTTTTTTATAGAGCGATCCATGATATACAGCTGATCATGCAAAAGTCAAGTGGCATTCTCTACGTGCCTGTTTATTGTACTATAGTTAGCTCAAGACACGAACAAGATATTTATATTTGAACCACCTGAACCCCGGCATGATTTCTAAAAAAAATTCAAAATCTTTTGATAAGTAGGTGGTGATGGATTTTTTTTCCGTTTCAAGACACTTTTCAGCTAATTATAAAGTGAGATAATAAAATCTATTTGTAGCTAGTATAAGGCATAAACAATTACGCTGAGTCATCAAAAACCTTTTCAACTTGAAAACAATAGATTTACAAAAGCATGAATCAAGCTTTACATATTCTTAATACCCACCAAAATGAGTGAAAACTAATTAGAGTGTATTACACGCATCTTTGCCCTCTTGGCCGCGCTGAACAGATTTAATTTAAGAAAGAAACTCTTGTATGATAAAGCAATATTCAGCGAGAAGTTGTATCATACGGTAAATTAATAATGTGTTCTTCAGTTTGTACTTTTTCCTTCCATTAACAAAAAAATGAAATTGATTATGACTTGTAAAAAGTACCGGGCAGGTGCATTCCCTGAGTCAACTTGGTAATAGGTTTCCACTTAAGCTTCTTCATATCTTTACATTTTGTATGCGCAAACTCGCGAAAAATTTAGCAAGAAATTTTTTATGCTGGTCTTTGCGCAAATTTATCGTTCTATATCGAACCTTCGGCGCAAAACGACCGTTGCTTGGTCGAGGTTTGATTTTTATTTAACTCAAGCCGGTGCTCAATGCAATTTTTTATCCTGTATTAAAAACAATAATTTGAATATTATTTTTTTCCTTTCTAACTGTGACACAGACAACAAGAAACTTGCTCTTTTTTGTAGTAAAAAAAAAAAAAGTAGCATATCAATAGCACTTAAAAAGTGTTTATCTGAAATATTTCATTGCAATACTTTTACATTTGCATTTGTCTTGGCTTTGCACCTACTTTCTTTTAATGAGCCTTTTGTTGTGTAAATATTCACACCTAGAAATAGCCTACTCAGACTGTACTGATACGAATGGAAATCTTTGGTAACCTTGCACAAAAATGACAGTGATTAATTTTCTTGCTAGGTTTGACTTTAATTTAACAAAGGTAAAAGAGCTTGATGTATTCAGTGTTTTCCTCCCAAGCAATGTTACCAAGAACAAAAATCCTTTCTACCCAGAAACTGGCATTATCTGTTAAAAACAGGATCGTTATTTTCTCTATTAGCACGCGTGGCTACGAAAACTCTACTGTTGCATTGTCTTGGCTTTGCGCTTACCCCTTTGTTGTAACATTAATTTTGTTGTGTAAAAGTCTCACCTAGCATCTGCTTATGAATGGCTTACCGAATGCTGCTAAGAAGTTTAATTTTTTCATAAACATTTCGTTAACTGAGAACGAAATCAGTCACATAGAGGACTGACAGCAAAGTCCTTTGAGAAAGGGTCCAAATTTTACAAAAATTTAATTTATCGCGCTCGGCTAGACAAAACACTTTTTCTCAGCGATGGTCGCGTGCGTTCAAAAGTCGTCGCGTCATTTTCGCTCCACCTGAGCTTAGGACAAAGAATTTTTTAGTTTTTTTCTGTAGAGAAATATATTCCCGAGGTTTGATTTTCGTGATCTTATAAACACCAGGGAAAGCTCCCAATACAGGCAGACTTTTGCAAACTGATAAAAAAAAACATTCGAGTATTTTTAAGTTACTTCAAGTTGCCAAAAAGTTTTTCAGTCAATCACCTGAACTCAGATCAATCAAATGTTTTGATAAACGAAAGGCAAGATATAACATATATATAAGATATATTTTAAGATATAAGACACTTCTCTTTTCAAGGCACTTTTCAGCCAATTACGAAGTGAAATAAATTTATTTGTAGATAAGCCAAGTGCAATGAAGTTAGAAAAAGTTTGCCATATTCATCGCGCAGATTTTTAGCTTTCAATCGAAACGTCTTTGCATAAAATGACAGTGTTAAAGCATCCTCACAGACCCATGGGCAGATGATCGGTGCGAGATCAAACGGGCGAAATGTGTGAGCAAAATGTTTCAAGACGGGCGTAAACTTTCCCTCGCACCAATTTCGTCCGTTTAATCTGCCTCTCGCCCCGACTATATATCTGTCCTTGGGTCTTCGAGGATGGTGCTAAAATTGATAGGTGCACTTGTGACTTTAGTCAACAAAAGAGATTAATCAAAGGCATGTTTTTTTTTTCTTTCTCGCGGCAACTGTGGCAGCGAGAAAAAAAGATCACCCTCTTTTATAGAATACTGCAAAGACTTTTCTACCTGGAAGAGACTCTGGAGTAGAGCCGAAATATTGTATATTTATCATTCTTTATGAACCAAAACTTGGTTTTACAAAGATGATCACAATTCCCGGTCTCTCCTTTTTCATGCTAGAAGAGATCATGCGTATTCGACATATGGGAAATAATCTAGCTCAAAACGTACACGGAATTTCTTTTGCTTTCCACGTTGTTACCCTTTACACACTTTTGTTGTGTAATATATAGATTTAGCCAAGCCTAAAAGCGGAGCCCCCCTTTTTGTTTTGTCTGTTTTTTGTTTTGTTTTGTTTTTATTTTGTTTTTATTTTTTGTTTTTGCTGGCAGTTATTAATGTGTGAAAATACTCTCATCTAAGTCGTTAAATTAAAAAAAAACAAAAAACAAAAAAAAAAGTACCTGCTCCTGCTGAGTGTCGAACCCGGCTCGTCGGCATGAGATGCCTGTAACTAGTCCACTAGGCCATGGGCGTTTGACGTTATATTACTGATAAGTACATTTTAATACTTATTCCTTTCTTCGTGACAAGCTGCCTATCAGCATGAAAATGCTGGTGTTTTTCCTGGCAAAATGTGTTCGAAACGCCGTAAAAACCATGGCTGTGGACAGAAAAAAACCAAAAAGCACTAGCTCTGCTATATTTGGCGTCGAAACCGCTGCGAAAAGCTGCGAACTCAAGCGGTGTGCCGACCGAGTTTGAACAGAACCGACGAGGCATATTTGAATTTTTTGCCTGAACTTTATCGCCTAATTTCTTTCGTCTAAATTGAACTTTTCCCCTTCCACCAAAAAGACAACTAAGTGTTCTTTTGAACTTTTTTTTTCCGTTAACAAATTTGTTTTTGACTTTTGTTGTCTTTGCTTGTTTTGCTACAACGCGGGTCAACATGCGATTTCGCGCCAAAACCACACAGGATTCAGCACAGAGTTACATCCAGTGTATGAAGTGTATTGGTAGCCCTCTGCTGCGGACGGACGGACGTACGGACGTACGGATGAGCGGACGTACGGACGGACGGTCACGTGACTATTACGTCACTACCAAAATGTTTTGCCTTCATAGGTTACCAAATTTCCTTAGCAGTGGAGCTCCGCTGACGCGCTAGCGCGCTGGCTCCGCTAAAAAGAATCGCACCTAGCAATTTCTTATTGACTAGCCCACAGTATGCAGTTATGAAGGGAAAACATCTTACGAACTTTTCGTTTATCGAGGGAAATGAGGAGTCACATAAACGACTGATTGCAAAGGACATTGAAAAAGGTACAAGAAAAGAATGTGTTCGAGTCGCGCACATGCAAAAAACGTTTTCCTGTGGTCGCGTGGGTTAAAAATGTTCCCTTTTTCCGCCTTATGATACAGGACAAGGACAATTTATCCTTTTTTGCAGAGCAATATGTTGGCGAGGTTTAAATTTCGTGATGTTGTAGGTGAATCGCGAAAACCTTGCGAGAATTAATCGATCGCAAGAAGTAATCTTGCTTGTGAAGTAATAAAAGGCATTTGAGTATTTATTTTTTGTTGCGTAAAAAGTCTCACCTAGCTAGCATCTGCTTATGAATGGCTCACCCAGTCACACATCAGTCACGGCAAAGTCCTTTCAAAAAGAAAAAGGGTCCAAATTGTACAAAAATTTTATCACGCCTAGCTAGACAAAACAGGTTTCTTCAGAGATGGCCGCATGCGTTCAAAATTCTCCGCCTCTTTTTCCCACCACCCGAGCTCAGGACAAAGGATTTTTCTCTGTAGAGAAATATATTCGCGAGGTTTGATTTTGGTGATCTTATATAGACACTAGGAAACGCTTGCGATAATTAATCGCTCGCAAACTGGTAAGAGAAAAAAAAAACTAAGTATTTTAAAGTTACTTCAAAGATGCCAAACTATTTTAAGTAAATCACCTGAACTCAGATCAATCAAATGTTTTGATAAATGATACAAGAAACCACCAACTGACCCTCTTGACTACACAACATTTCCTTTCCAGTTGACTTTTGCGCGCACTCGCTTAACATTCATTGAGGCCGAAAGAGACCAAAAGAGCAACTGATCGTAGTCCACAGTTTCTCTGCCCCCTAACACCGATTTAAATGACTACAAAATCGCAGCGGAAATCCCACCAAAAGCTCACTTGCGTAACTGTTCTTTTTATCTTTTTCCTCGCAGCTTGGTCAAACGAGAAATTGAGTCTGGCTCACGTGCTACACGCACGTGCAAAATGCCCCAACAGAAAAATGATATCAGAGAGGCAAGAATACACTATTTTCCCTTACACGTGAATTGGTCTTCACGACAAAAAAGGAAAAAAACGTAATTTTTTCCTAGTCCATTAGTCTTTGGCCTTAGTCCTAAATTTGATTTAAAAAATGAATGCCAACAGGATTTTTTCCAGTGAAAATTACGGATTTCGCAGTAAACGGCCTGTAAACAGGATCGTAAGTGAAGAATTTGATCGCAAAAAAATCGTCCGGGAGTGAATGGTGCAGCACTTGGCTGCGCTCGCCGATAAGCATTAACATAAGCATAAGAAAGCGTAAGTGTGAACCGGGGTAACATAAGCATGAGCAGAAAAAAAAGGAAACTTTTCCTTTTTCTTATGCTTATGCATATGTCGCGTTATCACAAATGTGAACAGGACAACATAAGCATAAGCATAAGCATGACGAAACAGCAGTATTTGATGTCAGCAGAAATTCAAGCGAAAATGGTTCCTAATCCTGCTTTGATTAGCAGTTTCAAACTGGCGCCTTCTTCTTTAAACAGGCTGTATTATAGTGAAAAACTGGCTGAGGCTGTCCGTACTAACTACCTGAACTACCTGAAATAAAATTCTCGGTCCGCTAGTCGCATTTCAAGCACAAGATTGTGATAATCTTCTTGTTGTTTTCTCTTCGTGAAGATTGCTCTTACCCAAAAGGACCTCCATGTTTTATCAGGTTGTCTTTCTTTCCGCCGTCGACGATTACGGAGCTGCAACATCAAAAGGAGCCCTTCTTCGTTTTCTTTTTCGTCCAGCATTTTAAAACTACAGCTCATCTAATTCCCCCAGGATTATAAATCTGAAGCCCAATGCGATTGCGTATGTCGCGTTTCTTATGCTTATGTCATGTGTGAATATGCTTATGCTTATGTTTATACTTATGCTTATGTCACAAGTGTGAACCAGCCTTAAGACGGCTACTGAGAAGCATGTTCACAGACAACGAAGATGAAAAAAAGAGAGAATTTTGCAAGCCCGCTAGTATAGTCGAAACAATGAGCTATCGCGCTTGCACTTAACCATTAACTTTCTTATCTATTGCTCCATAAATTCTAACAAACTTTTCCCCCCTGCATCCCAGGGGCAAAATTCTCGACCACAGAGTATGCTTTTTGAGCTCCTTTACAAAATGCAAAAGTCAAGTGGCATTCTCTACGTGCCTGTTGGCCCCTGTTTATTATGCTGTAGTTAGCTCAAGATACGAACGATATATGTAGTTTGAATCACCTGCATCTCCGGCATGATTTCTTTAAAAAAAAATCAAAATGTTTTGATACATAGGTGATGACGCATTTTTCGTTCTTTTCAAGACACTTTTCAGCCAATTATAAAATGAGATAATAAAATCTGTAACAATTACACTGAATCATCACAAGTCTTTTCAACTTTAAAACAATAAATTTAAAAAAAAGTATGAATCTAGCTGTTACATATTCTTAATACGCACCAAAGTGAGTGAAACTGATTAGAGTGTATTACACCCGTGTTTGTCCTCTTGGCCGCGCTGGACGGATTAAATTTAAGAAAGTAAATCTTGTGTGATAAAAAAATATTTAGCGACAAGTTGTGTTATATGGTAAATAAATAATTTGAACCAGTCAGTGTTCAGTTGATCCTCCCGCTTGCACAAAAAAAACAAACAATTGATTATGACTGGTAAAAAGTACCGGGCAACCGCTTTTACTGAGTCAACTTGGTAATAGGTTTCCCCTTAAGCTTCTTCATATCTTTACATTTTGTATGGGCAAACTCGCGAAAAATTTACTAGAAATTTTTTATGGTGGTCTTGCGCAAATTAATTGTTCTCTATCAAACCTTCGGCGCAAAATGACGGTCGCTAGGTCAAGGTGTGATTTTTATTGAACTTTATTTGTTACCATGTCTTAAAAAGTGATAAATTTGAAAGTTGGCTTTTTCCTTTCTTACGGTGGCACAAACAACAAAAACCTCACTCTTTTTTTGTAGTAGTATATCAATTTATCTGAAGTATTTCATGGCGATACTTTCACTGTTACATTAGTCTTGGCTTTGCGAGTACCTTCTTTTAATGAGCCTTATGTTGTGGAAAAAACGCACCTAGAAATAACCTACTCAGACTTACCCATTGAGTACTGGTACGAATGGAAATCTTTGGTAAACTTGCGCAGAAATGACAGTGATTATTTTCTAGCTAGGTGTGACTTTTATTTAACAAAAGCAAACTTAAGAATCCGATGTATTCAGTGCTTTCCTCGCAAGCAATGGTAGCTAGAACAGGAAATAATTTCTACCCAGAAACTGGCGATATCTGTTTAAATACAGGATCGTTATTTTCTCGATTAGCACGCGTGGCTACGAAACCTCTACTGTTGCATTGTCTTGGCTTTGCGCAAACCACTTTGTTGCAACATTGTGTTGTGTAAAAAGTCTCACCTAGCATCTGCTTATGAATAGCTTACCAAAAGCTGCTAAGAAGTTTAATTTTTCATAAACGTAGAGGTCTGACAGCAAAGTCCTTTGAAAAAGGGTCCAAATTTTACAAAAATTTAATTTATTGCGCGCGGCTAGACAAAGCACTTTTCCTCAGCGATGGTCGCGTACGTTCAAAAGTCTTCGCCGTCATTTTCGCTCCACCCGAGCTTACGACAAAGGATTTTTTAGTGTTTTTTTTTTCTGTAGAGAAATATATTCCCGAGTTTGATTTTCGTGATCTTATAAACGCTAGGGAAAGCTCCCAATACAGGCAGACTTTTGCAAACTGATAAAAAATAAACACTTCGGCATTTTTAAGTTACTTCAAGTTGCCAAAAAGTTTTTCAGTCAATCACCTGAACTCAGATCAATCAAATGTTTTGACAAACGAAAGGCAAGATATAAGACATATATATAAGATAAATTGTAAGATATGACACTTCTCTTTTCAAGGCACTTTTTAGCCAATTACGAAGTGAAATAAATTTATTTGTAGATAAGCCAAGTGCAATGAAGTTAGAAAAAGTTTTCCATATTCATTGCGCAGATTTTAAGCCTTAATCGAAACGTCTTTGCATAAAATGACAGTGTTAAAACATCCTCACAGACCGAGGGGCAGATAGTCGGTGCGAGAATCTGAGATTCAGAAACGGGCGAAATAAGGCGCGAGCAAAAGTTTACAAGACGGGCGTAAACTTTCCTTCGCACCGATTTTGCCAGTTTTATCTGCCTCTCGTCCTGACTTTCTGACCTTGGGGCTTGGAGGATGGTGCTAAAATTGGTAGGTGTGACTTTAGTTCACAAAAGAAAATAAACAAATCAGCATGTTTTTTTTCTCTTTCTCACGGCACACGGTGGAAGCGAGAAAAAAATCACTCTTTTTTTATAGAATACTGAAAAGACTTTTCTACCTTGAAGAGACTCTGGAATAAAGCCGAATATTGTATATTTATCATTGCCTTGTAATACACCAAAACTTGGTTTTACGAAGATGATCACAATTCCCTGTACCTCCTGATTGCAAAGTCGTTGAAAAACGGTGTAAGAAAAGAATGTTTTCGAGTCACACACAGGGAGGAAACGTTTTCCTGTGGTCGCTGATACAGGACAAGGGCAATTTATCCTTTTTTGCAGAGCAAAATGTTCGCGAGGTTTATAAATTTCGTGATATCGTAGGTAAATCACGAACAACGTGCGGGAATTAATCTATCACGAAAAGTAATCTTGCTCGCGAAGTAATAAAAGGCATTTATAAATAAGTATTTACATGCAATTCACGATGTTAACAACATTTTCTTTCATCATTTTTAATTACCAAAACTCACACTATATTCAAAGCGATTTGATAAGTGGGTGGTGAGATAATTTATTGTTCTTTTCTAGGCACTTTTCAGCCAATCACGAAGTGAGATAAATCTATTTCTAGCTGAGCTAATTACGCTGTAAACAATAACTCTAAGTTGTCTACAAATCCTTTCAATTTCTAAACAATAGATTTATAAACAACACGCGTCCTCCTAAACATATAAATTGAGTCAATATATAGCTCTCAGTTCATCAGTTTGACAAGCTACTCGCTTCAGTAAGATTAGTGACGACTTTCAACATGGTTAGTTCCGTAACTTTTCCGAAAGAGGTGTGTTCAGTAGAATCAGCAAAGCGAAGGCTGAACTTCGAAGAGCCAAGAATCAACGAGATGGAAACCAAAGTCACCCGAGCGCCGATCTGGAAAAAGAAGAAGGGCCGTCGTTTGGACTTCGGAGAAACGGATCCTTCGGTGCTGTTGTACTGTCCTGGTGAGTCAATGTTTTAACTCGCGGCATTATTCTTACTTTTACGACTCCTGTCGATGACTAATTTTGAATTTCCGTTAACCACAAAAGAAAAATAGTTTAAACAATATGATTAAGATTTATCATGAAGACACGGATGTAAGAAGGAACAAACAATCTTAAGTGCACACGGACACGGTGCTAAGTCGTGTTATTCTAAGTCACTCAGCATTAATGTGATCAAATCATTATTATCCCTTCATTTTTTCTTGCTGCCAAGGATTACACGTATCTGCCTCGTGAATTGCATGCCCTGTATTATTTTTTAGAGACATCATTTACCTAATTGCCAGGGGAACTTAGTTAACTTTGTTTAATCAAATCGGTTGCATGTTAAAGGTGATGCCACTGCAGGTGGAAGTTGCCCTCTGACTAATAATTTTTTTTTTCGATTCAGATCTCCTACCAAACAGAGAGGATCCCGATCCAGTGAGAAAACGTTCTTCCGGAGTTGACAGAATATTATTTACCGCTGATCAGCAATTTCAACTTGAGGCTCTGTTCCAGAAGAAAAAATTTCCAGACCGGAGGGAGAAAGCATTGCTAGCGGCGAAACTTGGTGTTCCTCTTGAGAAAGTAACGGTATGTTGCGAGTTAATACTAGCTTTCGATTCCGTTAGGGTTATCCTTAAATTTACAAATGAAATATCTGATTTAGTTGACGGAATTATGTAGGCTGTTTCGAAAAAAAAATGGATGATGACCCGTGTAAGAGCAAGTACAATGATTCGAAGCTCAGCAAAATACAAGCTACAGAGCGCTAGGAAGCCACAAGTAAGCACTAATGGCCTCAAAAAGAGACGATCATTAAGCGGTCGACTGTTTTGGTTTTTAATTTCATTTTGTGCAGACCAAACTTGGGGCTCGTATTTACGTTACGCTCAAGCTTGACATACGGACTTGTTGATGCCAGGAGAAACTTCGAAACCTCTTCATAATTTGTATGAAACTTTAAAGTCGAGTAACTTTGACTTAAGTTTGTACCTGATCTTTCAAGCGACTAAGAAGCTTACAAATTCGTCATACTTTACTGTTGTTAATTTTTGCACGTACTTAACTTCGCTAAAATTAGGAAACTTTATTTCGCGAGTATACCGACACTTAAGCAATTCCACTTAAAAAGTGAAAAAAAACGGTATTTAATTTCGCGGTTTTTTCCAATCAAAACACAATAACTGCGAAATTAAGTACGCCTAAAAATTAGTAAGAATAATGTATTTGTGCTTTTAAAGCCATCGCAAAGCTGGGTTTATAATACAGCATTTCATTTACCAGTTTTGAAAAACACCGACTGTCAACTTGTCTCATGCACAGTTCCTTTCTCTTACAGACCTGGTTTGGAAATCGCCGTCGAAAGAGGAAAAAAGAGCAGAAAAAAGGAATCGTTGGACCTTCTGGAATCCGTCCAGTCCTTCCCAGATCATCTCTCATTCAGCCTTCCAATCAGAGGTCCTTCCAGAATACTATTGGCTTCAGTTGCTCAGCTGAAATCCCTTCTGTACCATTGCAATGGTTTCCATCCTCGCTTCAGACCTTCCAAGCTCCGCTGGAGTCAGCATTCAACCCGATCATGAAAGCAACTGCTGCCAAATCCGCAACGCTGCCATGCCAACAGTTTTATCCACCGTTTCGTGCTCCAGTGCGCAGAATCACTCATCAATATCCAGGCACCAACTGTGTTGAGACAGCAGCTTCAGCTTACCTGCCTCGCCATTCCGCGAAAAATCTCGTTTCCGCGCCGCCTGAGACCCACCAAGTCCCAAATACAGATCACAATTCTCTGGCTGACGAGTTTCCGTTTCCTTATTCCATTGCAAAGGAATTTCCACACATCTTTGGAGATATGGATGGAAATGAAGACCTAGAATGTCCACTTACGCCTTCATTTGAGCCAGTCAGTGAAAGATCGACACTTTCAAGTGAAGACTTCGAGGCGCAGTCAAGCAGATATGCTTCATGCTGCTTGGGAGGTTACGAGGATTCGTCTGTTCCACCGACAAGAGACATTTCCTGTGGATCTGTGTCCGAAGGAAGGAACTTTAGGTTTTATAGGCAAGACTAATGAACTTTAAGAATATTTCCATTTTAACCTCGAAATTGTAGCTCCTTTAAGGAAAAAGCTTTTCGGATTTGTAGGGAAAGCAGACTGGAGAAGATTCTTGCTTATGTAACTCAGCTTAAGACATTGATAGTTTTTACGGTATTTTTTTTCTTTTTTTCATTGAAGCATTCAATTATTCTTGCAGCTTGCCATTTCACTGTTGCTTATCGTACATTTGACCTTTGTCATTTGCTTTCTTGTTAAGAAATGTCATACTGTGTATTTAATAGCATTGTGTGATTAAAATAAATACTTGTTGACTTTAAATCTCATTGGTCTATTTTGGTTTCTTCTGTCACCCGTTGGGGTGTATGGTTAACATTTGTAGAGTTGTTAAACTTACCTGTCATTATACCTTTCAGCCCCTAGACAGAGTCACCCTACGTTAGTTCATAGCCCCAACTCTTAATTAGATAAAACAAAATTAAGTTTTTCTTACCTCAGGACGAAAATATTAGCTGCTATGTCACCTTTTTCTCTGTGTCGATGTCTTTTGTTTTTCACCCTAATGACTTACACTGTAAGGAAACTTGTTAAAGGAAACTTTGGGTTTCTGGTGATCTTCACTCGCTTCTACGACAAAGTTTTTTACAATATGAGAATTTCCCTTATTTCTAGAAGATTATTCGCGCAAGAGGCTGGCAAAATCTCAAGGATAGCCTGGGAATACAGCCGCCTCTCATCATTGTTCAGCATCATTCCCCCCCCAGAAACGATGGAGGCAGTCTTCAATATTCACAGGCTATCTCAACGAGCCTCCGAATTTTTGCTTCCCGTTGCGGGATTTTTAAACAAAAGTCTTAAAAGACGCGGTTAGACCTTTGAGAACAACATTTACCACAAATATGAGAGACTGGACCGAGGTTGATAACAACCAGGCGTTCCATTAGTTGGTTTTTGTGATAGACTGGGTCCAGCGACATGTTGTGGTTTGTGTGTGTTCCACATGTGACTGTGTGTAAATTTAGTTGTTGTTTTGTCGTTCTTCTGTACTACGTAACAAGGAAACGGTTGCTTCGATCTACTACATTTTCC
>Ga0126336_10001443_pt1 | contig 12386 bp, 5 predicted proteins | sample SidCmetagenome_FD_92530 | JGI IMG/M metagenome (GOLD analysis project Ga0126336, IMG submission 92530) | Coral microbial communities from El Islote,Puerto Morelos, Mexico - Siderastrea C C metagenome | ecosystem: Host-associated > Invertebrates > Cnidaria > Coral | place: El Islote,Puerto... | reverse complement strand
TCGTCAAACCTTCGACATGGCTATTTCGCACGTTTCGAATTACACGACAACAGTAAACAACTTTATGCAAATTTCGGATCGGCAACTTGTGAAATAAAACAAGAGTTCCTCTTCCGTTTTGGGCCCATTGTCATAGCAAATTGTGCTTTATTTATCTCCAAATAAATTTAAAAAGAAAAGAAGACATGTATTTTTTTATCGCAGTACACAGTAGGACTTTAAAATAATTATAACTTTGAAAGAACTCACACATCTCCGTTTTGGCTTCCGTTTTACACAGTGTACGTAATGAGGCGCGAATTATTTGATTATTCTTTACTTCAAGCATTGTGCAATGCCATTTTAACGGATGTCAAACAGCTACATTACCCGTTTAACAGATGCTAATTTTTCCTAACGGCTCTGCTACCCGTTCTAACGGATACAGAATTTTTGTTAACGGTCGTGCTGTCCGTTCTAACGGCCTTAAGTTAACGGCTAACGGATACAGAATTTTTGTTAACGGATTCACTGTCCGTTCTAACGGTCTGACTTTAACGGCTAATGGTTAGGCTGACGCCTCTAATGTTTTTTAGAAAGCTTTCTAACGGATAACTAATGCATGCTTAACGGTATTGCCTGTTTAACGGATAAGCGTTAAGGTACGTTTTCCCGTTCACAGTCACATATGTCGTATCGTGGCCCTTGTATCGAGATATGTATCATACCGTGGAAAAATGTATCATTGCAGCCCTACTACTGGGACACCAAAATACCGTACCCTTCCCCCATCCCAGACTCACTGAGGATCAACTCATATTCTAGACACAATCTATTGTACCATTGTTCAACTTTCTCACAAATGATACTTATTCCAGACCCAAGCTCTCTAATTTCTATACTTTATCCCACACTAAATTGCTTAAAAACCATACCCTTCGCAGCAGCTTATGGCCATATAGCTTATAAACAAGGGGGCTAGAAACTTTGGTGCTGATTTATTAACTGAGTTGATAAGGTACAATGTAAATTGGCCACGGTGGAGAAATTGAAAGCTGACGTTTCGATCGTTAGCCCTTTGAATCTGTACTGACGAAGGGCTAACAGTTGAAACGGTAGCCGATTTACCTTATCAGCTCAGTTGCTAAATCCAAAGTTTCATATAGCTTATATATAGGAGTGCCACCCAGGCTGGGAACATACATGCACTATTAATTACAATTGATGGTACTGTATATCTTTGATGACAAATTATCGATGATAAACCTTCTTCTTGGTTTATTTGTGTAACTGCAGACATCATCCATTATAATATAATGAGTGGCTCTTTAGAACTACTTTGCAGTGATTTCACCTTGGCCCTTGCAAAAAATTCCACACAATCATCTCCAGGTTCGTCCCAAACCAAAAGATCAAAAACCGCCAGCTTACCTTTCCTCCAGCCCATCAGTGAGAATGTTTTCTATGGTGCTAATCCAGTCCAAAACTAAATTCTCATATTCCTGCAGTATGGAAGGATTGACCGCTGCAGCTCTGTTTTGTTTAAAGTCAGACGTCACTTGCGACTCTGGTTTCTTCAAAATCTGTTGAGGTGCAATCGTGGCGTTAGCATATTCCGTCAAAGTATTGGCGTATTTGTCAATTTGGTTCAGAAAGTGTGACACATCATCCTCTGAAGAGCTGCCCCAATCCTTCTGTGCATGCAAAATTGGTGCGAATATCTCAGAAAGCAAAGAGCTGAAATGCACTAGAGGATTCTCTTTGATTTCACCACAGAACACCTCTTTCTCCACGCAAGTAGGATCAATAACACGCTCCAAATTAGAACGGATGAAGTACAAACAAATCGCTTCTCCGTCCATGACTTCTTTAAGCTTTGCACACGAGCTAGCTACGTTCATCTTCCTGGGCAAAAGACTGTTTGGATCAGCTTTAGGGCAGTAGAAAAACAGCTTTTTATGACCCTCAGGAGCTAAAAAGTCATTGAGGTAGTCAAGAGTCGACTGTTCGGCCATAAAATCCTCGAGCATCGTTGGGCTGTCATAGGGTCCAATATGAAATGTTTCTTGCAACTTTGTTGCAAACCACCAGTGTCTCTCGTCCATTTCAGCTGTTTAACTGTATTTCAGCCACTCAATTGTGAAAGTGTCAATGTTTTCGGACTTGCAGAACGAAATTTCCCTCCATTTTGTTGTCATTTGGTAGCCAAGCACTGGGCCACGAAGTCCCGGATGAAGGGTGACAAATCTGCCCCCTCTGGCGTGGAGGAGAGTGCGGGAAAAAGCAATCGCTTTATAAGTTCAGTGAGCATTAAAAATTAACGGTGTTTTAATCAGCTCAAGGCGATTTGCTTCCTTCCTCGGAAAGAAAGTGGGAGACATCTATCTGCACATAGCGAAGGGAAGCGGAAATTAAGCCCTCCGAAGCTGTGGCCAATTCAACTTTGGTTTTCACGGGGGTTTATAACCTGGGTCCCCCCCCCAGGGTTTATAACTATCGATAACTAGGTGATCTCCTATATGGGGAGGAAAGGACTGTGCATCTGAAAACTCCCCGCTGGGTTAGTGTATTTAAAAACTGCAGAACTTTGAGGGTGTCTCTGGCGCTCTTGCACCCACGCTTTGCTCGCATAGAAACGACTGGGAAGAAGTCAGCCTAAAAGCCATCTCGGGTCCTTTCCGACCTAAATGCAACCAGGCGGGGACCTTTTTCTAGTGGGAGCGTGGACAAACATAATGATTCTGGCTATATTGAGCCCTAGAGCAAAGCAATGGAGCCCTGAGAGCCCTAATTTTCTGCCCTGGAGACCCAATCCCCTTTGGGACCCTGAACCGAAGGCGCGACAGCTATTCAGAGACTATTTCTTTGTTCATACCCTTACTGGAACGTGATAAGTTCCATTTGGCTATCTTGTTGCAAAGTCTGCAACGATCAGGGGAGACTAGTAGGAAAAATAAAGACAGATCAGACTAGGTAGCGAGATCAATAGCTGTGTGTTGCTCGCTAGTTTGTAATGAAAATAACACTAAAAACGCTCACTAGAAAACTAAACTAAGATAAAAATCTGTGAGCTGCATACTAAACCTATCACTTCCTATGGTCTGCAAGGCTACCGCAAACTGGCTTCATTTTTAGAGGCCCGTTTTATCCCTAATAGGTGTTGATGTACAAAGCTTTCTCATTGGCATCTTAAGCTCAACAAGGAACAAAGAGTGTCTCCAAATATAAAGATAAAACTTATTAGAAAACCATAAAATTATTAAAACTAACTCAACAATAAACAATCATAAATTTCCAGATACGATTTCTACTCCTTGCTTTTACCCAAATTTATTCACTCTAAACGCATCTTACTTGTCCCGTCATAAATACATCAGTGTACATCAGTGATGTGATGTCACCTTGCTGATGATGTTTGTTATTTGGCATGTTTCCTTCTTTGCACTACAGGGAATGCAAAGTAATCCGGAATTTAACTAACCTGCAAGCAGGCTCTTAGCCACCCTATGTGCTGACACATTAGGCGACTTAGAAACTTCTGCTCGAGGGGTTAACCATTTCCCATCGGAAAATTTCTACTTCATGCGGTTCCCGATGGTTGCATGTGAGCTTGGGAGCTGACACTAGACAGAAACGAACAAGAATAAACAGCAACAAATATAACTTCTGAGACTAGTAAGTGTAAGTTTTGCAAGTACGTTTCACAAAGAACTCAGCAATTGAGACACCGGCCGGAGAGCCTGTTTATTGTGAATAAACTTGTGCGACAGGTTTCAAAAACATGTTTTCAAGCAGTGGGATACTGTTAGAGTCAAGCAGATGAGAAAATGCTCACTGACAAAGTTGTTTTTCTGAGCTAAGCACACACGGAAGAGACCAGAAGAGACAAACGAAGAACAGAAGAGACGGAATCTCAAAAATAGCGCTGTTAGAAACTATGCAAGACTGTTTCGGTTTGCATTTTCTAAGGAATACCTCAATTACAGACAGGGCCTTCAAAAAAAAATACTTTGTGTCCATTGACAACTAAAGAAAGGCCGTTATTGCACGTACGACTCGTAAGGTACGGAATGATCTTTATCAGTATGTTGTTATGAGCAATTCCTTCTGAAGGAAACTGTTTACAGTTAGGACAATGCAATCGACAAAGTAAACGCCACTGCCGTCCACAAACAATGTCGTGTGTTCCAGATAGAAAAAGCACGTGTTAGCGTGGAAAAAAAAATCAAACACCTCGTGACACACCGCGTGTGAAGCTTGGTGGCTCGCTTAGTTGAAAACACGCTGTTTTTGTGTGTTTTGTTTTTCTGTCGGTCAGATTTTATACGCCACAATAACAAGTTTCCAGTTGACATGATTGAAATACAGTTTTCGATTATCAGACAAAAAAAAACAAATAGTGTATAAAAGACAAAAGTAAGTTAAAGTTTAGTTTCGCTGACGTTGGCACTGAGTAAGCAAGAGTGCAACTGAAGCTATCTTCTCAACTTTCTAAAAACTTACATGAAAATGTGCTATCAAAGGTATTCAGATACACTAATCTGAAGGCATGAAGACCTAATTAATCTTATATAGCTTGGACAGCTGAACATATCAAGTCCATTTGTTTTCGTGTTATGCATTATTTTCAGTATTTGAACTGTGTGAAGTCAACAGTTTATAATTAGACTATGAACTGACAGAGATTGATCGTTTCCTACTGATGTTGTTATTGCAGTGCACTTTCTTCCGTCATTATAAATTCAGCTGTATTGGAAGAACCACATGACGTTTGACCTTGTAAATGCGATTAAAATATTGTGTCCAGACAAAAAACAAAAACAAATTGACATAGAATTTTTTTAAAGTATTACACTTTAATTCGTAGACTTTTATAACAGTCAAATATAGTAAACGTTTCTGTGAGCGAGAGCCCTTTTTCCTCGAGTTCTTAGGGAAAAAAGGTGCGCGGATTATATATATACTTGCCAACCACCAAAGCTTAAAGAACTGCTAAGGATTTATTTTTATTATTATTATTTAGAATCTCAAACAATATATAGACTTCATAGAAAGTCGCAAAAAATTTAATTCGTTTCAGGTTTGTCGTATCAGTATCTTATAAGAATTCAGATGATACCTTTTACGGATAAACAAATAAAAGCCACTTAAAAAGTGCGTACGTCAGTTGTCAGGACTCTCACTACTCTGTGACAAAACAGAGTCTCACTGAACTCATTTTGATAGGCCAGCTACAAAAATCCGGACTTTTTTCGGGATTTTTAGAGCTTCACGGGATTTTTAGAAAACTGTAAGATTTTTAGAGATTTGGAGGGATTTTTAGAGGTTTTGGTGTACATTTTCAAGGTTTTTTGTTTATTCAGTTGTTACAAAAAAGCTTGCAACTTAGAAATGTTTCGCCACAAGCGATTGTGACGAAACTTTTTGATGTCCCTTGATGCCCCCTCACTGTATTGGTCGGCGGTTTTTCCCATAATCCAGCATTCCTTGCTGTCCGTGAGTTCAAAATGGCGGACTCAGCAGAGCTTGTTGATTTGGCTGAGACTGTGGACGGTGACAGAAAGCCCACCAAAGCCATGGAATTTTCACCACATGCTACCCAATTTTTTAACATTACGGGATTTTTAGAGATTTTTAGAAGTTTTTGTGGGATTTTTAGAGGTGAAACCGAATTCCAGAAAGATTTTTAGGCCATTTTTCGGGATTTTTGTAGCTAGGCCTACTTTTTGATGTTTGTCACGCAACAAAGTCGACTCAGAAGTTTTGGCGGGAAAACAGAGACGAGAGCGGTGACAGGCGGTGCCGGGTTTCCCGCCCTTTCGCAGCTTAAAAAACAAATCGGCAAAACAAGAACAAAAGCGACGACTCCGACAAGCGTGAATATTTTGTTTATTTTTGATGCCTTCTAGGCAGTTTACAATATCAAATTGGTTCCTGAAATATTGACTGAAAGTTAAGCATTTCTAATTCTGCAAAGACGGCAGGATGTCTTCGTTATCGCGCAAGGTATCGCGACTCGTAGTCAAAAGAGGCTGAAATTCAGCTTGCAAAGGCAAGTCTTTTTGTGTTTCTGTCTCGCTTGAATGCAATATAAGTTTAAGTTAAAACATTGTACAATTTAATCGTTTTGTTTGTGTCCAAGGAAACATTTTTGTATTTGTCCCCCTTATAGGACTCCCGAAAGGCTTGTACATTCGAAGGAAAGTCTTGTACGCGCACTCGCAGAGTCTTCAAACAAACCTGTTACGCAGCTGTCAATCTTTACTGCCTTGGAAGACATCCTGGTTGGTTCTAAACAAGGAATGAAGACTTCAAAAACACAGGAAAGGTTTTCATAACATCTTTTTACTTTTCTTTCCAGTAGCTCTGTCGCTTGCGTCTACTTAAACAACTGAAAGAAGCTCCAAGTCTCTTCAAAACTTGGTCACGATAAACTTTGGCGATCATAGCGGTACTTTCCTTACACACAAAGATTTAGACGGAGTATTTCAGGCATCCTTCCTCTAGGTAAGGAAAAAGTGTTTTAGCGTTATTTTCCTCAAGCCAGTGTGCCATAATCTAATACTAACTGTGGTAAATTTAGGAAGAATTCGTTGAATCCTGCGAAATCGCGCGGGATATGTCACCTGATACTTTGGTCATGGTGACGAGGCCAAGATAGAACAGGAAAATTGTTTATTAGCAGAAACTCATTAGTCCTTATGAGTTTCTGTTATTAGTCAACGAATTCCCATTACGGACAATCCTCAGAATGACAAAGACTAGTTCTATAGTAAACACATCTCAAACTAGCTGAACAGTTGTCACAACAACAGAATAAAAACGGAGACAAAATTTCAGGGAATCCGTACGATTTGCTACCGTTCACTTTAGAAAGACTTCATTATTTAGAAACTTAAGCTTATGTAAGTCTTATGGTCGGTGATGAAAAGCTAAAAGTAAAAAGATGTTGCAAGCTTACAGAGAATAAGTCCTCCATAGGCGAATGACAATCTTTTCAACTTTACAACCTTCGTGAGCAAGTGAGTTAAATGTTCCCGCTTCCATCGAAATAGCAATTTCTGGGTTGAGTTTTCACTTTGAAAACTTTCAAGGCGTTAAAATGTTTGGTTAACACTGTCACAGTCGTTGATGGAAACGAACAACATTTCGCCATAAAAATAAGCGTCGAGTGGACTTCGCACCGCCCTTCGCATTAAATTCCCAGTCAAACTAGTGGTTAAATTCTACCCCCGTTGTGACTGTTCCAAAAACAATGAACTCCGATTCTTTAGTTCTGAATTCGTCTTTCGATTGGCAGAAAAACGTTGGGTGGCCTCAGCTGAGTTGTTGCACGAGGGTCTCAATGGGGTGGTGGCTTTTACGGTTAACGGTTGAATTGTTGGCTCTTTTGCGGCTAATGGTCGATTTCTTTCTATTACGGTTAACAGAAATCTTAAAAATTAATTTCCATTGTTTTCAAAAGTTAAAAACTAATTTCCATTGTTATAAAATCATTTAAAGTCATAGGACCATTCCGGGATGGAAAAAGAGTAATTATTATAAGAATTGTAACAAACAGCTTTCAAGATGCCTGTTAACTCGACCTACGAAAGCAGGCACTTGAGGTTTGTGCAGTAAGACTCCCAGATCGCGAGTCCAAAGGGGCAACCGCTTTCCCTTTCGATACCAGCGCAGAATTTGTCGCCGTCGTAGCTGCATTGAACATGAGACAAGACACATAGCAGTGTTAAAAAGAGATCTAGACATTTTCAAAGTGACAAATTGTGACAAGAAAAATTTTTAACGGATACCTTTTTGTACGACTAACGGTTAACCCCACTGATGGCTTCTTGCACTGCAACTGCAGCTCGCTTTTCGAAATCAAGGGTAGGTTGATATCAATTCCAAATACTCGATATCATGGGCACTGAGCTAAAAGGATCGATGCTCGCGGAAATATCGAATGATTTCGAGGGCTTTCGATACTGCCCACAAGATCACTTGGAAGAAAGTTTTGTGTATATTTCACTCTGGTTCCAGAAATGTTTGCGACTGTGATTGAAGGATAAAGTACATGATTGAACAAAATCAGAAGCCTGTCACCCCGTGATATACTCCTGACAATTAAAAGCTGTTTCTTTTCTTTTTTGTTGTTGTTTTTTTTTTAGTTTTTGTGTGGATTCCGCTGTTTTACAATCGAGTTTTTCATTGCGGCCCTATACTTTTCGCGTTTTTGACACTTTTAAGTCTGAACTTGTCCCTATAAGATAACGTCAAAATATCAAATCTTGAACGTGACGTCATACTATCGATATCGAATGTCGTATTGGTCAATATCGTACTCGTATTGGGTCGATTTTAAACACTGGTATCGTCTAATTCAGTACTGAGTGAAGTGGCTTGCCGGCTGTTTTGCAGATACTTCTAGCGACCTAAGGTTAGCTTTCTGATTCCTCTGAAAAAGCTTGGTTGCATTTATGACTGGAAACAAAAATGGCCTCTCGCTGAGTGCTGGAATATCATAATCTCCTTGACTTTTACATGAATGAAATCATGACAGGCTAACGTTTGCGGGACCCGGAAAGTTTCTCGGATCTCTGCATGATATGACTTCACAAAGAATTATTTATAGAAACTCTTGACCCTTAAACTCTCAGTCAAAAAAAAGAAGGTGAAATCAATACATCGAGATTGTCTGTTGGCATTGTTAGGGTGTGAAAGAATCTGGATTTGGATAGATCTTATCCCTAGAAGACGCTGGGAACGAGTTGTTCCAAAAGACCTAGGTGTTACGGCCTATTTATTTTCTTCGAACAAAAGCTCACGCCTAGTTATTCAGACCCCTTTGATCCTGTAAAACCGGTTTATACGGCCAGATTTTCGTGGCCCGTTAGTGAGCAAATTAACGGAGCTCCACTATAATCACTATAATGAGATTGTCCCGGATACCATCCAAGCTTCTCAGTTTCTGAATGTCTTATCGCTTGCAGACAGATAAGATAAATGTTGCTTGCCTTCTTGTCAGAACCATCCTGCCCTCTAGTTCGTTTGGCGCGTTTTTCTTACCAGTAAATGTTGAATTTCACCGATAACTTGGCAGAACAACTTGCGGATCCACTTTAGGATACGTTCGGATCTTAGTGTCATCGAGCGAACTTATCTTAACTAAGTGGTTGTCGATTAAGCGCCAGTTGTCTGTTCCATCTCTGATCATTTCCGAACAAATGAGCAACAAAACACGTTCATTGGTGCAGAATAATTAGCCCCGCACCATCACCGATACTCAACCATTTTTTGAAAGCAGTGGTCTTTAAGCCAAGGAAATGTTTAGATCTCGAGTATTTCCTGCTGGCAAATAGATATACCCCAATATGGGCATACTTAGTGTAGCAATTGCTCCGATCCGTTTGAATAGCAAATTAAATCGAGAAGGAAACTTGCGGGAGATAACAAAATTAGCTAAATTTAGAAGTAGCGGTTTATCAGGACTCAGTACTAGTTGCGGAAATGTTCTACGTCGTGAATTCCATCCCAAACTTTTGCCTCTTCTGGACCTTATTAAATGAAAAAAGTAGTTTCCCCATGACTAGCATAGATGAGTTCAACCCAAATAAGAAATCAATCCCCTTGTGGTAAAATGTCCTTTGGCTCATCGGAGCTAGTATGGAATCGAAATCGCCAAACCTACAACAACGGTAACCACTTGGAGCATTACAATTCAATTCCTGGATGTGATGTTAGGCAATCACAAGGTTAGCTCCCATCATTTTGCTAGGTTTCCCAAAGGTTTCCCTGATGCCTGTTCAGGGCTCGATACTAACGGCACTCACCCTCTTTCCACTGGAAAGTACATTTACTTCTTGGAGAGCAAGAAAACGAAAATGAAGCAAAATACTTAACCAATCTGGAAAGTAAATTTTGGCTGGGCTCCTGATTTCGGGCTGTGCTGAAAGGCTTTAATGAAAAAAGTTTGTAAATAAAATGATAAAATAAACCCAAGAGAGCTCTTGGGGGTCAGTATCAGTGTAAGCCTCTTGGGGGTCAGTATCTAGTGTCAGCCTCCATGTATTTTCGAAATAGGTAATGCACACCTTTGTATACCTTGTACACCCTGTATACGCACCTTGTTTATTTATCGTGGTTAGCAACTATGATACTGTATTCCATTTTCGAGAATAACATTTTGAAATGGAAACTAAAGCTTGAAATCTACTTTTCAAAGTGGAAAGTGGTGTCAAAAGTTAGTGCCAAGCCCTGCTGTTTGTACAAACAATGTGCAGCAAGGTATCTGAACTCCAACCATCGATCTAGAAAGATCAAGAGATCAAGCGCAGACAGACTTTCAGTGTGTCTCCAACTGTGGATTCAAAAGTTAGACGCACTTTGGAAAAAAATCATTGCAATGTAGCCTTGGTGAGCAAAACAAAAGCACCCATACTCACATAAGAATTTGTGCTTGATCAATTCAAGTGAACGCAAGCCATCGCAAGTCCTGGCCAAATGGCGTCGAAAGTAGATGCAATGCATTTCCATCCTGGCCATCCGTGGCCAAGGTCGCTTATTTACAATTTCAGTACACCATGAGAGGTGTCTTAAACAAAACTGGACAGTTATTTTGGGCTTCCCGGCATTAATGCAAACGTATTTTGGCGTTTAATTCAATACTTAAAATTGGTGACATAGTCCCTTCAAGTGTGTTTGGCTGCAGATCCATGGCTTGGATGGACATGGCTGGCATTGAACTTGAGCCTCTTTTTCACTGCGTCTTGGAGAAATCGTTAAGATGATTATGGTTTATTCTCCTTTTAACCCTTTAAGCCCTAAGCCCAGATGAAAATGAAAGTTCTATTTACATGATCACATTTTGTTTGAATATTCAAGTGACGAGAATAAAGGAAGCGATCACTGATGATAGGATGTCTTGATATTTAGACAAATTCTCCTTACTAGTTTCATAATAAATGTATGGAGATCAGTAATGAGAATATGCATTTTTATACCAGTTCTTAAGAAAAACACTTCATATCATCCTCTTGATGTGCTAGAAGCATTACGTGTACGCAAGGTACTTAGTTTTATTTTCAGCACAGTTTTGAACCAAAAACGTAAAAATCTCCGCAACGAAGCCCTTTAATCCAACGCGTTAACCACCTAACCGCCCTGCTTCCGCTTATGAATAACAACAATGTATTATAACTATGAATAGATATGAATCTTTGCATTACCTACGACATTAAACTCCAAAAGCGCTAAGATAAATCGAGGAGTAAATTATGTAAACAAACATAGTCCACTTAGCTACGAAATTTCAGGAATTTTATCAATGATTCTAATTTTACAACTTCCCTTCTAGATAGTTAATGCAGATTAAGAAAAGGTGGGGTGGTCACGGAGACGCAACTTTCCACATCGACAGTGGATAAACATTCGTCTTGGGAAACGAGTAACAAAGTGAAAAATGCTTATTGACGTCAAACTCAAGTATTTTTCCTTCCTGTGCACGTGTGTCAGCTAGCACGCGTGTTTCAATAATTAACGAAGACCTTGAACCGAGCCCGCATTATTAATAAAGGCCACAAAGGCTATTAAGTGCTTAAACATTACAAAGGGCGGCGTCCTTTTTACTGAAGCAGAATACCTTCCGCTGACGCAAGTGACTATATCATTTGCAGGAATAATAGCAGTGTATCTAGTAAACTCTAAATTCAATTCACACCTGACATACTCCTAACGTATGAAGCTTTGTAGTTGGTGGAACGTTGCAACTGTAACGTCGAGGACATGGTTCAAAAAAATCTCACTGAAGCCGTGAAACTTCCAGCTTATACTAAGAAAGGGCTGTTAGGCTGCCCAAAACGTCACTTTTGCAACAATTTTAACCCCGGAGAATCCCATTAAAGAAACAGACAGTTTTTATTTTCCTTTTAAATTAAGAGAGAAGAAAGTTTCAGAGACAATATTATCGTAAGTTGTCAGAGTTCATGACTACGCGGTCATTTCTCTTTTTGCAATTTCTAGACGGATAACAAATAGTGTGTTACGCTTATTAGAAATCCAAGTAAACTCATTACGAAGTGAGATCTATCGTTCCGTACCTGTGGAAAATCTGTACGATTGGGATACCTTATTCGTCCCAGATATTCGGGTTTAAATGCAGTAAAAAAAAAACGTGAAATTCGGAAATTCGGAAATCGTGAATAAATTATCTTTGAGTACACCTGATTAAAGATGTCAATGCAGTAAAAATGTTAAGCGGGTAACACATCTAAGTTTCAGCCTTTTTCAAAGTTTAAAACGCCATCGTATCATCTTTTTAGTTGGTATCTTTTTTGATGAGTTAAGTTTGGAATGTTTAGAAAATAAAGAAGAAAGGGAAGAGAGGGGGTGACGTAGATAAATTTTAGAGCGTCGATAAAGATTAACAC
>Ga0126336_10001442_pt1 | contig 12387 bp, 8 predicted proteins | sample SidCmetagenome_FD_92530 | JGI IMG/M metagenome (GOLD analysis project Ga0126336, IMG submission 92530) | Coral microbial communities from El Islote,Puerto Morelos, Mexico - Siderastrea C C metagenome | ecosystem: Host-associated > Invertebrates > Cnidaria > Coral | place: El Islote,Puerto... | reverse complement strand
GCCCAAATTTTGGCGAATCCCGCTTCCCTGGTGGCAGTCAAATCCCGAATCCCGTCAAGATATTTTTCGTTTTCCCGAATCCCGCACCGTATTTTGGTCAAATCCCGGATCCCGAGAATACCCTTCCAGACCCTGTTTCTCAGTCGACTGAGTTCTCACTGAAGTATATACGTTTTGACTTATGAGAGCGTTTAATCGTGGGCAAATTTTTCCAGAGAGTTAAAATTTCTGGAAAACACTGTTAAAACTCTATCACTTTCTTCCAAACAATAAAAAGACCCATGGTTTATCAAAGACGGGTACCGGTCTTTAAAAGCTCGAGTTAATTTGTCAGTGCCGATTCTAGCGTTTTTGTTCCCTCTTTATATGAGCTAGATTTTAAATGCGTGGATTGAAATAATCTATCTGAGTTAAAAACCAACTTTTCATAATAATAGTTTATTATCATGCATGTAATTTACTCCGGGAATTATTTTAACCAGAAACGCTTAAATAGCCTCAGGAAGTCCAAGGCCCGAAATTTAAGTCTCATTTCTCAGTTGCCGACATTCAGATAAGTCTTGTCTTTGAGGAAAATATTATATTCTGTCCTGTAACAACTAATTCGTTCCCTTGAGCAGCTTTGAGCACTTCAATGTCCAGTTCATTTGCATTGAGACTTAATTTGATCCTTATAATGTCTTAAAACACCCTTTTGAAAAGGCCATTCCATCATTTACCGAACTCCTCCGAAAAAAAAACGTCAGAGGCATTGTATAGCCCTGTCCCCAAGAAAACCACGATCAAAAAATCACCCTCTACCATCCCCACCTGTGCCCCTGTATATCATTAGCATACTAATCAATCGTCCAGTGACCTTGAAGAACCTACAACGACGAAATTCCTTTTTTCCGTAATCCTATAAGGTGCCTCTATGAGGCCCGTCTTAAGACCGCGGGTGAGGAACTAATTCATCCGTATTTATTTATTTAAATTAAAGCGTATGCACGAAGTGCGACGAATGGTAGCGACATTGCGCGAAATATTCATGAATAGGCTATTCAGTAAGACTTTCAGTTTCTGAATCAATAATTGCACGTGCGTTAAATCGTGTGCTACAGAGTTGTGGCTTTTAAGCATTTTTAAGTAAAAAAACTGTCGAAGTCCGGCTTTTCTTATGTTCGAACGTTAATAGAAACTTTTTAGAAGTTTTCCAACAAAACAAAACAAAAACTACAATAATACTCCTTATCGCTAACACAGAACTTGAGAAACGCTTATAATCTTCAATCCAAAAATTTGCGATCTCTAAATTACAAGGCATTGTTCTTTTCTGGACAGTGAACAATAGCTGCTAGAATTAAATTTCCATAATTAGCATTTATCTTACTTTAAACATTCGTGTTTATTCGGTAAGCCTTCGGAAGCCCTAAAACCACCAATTTTGTGTCCAAGAATACAGCGCAGATGTGGAATTTCCTGAACAGACACAAGTGAGGCAGACAAACTAGGTGTATATAGACTGTCACAGCAGAAGCAATTTTTTCAAACAGGCTTTTTAACAAAATATTGAAGGCTTCAAATTTAAACAAGGACGAATTTACTCGTTTAAAAGCCTACAACTTTCAATGGAACTCGAAATCCTATAATCGGCTTCTTATCTGACACAATAGAGGTTTTAACTAATCAATGAGTGGCAAAATCAAGAAGTGTTGTCTTCGTCACGAGGAGAAAACTTGGACACGGAGTCGCGTTTTACAAAATCTTAACTCTGGGAGCTCATAGCATCGCAAAGAAGTGCAATCTATCAAACCAAGAACAACGTTTTTGCTCTTCCACCATTGCCCAAGCTCTCCGTTATTATAAGTTTCAACGGAATCGGCTCCCAAACGTTCAAGATATAATATATTTAGCGCAAGACCTACACCAAAGTTTTCCTTATAAATTTATTCATGAGCAGCTTGTCACCCGTGGCCTTAAATTATGGTCAGCTGCGCATCTGGGCATGGTGACATCATCATCATTATCATCCTCCTCCTCATCATAATAACAACACAAGATTTGTTTCAGCTTATAATTAGCTGAGGCATGTTGAGTCCGATCGCGACGAGCCAATCAATTGTCTTAAAATTGCAATGTCCGTGTATCCAGTTTTCCTTTTTTCAAATAAAGGCATAGCAAGGTCCCGTCAAGGTGACCGTTGAATCTTTTCTTCAAAGTGGACCAGCGAACTACAATAAAGAGACTAAACTTGAGGTTATCATACTTTATTTCTTGGTTATTGTAGCATCGTAAATAGTATGTATTTTAAAACAGAGTAACTCATTGACGTCTAGGCCTAGCATTGAAGTCAGCCCTCAGTAGCTGAACTTGTTTAGTTGAAAGCACAGAGAAGAGATCAGTTAGGTAGCATATTCGCCTCCATCGGTTCGTACCTGCAAGGAAAGATAAAGTTTCACATTTTTACTAAGAAGCTAATGGTGTGGGGTTAGGGCTTGTCTTTGTTTAAAAAAATGATATGTCATGGAGTTGAAACGGCTGAATAAGGGTTTTAAAACGGACTTGTTCTTTGGAAAAACTTTAATCACTGCGTTTTTTATCGGAGTCAAATTATCAGTGCAATAATGGCAACATAATGGCAGTTATACATTTTTTCAATGAGGTTTTGCCCATAATCTTGCTCAAACGGAATAGGAGAACTTATAAACGCTTGCTTCGAAAGAATGTTATAGAGGGAAAAAGTGCAAAAAAGTCCAAGGAAACAACATGATGGCTTAGATCAGGCGTGCGCTTTCGCAAACACATCTCGTGTCCCACAAGTTATATTTTTTCCAGCCGCTTTCAGTATCGACTGTTGGAAGATTTTAGTGCAGAGTGGTCCAAATTGTAAGAACTGGTAATCGGCTACTTTTCTTACAAATGAAATAAAGGGGTATATGTTAAGATTTATTGAGTTACCGTCTGGAAACAAGTTTTGACCGTATTTCTATGTTTATCACGGGCGATTCGCAGTTTTGCAATTTGCTTCTGAATAGCTCACTTAGCTTTCACTGAAAATTAATAAAAGCTTCATTTCTGTTGATGAACGTTGCGCACGCAAAAAATAGCATTTTGGGCCCTGAAAGTATCCAGACAGAAACGCCCGCCATCGACCATTCGGATCAAACGTACAATGTGCTCCCGGTAACTAGTATACCTCATTAATGGCACAATCCACAAGAGCGCCTGCATTTTCCTCTCACGAGCATTCCTTTTGTCGTTCGTAACCGACACTGAGTTTTGAACAGTCTACAGAACGCTCTGCTGCGATAATCAGCGCATGCTGTCGAGATAAAAAAGGAGAAATGATGTTTATGAACAACTTAATGAAATATTGGTAATACTTGGAAGCCCGCTGGTCAGGTAGCGATCACGCTAATCGGGGAGGGCCTAAGGAAAAATGGCAGTAGAGAAAGTAAATGGAATCCCAAGCACACACCATAGTTAGTAACTATGCACACACTGATAGGTCAACAACATCAACAAAATTCCTCGTCATCACCTTTTGATTTCAAAGTCAACTTAATTCATAGGCCTGCCAGCAGGCCCACATACTTGGGTTTTTGGGTGTCTTTGACTCCTTGGGGGAGAGAGGCCTCCGTTTTCCGAGGAGCTAAACCCGGATCTCGAGCAGGCTCCGATCCCGTCTTGAGAGTTGCCATATATGCATTTACTCCCAAGTTAAACTTCTCTGTAGAGGCGGACCATTTCGTGCAAATTTTTTCCTCAAAGGAGATACGATTTGATAACCTAGTATTAATGGAGAGCCAATCAGAGCGCACTATTGATCATCAATTCTATTCATTCAATTCTATTGATCATCAATTCTATTCAATTCTATTCATAGGGCACGCCTATATAATAAAGAGGAGTATTGTACCTCCTTCCCGGGTTATATCAGTGTGTACATACCTACCATTTATAACGCTATTTTGAATTGCAATTTGTTTTTATTTTATCAAAACACCTGTAAACTGGATACAGCGCGAAAGTGTATGCAATTTATATAAGGTATTGTGTTTGTTATCATGTATTAAACTTGGCGGAAAGCGGTTACTGTCTTTTGTTCAATACCTTTTGAAGATTAAGATAAAAAAGAAAGCCTAAGGGAACATTAATACAACTATAAGTCCACAACTAATTCATTTTATACCTTGCAGTTTTTTGATGAAGGTAAAATTTTAATTGTTTTGGAACTCCTACACAAGTTAATGAAAACCCGAAAACAAAATCTTCAGGTTTGTTCATTTTTAATTTGTGGTTTTTACTTCTGATGTTTTGGATCCTTGGAAATCCAAAAGCGTAACCATTTAAAGCTTGAACAAATCTTTCCTGTGGAGTAATTTGTTTTTAATCTTTTCCTGAGGCAATTTTTTAAAACGCACCTACTTTGGTCCAGAAATAAAACAATTGAGTAGAAAAGAACACTGTTTCGTTGTGATATCTAGTCAGCGCGAAAACACATCATCACTTTTTATTGTCTCAGGTTAAAAACACGCACATACACTCCGTCTCATTCTACGAAAACTAAAAACTTAATTTAACTCAAAATGAATAATAATTAATCCAAGGCAAACACTTTATGAAGCTGCGAAAAAACCGCAGCGGATAATGAAACAGGTATCAGATTGTTTTTGCATTGAGGAGATTTCTTGTATTATTTGATGAACACCATATTAATCTTTAATTTCATCAACTGTGAGCCTCAAATGTGGCCATGTTTTATTGCACGGGAGGTATTAACAGGTGTGGTTTACTTAGAAATTCCCACATTATTGAAGTAGTTTCATTTTGTGTGGTGAACTTTTGTACACACGATTTTTTCTTCTAGTTACCTCCTCTCTTTTCTTTGTCAAGAAGATCCTTGATATCATCATCCTCGAACTTTGTTAGATCGAAACTGTCCTCATCCTCCTCCTCCCTGTCTTCAAGACCGTCATCTTCTGCAAATAATAACAACAAAACAAGTGACTGTGAGACAATCGTAGTCTCCCAATTTAGTACTCAAGGCTGAGAGAATGACGTTTCTCCTTCCCTTTTCCGCTAGACTTTGTCGCTAAACAACGAACTGATATCAGTTCTGTGAGGCAATCTGGTATTGCATCATCTCGTTCAAACACGTTTGATATACTTTCCATTTTTTCTTTGTACATGCGACAACCGCCTCATACACGTACTGAGTGTTTCGCGATAAACAAAAATTGAAACTCCAGCAATAAGTAGGACGAAATATCCTAAGGAGAATTAAATTGTTCCGGTATTATTTCCCTACCATCCGTATCCTCAAAGAAAGAGGCTGCCGATGCCTTGTGGACATCCATGCATACCAACATCGCACCAAGGAGAAAAACTAGCACTTTTATGGAGGCCATGACTCGTCGTTCGTCAAGCCAAGCTCAGTGCAGAATGATCTTTGCTTGAAGGGTGAACGACGTTAAGTGTTTCCACAACGTAATGTTCTTACGTGTTGATAAAATAAGTGCTTTCAATAAACAACCTGTTTTCAGCTGTTTTTGCCCACTTGAAAACTAGAATAAGCCAAGCAAGATTTTCATCGCTTAATTCTCCGTGTTTTGAAGTCTGGGTTAAGGGGAGATAAATATCATATCATACAGCAGCCAGCCAATGTGATTTGCCGATAGCTATTCACGTCATAGGTAAAGTTCCATCTGGCTGCTTTCAATCAAGTATTTCAATTTAAATTGGTATACAATTATTCACTGTATCAGCCATTCTTTCGTTCTAAAGTGGTTATAATGGCTAATGGCTGATTTCGATGGGAAATTCTTGAATGCTTCAATGCTTACTTCTTTAATTGGAAAAAAGAACAATTGCTTTTCTCTTTCACCGCTAATCTTAGTACAACGATTTGACTTTTTACTAATTGCACCTTCATACATTTTTCATTTCGATTTCTGTAGTAGAAACTGTAAAAATTCTTTTTGTGAGAGCGCTCGTCATCTTTCTATGTTTAAAGCAAGTGAAACAATCTTTGTCGAGAGTGTCTGGAAAATTCTACCGTAGGGAAATTAATACTGCCTTAATTATTTTACTCACTTCTGCACCACAAATGAGCAAACCCCATGCTACACAAACGACGGGGGAACGATTCGAATTAATGATGGAAAAATATGCATCTGTTGGCCTGTGGCGGTATTTTCGGAAATTGTGTTTTTGTTTTAATTATAATATGGTGCGTAGGAGAGGATATAAACATTTGCCAATTCTGAGCTTCATTTTCATGAAAATACTCAAAATTTTGTTCTCTTTGCAAACGGAGACAAGCAATAGTTGAAGGAAAAGCCACATACCCGATAATGTTTAGTTTTGACATTTCTAAAACTCAGTTATAAAACGTCGTGACGATTTTTGTAAATAAATATGTGACGTAGAAAGCAACTGAATTATTTATCAAAACTGGTTTCGCCCTCTAAGTACATATGTAGGCGAAAACAAGAAGATAATCCGGAATTAATCGACATCGGATGGCGCTACAGTGTTAAGCAAAACTGAATATCTGTAAAATTCAAATGCTCTAGTTATTTTTTACCATTTTAAATACAAAGTACCGGAGAAGTCTACTTTCTGTGAGAAACTCAACAGTATTTATGTTTGCAATCGCAAGATGGCCTGTTGTAATTGTTAGAAATGCGATGGTAACATTTCGAGGTTTAATAGTCTTCAAAGAATACTCTGGATAAGTAAAGATTGGCCAGTTTAGACACAACAGCAATAAATTTCATTTAAGCTGGAACTAACTACATTAACTCCAAATGCTTTTAAGAGCAACTAAATGACACTGAATTATTTTGTTTCAATTTAAAAATTCAACACTTAAAAACACTAAGAAAATGCATAATATTGTTATTCCCTGAAGGTATTTCATTCCCCATTTTTACACCTTTTATCATTAGATGAGCAATTCGTTGGCTGGTAGACAAAATTCATTTTATGATTAATTTGGCCTGCAGATTGAAATAAAAGGAAAGTCAAGATAATGTTGGAATGAAAATTTGTAGGGCCAAAATTAATTTTATCAATACTTTGAGAAGTAGTAGGTATTTTGTTATATACTTTTGTTTTGCCATGGAACAAAGCAAAAAACATTCCAAATAAAATGAAAAACAAGTGGCAATAATTTTGGGTCAATTATCTATGAAATGTTGCTAGCTAACTTCTTAAGCATTAATGTTATGTTATAGTTTATCGACAACTGATTGACAAGTAAGAGTACAAGATGTACGGTCCGAACGATTGTGATCACAACCATCGTTTTACTTTTTAACGCCTGCATTGAAGCAAGACCACATGTACCAATCCTAATCGTATCAATAAATAAATAAATAAATAAATATAAATCTGTTGTTTTAGTCTTCTCTTCACTGTTACGTAGCACCGTTTTAGTACGAAACTACACAAAACGTATCTAGGAACGGAGTTTTGGCAAAAACTGAATAACGAAAACCAATTTTTACCAGAGATGTTTCAGTGTCTTGTACCTCGAGTCTTGTTAACATTGTTAAATTTGCCAAATATGTGGCATGTTGGAGCCCCTCTTTGCTGTCGTTATTTGTATTTCCTTTCCATTTATTTTTGCTGCATTAGTTATTTTGTTTTAGTATAATTTTAATGCTATACTCACCGCGCTACTCGGTGAATATAATATTTCAGGGCGCGGCTGCTAAGCTAAGTTACTTTTTTTCGTGTGTTGTTTGCCAAGTTTTAGTTGCCTTTTTTTTATACTTTTTGTTTTTTGATGTCCACATCTCAAAATTATACAAAAAGAATCATTCGCCTCAGGTTCAGTGAATATTGGCAGATATTTACCTCGCCTTGACTTTGCCTTCGGCGAATAATTGTTAAATATTGCTGCTCTATTTTTCGTTATTATTGCGACAGAGATCAATCCTACACATAAGTGCATTTTCCTTTCTTTACAAGCAGCCTCTGAGCTTTTCTTTGTGTAAAAACCAGAGTGGGCCTAGGTCTGAATCAAAATTTTCGCAAAACTATCAATTTATATTGCAAAGAAATATGCTATAACATGAAATAGCACATCAGAACTAGAACAAGAGAGCAGCACACAATTGCAGCAATGCAGCAACGGACCTTACGAACTTTATGAACTTGTTTATTCTCCGACCGGTTTTATCTGATGATACAGACTTCGTCAGCTAACTAAAATGAAGTAGTTTTATACCTATTCTTTGCTCTCCAGTTAGTGTGTGAACTGTAAAAACAACCACAAAAAATAAAGGGCTCACGGATTTAACGCTAAATCCGTATAATAACGTTGAATGAAAAGTCTCCATCAAAAATTGAGAAAATCTTACACAAAAGTCTCTGGTTTGAAAATACTGTCCCCCCTAGCATAAAAACGCTGTAAATTTCAAGGGCCGCTGATAAAATCCCGATCTGAAAAAGGAAAACAGAGGGAAAACACGAAAGTAAAAAGATAAATCTTTGAACCCGGCGAGGTTAAAAAAAATAAAAAACAATAATAATAATAATAATAATAATAATAATAATATCTATTAAACGACACTCCGAAGAACATAAAACTTGTCGCTTATGATACGGTATAAGATCTTCCTAGGAAAGGTTATACCTGTATCATTGTCAGGACACGTTACCTCTCCATAGAGATATTTGTAGCGTACAGTGAATATGTGTTTATCTTTTATGCTTTTGCTTCAAAGTCAAAGCATCTACAGAAATATTTATTTTCATTACTTAGCAATAGAGTAATTGTAAACAAAAAAGAAAAGAACATACCAAATCAGCTAATACTGCGAGATGTAGTAAAATATAGCTAACAAATGTTTTTTGGTTGTTGTTTTTTTTTTGTTTTGGTTTGTTTTTTTGCAAAAACCAGCAAATTGTGTTCATGAAGATGCGAAGAAATTTAAACATACTAAGTTTTTTACAAAAAAGAATGATGTATACGTAGATCTCACGTATGTATTAGATCTTAAAAGACTGTACTTCTAACATTTTGTCATCAACTGTATGTGGGAAATTGGGGAATTAGGACTTGGAGGTTTTAGTAAACGCTGTTTCATGGATTGAACCAATTTCTCAAAAATTGCCTCTTACTGCTCACAAATTTGTCCTAGTTACGTTGCGGCCAAAACATTTACTTAACAATTATTAATCAAATTTAGCGGTCACGGTAATTCAATTTATAAGATGAGAGACAATAACTGATTGTTAGTATAGTTTTTTTTTTCAGTTTTTGTTTTAGGTCTAAACATCTCAATGCGTATTTGGGTGTTATAAAAAAATTAACCTATTTAATTTTTTTGTTAAATAAATTTGTTTGAAACTTGTACTAGCTAGCTACAAACATATAGATACTGAAGACAAAAACAATAACACCAACGTGCTTATATACAATTGTGATGTAATTTGCATTAGTAGTTAGTTATCTCGGAGGTTGTCCTTGTAATCTAACAATTTTTTAGCACTCTACGTTTATTTCGAAACCACAGTTTTGTTTGGTTTGGGTATAAATATATACCTTTTTCCATTTCAATGATTTAAAGATATCTGATTAACTAAAGTAATTTTTTGTTGAATTATGTCAAAAATATTCCCGTTTTCTTCTTACAGAGGCACAGCAAAATAGTTAACGTTTTGTTCGGGTTAAAGTCTGAATGATTCTTGCTTACCAGATTTCCAACGACCTATTTTGGTACCGCATTACTTTAAGAACAAACAGTAATATAAAAAAACCATGGGGTTACTCTACAGGAGCATGTACATCGTCAAATAGGAATCAAAGTAATTAATGCTGATATGAATCTAATGTGGGAAAATAAAAAAAATAAAAAAGAAAACTGTGGGGACACTAATTTGCTGGGAACATCGGATGGCTTTAAAAAGTAGGCATTCGAAGATCGGCAGACACAGCCTGCTTGCTTTGCCTTTGTCACCAACCCCTAGTGAAAGGAGTCAGTTAACTATTTCAGCAATGGATTCTACTAAAATACTTCTTCTGTTTCTTGTCTTTGCTGTAGTGATGCGGTTTGAGCCAATGTTTATTGAAGCAAGCCCTATCATCGACGACACTTTCGGTACGTTTGTTGACTTATTTGCTATCTAGCACTCCTGCCCTCAAGGTATCAACACGCAATCCATATATAAGATTTCTTCTGTTTCAATCCACATTTTCCGTCAAAATAAAGAGGCAACATTCTTCATGTTAAACTTGAGCATGTGTATTTTTGAGAGGACAAAGCAAAACAGTTTCACTTGAAAAGTAAGAAATAATAAATAGTTTTTGTTTTTCTTTGTTAAATGCGAATTTCTGACGCAAAAAACTACTTGTTGTCCTGTTTATAATACTGTGCAAGTCGGGTCTCACTTTTGAGTTTATGGATGCAATCCTAAAATGTGACCATTTAAATGAAAGCTCTCCAGCATTATTCTCGCGTGGTGCTATTTGCTTTACAATTTGTTTCAAAACAAAAGTCTGATAAAAAGCCTTTTCAAACTTCTGTTGGTGTTTTTCTTTAGGCGACATCGACGAGGAGCCGGCCGTGTCTCTTGATCGCCGAGGCGGGTCACGTTAGTAAGCCTTTTGATTTTGTAAACCACTCAGTCAACCTTTGCTTAACGATTGAAATTTATTACAGCTCATGTCTTCTTATCAAGAGAAGAACTGTGCGTCAGCGATACTGCTTTGAAACAAATCTCAGTGACAAAGTAACTAATTTTAACGGGGCAGAAAAGAACTCACGAAAAACGAAGAAATTTGGCGACTAACGTTTTCGCACGTAAAAGTTACAGAAAGTGAGAAAACTTTAAAAGTGACCAGTCCACACAGATTTTTATTGTCAATAGTTTGTGTAAAACAGCAAGCAATCTTTTTATCCGTTGTCATCACCACTGCCTGTGCCATGACAGTTTAACTTTACATTTCCCTCCTGTAGATTTAGTTTGGCGCAGTTTTAATTTTCTAGAGTAATAAACGATGCGCGAAAAAGCGAAAATAAAACCAACACTTTAAGTTATTTTTTTCACCTTTTCTCCTTAAAAAGTCATGCGTGTTTGTTAAGTTAGGTGTTGTGTAGTGTCGTTATTGCATTTGTTTGTCAGTGTAAAATAATTTTCTCTTAAACGTTTTCTTTGAATAGTTCTTTTATAAAGATTTTATGTAATTACCTTTTGGAATTTATGTATGTAAATTTCTTTCGTTAAATGTTAGCGTTTTTTACCTCCCTTTTATTATTTTGGTTTCATTATTTTTTAGGTTTTCTTTCTCCCAACACGTAATTTCAATTGTTTGTAGGTTGTTGTAAGTAAAACATCAGTATTTGTGTAAAAATTAAGGTTAACTACTATAAAAACTGGGATGTATAGAATGGGTGTGCGAACAAGAATTTCTACTGTTATAATTTCTTAAATTTGTATTTTTCCACTGTTTTTGACTGTTTTGCTTAGATTGCAAAGACGCATTGTCTGAAGCATTTTGCCTTCGATTCAGATACTATTGTGGACACGAGAACCACAATTCCAGGTTTATGAAAGCAAAGTGCAGCTGGACTTGCGGCTGGTGCTAATAAGGTAAAAACGTATAAGGTTAATGGCATTGATATTTCAAATCTACTGCCTTTTCTTAAACAATGATCGATAGTAAGAAACCATTTGTCAAGAGATAGGTTGTTAGCTAGGTCATTTAACAGGTCCATACCTACAATTTAGTACATTTTCCCACAAGGTGCACTTTTGGCCACACCCCATGTCTCATTCCAATCTTCTTCGACATCTTAAGATCCCCGAGGGTAGTACATCTCCAAACAGTTTTGATGCCTTCCTCTTTTTTCTATTTAGTAATTGACAAAGCGGCTCGTCAGATGGCCTTGGCCTGTCTTTCGTCAGGAACTCAGAATTTTTTTTGGAATTGTCACGCTCGTAGAAAGTATATACAGATTACTCAGAAAGCGACTGGTTTTCATTTGTCATCTTCCTCTTTCAATTATCACCGGCGATTCTTCCCAACAGAATTAATGCTTACAACCCCAGCATAAAAATACTACATATTGTTGGATAGTGGGATAATACGTTTCCACTATTATTTGCAAGTGGCAGATTGCCTGCGTTAAGGTTAAACCTGCTTTGAATAACCGGGCTCAACATACTTCATAAATTTTACTGCTTTTGGTTAAAACGCAGTATAAAAAGTTTCATATCTTAAACTCATAACTCATATCTTAAAATCATAACTGCATATCAAAATCATAACTTAAACAGGTCCTCCCTTCTACAGAATTATATTTCAATTTCTCGTTTTATTGTACCTTACCTTTTATCTATCTACATGTGTAAATATTCATTTTTTTCCTTTTGTCTTATTTTCTAGTACTT
>Ga0126336_10001441_pt1 | contig 12391 bp, 7 predicted proteins | sample SidCmetagenome_FD_92530 | JGI IMG/M metagenome (GOLD analysis project Ga0126336, IMG submission 92530) | Coral microbial communities from El Islote,Puerto Morelos, Mexico - Siderastrea C C metagenome | ecosystem: Host-associated > Invertebrates > Cnidaria > Coral | place: El Islote,Puerto... | reverse complement strand
CGCTGTCACACTATCAAAAATAATCTCTTCTTTTTAACTCGCAGGTGATTTCTGAGAAGTTCAGTCAATTAAAAGTCAAAATTTATAGATTACCAATTGTGTCCTCAATGAATATTTCCAGAACCGCTGTAGTTCTGCACAAAGTTTCTTCATCAATAACCTCAACGCCATCTTGGCGCTGGGCTATAGACCCGTTGCCATGGCAATTTTATAATTTCACATGTGAAATTATAAATTAACGCTGAAATTTCGCGCCAAAATTAAGGAGTAATTTGTCACCCATGATATTAAGCCGAAATTAACAGTAAAGGCTGTGTAAATTTTAATAATTACCAGTTGGTAAGATACTTTTAATACACTGGTACACTGGTTCTCCAAGTCCGCTGCAACACGACAACCATGCATTTTGAAGCAACACGATGTCAAAGCAAAACAACCTTTCAATAAAACTCTCTTAAACTACAATGAAAAAAGTTGATGGAGTAGCGCTTGATTGTGCAATTTACCTTCAACAGAATTAGTTCCCACCGGAACAATGTCTGTAGCAGAAGCAGAACTTTATTTACTGTAAGTTATTCCTCAAATAAGTTACAGAACATTTAAAGTTTTGATAACTTACATCATTTTCTTACTTCGTATACTAAAGTATTATTTCCTGAGGAAAAGCTAGGAAAGTTAGTTACTTGGCAGTTTCGAATCCACGCAAAACTGTAATTGCCGAGTCACGCATCAGTAAACTCGTAAACAAAATTATGCAAATTTCTAGTTAAAGAAATATTCAACTTCTTGTTAACTAGACAAAGGTTTCAAAGAAACAAAAAAATTCGTTTCATTTCTCGTAACATTTCATTTGGTAAAATTACTTGAAAACAACAGGATGGCGTTGACCAATTTTAATCAAAAAATACCAAAAGTATCGGTGTTTGGTTTCGGTGCCGATAGAATTAAACACGTGGTTAAAAATATGCACATGTCAATGCACGAACAAAAACTCTTCTGAAAACTGAACAAATTTCTCGCTGGAATTCACGACCAAAAACGTTTCCAAAAGTTCCCCAGAGAAGTATAATTGGACAACTTAAAGCTTTCTTTGAAATATTTCTTGAATAGCAAGAATTTCGATTTCACGCCAAAAAAAAGCAAACAAACGTGAAATGTAATGCGATACCAATGTTTTTATGCAGATTTCTCTGCGGCAGATCGGTTTGAGAAACGGCTTTCGTTTCAGACGAATTTGTAACTAGAAAGTAAAAAAATCGATGTTTTACAGTGCTTCTGTAATTTAATTTCCTCAAACTTTCCCCCGAAAACTTCCACTTGCCCGTCGGGCAAGTGAAGGATAGAATCCACTAGCCCGACTGCAAAATCCACTAGCCGCGGGCTATCGGACACGAACTTCTTTGCACGTTGCAACTTCTGAGAGAGAGGCTTCTTTTCAGTCATTGCCACGAGAAGAGCTTGTTTTAACGTTTGTACAAAACGTTCAGCTAATCCATTTGTAGCTGGGTGGTACGGGGCTGACTTTATGTGCTTGATACTATTACTCCTCATGAATGCTCTAAATTCATCTGCGATGAATTGTGGTCCATTATCACTGACAAGCTGTTCGGGTAGGCCGTGTGCTGTGAAAAGCTTCCTCAGTTCCTCAATCGTTCTGGTGGCGTTTGTCGAGGTCATCGGTATAACCTCAGGCCATTTAGAGTGTGCATCTACGAAACATTGTTCCTAAGAACGGTCCCGCAAAATCAACATGGATGCGCTGCCAGGGGCGTGCTGGCCACTCCCATGAGTGGAGCGGTGAAATTTTGGGACTTGCTCGATTGCTCGATTGCTTTGTCTATTCCCGGTCACCATACGTAGCTACGGGCCAAGGCCTTCATTTTGACGACTCCAAGATGGCCATCATGGAATTCATCCAACACTTGTGTTTGGTGTTTTGGTGGGATTAGTACCCGTGAACCCACATCAGACAATCATCTTGTATGGTGAGCTCGTCCTTTCTTCTGTAGAATGGTTCCAGCTCCTTCTCACAGACAGCTAGCCAGCCTTGCTTGGTGTATTCCATCACACTTGAGAAAATCGGATCTCTCTGGGTGGCTTGGCGGATCATATCTGTACTTACTGGCAGCACTTCCATCTGCAACACTTGAAAAATCTCCACTGGGTCAACTGTCTCCTTGTCGCGTGCTTCTTCCAAAGGTAGGCGTGGCAATCCATCTGCGTTTTGATGTTGGGTAGTATTCTTGTACTCAATACTGTACTCGAATCCGGCTAGAAACAACGCGTAACGTTGCAAGCGAGCAACTGTCATTGCTGGTATCCCTTTCCTCGGGTTAAAGGTTGAGGTCAGGGGTTCTTGGTCTGTCACGAGTGTGAAATGGCGGCCAAACAGGTAAAGGTGGAATTTCTTGACTCCCCACACCAAGGCTAGGGCTTCCTTATCGATCTGGCAGTAGTTCCTTTCTGCTTTGCTCAGGGTGCGTGACGCAAATGCTATGGTCTTTCTGAGCCGTCTTCCATGATATGTGATAAAACCGCCCCAATCCCGAAAGGTGAAGCATCATATGCTAATCTCAGTGGTCGTCCTGGGTCGTAGTGTGTAAGCACCATGTCTGATGTGATGGGTTTCTTCACTTTGATGAAGGCCTCTTCACATTCTGTGGTCCACTTCCATCGCTTGCTTTGCTCCAGAAGTTGGTTCAGTGGATGTAGGGTAGTGGCCAGGTTTGGCAGGAGCTTGTGGTAGTAATTCACCAGACCTAAGAATGAACGGACTTGTTGAACGTTCTCTGGTCTTGGGGCGTTAACGACAGCATCAACTTTCTGTTGAGTCTTGTGTAACCCGTCTTGATCCACTACGTGCCCACAGTAAGTGATCTTCTGGAAGAATTCGCACTTCTCACGGTGTGCTCGTAGGCCATGTTCCTTCAGCCTCTTCAGTACTTCCTCCAGGTGGTCGAGATTCCCTTGCCTGTGATAATCATGTCGTCCAAGATGCAACTTGTTCCTTCTACTCCGTCTAAGACTTGATCGATTGCCCTCTGCCAAATGGCTGGTGCTGAAGTGAACTGTCAAGTATTCTTGTGATTCTTCCTCCACTTCCATCTGATGATACGCCTCTTTAAGGTCAATCTTGGTGAACTTCTGCCCTCCTGCAAGTTTAGCGAAAATATCGTCGATGCGCGGGAGTGGGTACTCTTCTGTTTGCAGTTGAGGATTTACGGTGACCTTGTAGTCGCCGCATATTCGAACGGTACCATTTGGTTTAACCACTGGCACAATAGGTGTTGCCCAGTCACTGAATTTGACCTTGTGCAGTATTCCCTCTCTTTCCAGGCGTTTCAGCTCTGCATCCACCTTCGGTTTCATGGCGTATGGGACGGGCCTTGCTTTGCAGAACTTTGATTGACTGCCTTCCTTCAACGTAAGTTTCGCTTTCGTTGACTTAAGTGTGCCAATGTCGCCCTGAAACACTTCGCTGTATTTGCCTAGGAGTTCCTGTAACTTCCTCTGGGTGTCTTGTGTTGGCTGCTCTTTAGCAATAGCACAGATGAGTTTCCAGTCGAGTTGGATCTGGTGCAGCCAATCCCTTCCAAACAATGCAGGGCCCCGTGTTTTCACCACGTACAATGTTAAGTCCTTGACCTGGTTGTTGTATTCCACACGAACATGTAGTTTGCCTTCCGGTGCTATCTCCTTCCGGTGCTATCTACTCTCCTGAATAGGTTTTCAAAATGGCTTCAGTTGCGACCAGGGGTGTGTTTGGGAACATTTCTTTGTACTTCTGAACAGGTAGTGTGGATACCACTGAACCGGTGTCCAGTTCCATCTTCAGGTTTTTGCCGTTAACCTTTGGTGTCACCCAGATAACGTCACCAGCTGCCTGGTTAACATTGCTGACTTCTAGGGATCCCACCAAACTGTAATCATCAAGCTTGTCAGCCATCTCAAAGGAATGTAATTTCCGGTTCTCGTCCTTTGGTCCTCCTCGACTGGTGGACTGTTGACCCTTTCCCGAACGGCAAACTCGTTGGATGTGCGCCACTTTCCCGCATTTGTGGCAGTTTCGTTCCTGAAGTAACACGGTTTCCACGATATCCTTGAAAGTAAGGCTGGATGGCTTCGCTGGGACACACAGATTTCGCAGTAATCCATACGTTTTGTTTCCCGTTGGGCTAAGTATCACTACCACTCGTTTTTTATCTTTAATTTCGTTAGCGATGAAGTATTGTTCCACTCTTTCAACGTAGGCGTTCCAGTCTTCGCTAGTTTCGTCGAAGGCTTCTTTCCAATCGGCATCGTGTCGGAGGTTCGAACTGTTTCTTTTCACAGTATAGAATTCTCGTCGCCAATCTGTTGTGTCTCGAACAGTGATTTAAACCTGGTTAACAACACAACAACTTTTACTTCAATTAAACATGACGGTTGAATACAAAAGAGCCACGCACATGGCATGCGCGCGCATGAAACATTAACAAGGCCGCTGGTAAACATGTGTGTCATAGCAAAATTAGCCTTGAAAGGCCTTGAAAGAGCATCTGAAGCTCTTGAAATGACCTTGGCGAGAGACGGAGAGCCAAGATTACAAGAGTTTGGTGAGAAGTGATAATTTTGTGATTTGTAGGAGACTTCATTATTTGGTCATAGGGTAATTTGTTAGAATGTTCTAAGCCAGGTCTAGTGGCTTATCGGTGAGGCTAGCACTCACCTCCAGTTTACAACATGTATGGGATGCTGTAGTCTGGTCATAAGACGCAATTTTGGGGCTGTGATATGGCTAAAACATCTACTTTACATTTATATTAAGATGATGAACTTGACTGTATAATCACTTGACTGCTGTACCTTCACCTTTACCAACTGAGATCATTTCTAGTACTACAAAAGCATCACAATTCGTCTTTGAAAAGTGGTCAAGCCCTTTGCTCTGACGAAGGGCTAACACTCGAAACGTAGCTTTTGAATTTCTTTACGATGACCAATTTACCTTACCAACTCGGTTGATAATCCAAATTTATGTATTTCACTTCCCCACCGCCGACGCAGCGCCACAGTTTCTTTAGAAGCTAACTCCTTTGCTCTATACCCAGAAGGTTGTCAGCTGGTCATGTCCAGTAGGCTCCCCCTTATTCAGTTTAGGTCGTTTCAACTCGACCTTGGTCTTCCTGTTGGTTGCTGTGTTTTTCCCATTTAATTGATTTACAGTACTAATTTTATTGTAAGCCCTTGTATTTATCCACCCTCTATTCCAGGAAGATTGTTAAGTTATAACCTACATTTGCATGTTCATGACCTGCCACTGGTACCAACCAATCAGCTCATGCATAGGCTAATCTTGTTTATGACAAAGTACGTTGTTTTTGGCAAATCTTCACATTTAGCTGAGTCTTGCTGGCCATGGACACGTTTTCACAACCTCAGGTGACATCTTGTAAGCTCTTCCCTGTAAGCGATTATACATCAGTCTCAGCATAGAAGTCCTTCAGCTTCGCACAGTCCTGTGCCAGCAAATTTGCCTGTCCAAGGCAACACAAAGCATTAATCGCCAGCCTCAATAATACTAATAATAATAATAATAATAATAATAATAATAATAATAATAAAATTTATATAGCGCCTATCCAATTCTGCTCTAAGCGCTTCACAAAAAGGGGCAACCTCCAGCAGCTAACAGAACAGCTGCTAGTGAACCGACCACATGGTCAGATTTAAGACACAGATCTTCCTCCGCAGTAACAAAAAACGCTCACTCTGTCCCAGGGTTTAATTTTACTTCCCCATCATTCCTTCGCCAAGCACCGAGTTCACTGACGTCCTCATTCCCTTCCCTTCGTCGAAGAAAGGAGGAAGAAAACAAATAGGCTACATTATTGCCACCTTCAAAAATGTTCCGGTAGCGGGCAACATTGCACTGTTACATCGTAGGGTTCGCAGCTGTTAGTAAGGATATCGATGACGTCATTTCCCGCTTTTACACTCTGTTGTTTCTGCAAAAATACACCTGTCTATACAATAAAAAGAAAATTACACGGTGGCTTGAAGATATGAATTCTATATTCTCGTGGTATAAACAATAGTTTACTCTCTTGCTACGCCCCTTCGTAAAATAGTGTTTTAACCACTCGAAAATAAAATTCATATCCGCTCGCCGCCCTGTAATATCCTCTATGTGTGTTGCTCTTTTTTACGCTACACAGACAACAAGTCATTTGGTGAAACATCTGCAGCGGCCTCCAAGTAAGGAACCGTCCGATTAGCTTATTTTATAATCTGTTTTGTTTCATGACTAATGCAATTGGTAGTTCAGAGTGCCAATAATTTAGTCTTGAAGTTGTTAATAAGCATCCATCCAGAATTTAAAATTTTCTTGCAATTTACATTCTGAGACAATTTTAGTTGAAAAGGCATGCAGTGACAACTTCTTCAAAAGATGGAAACTGACTCGGAGCATGCGCAGGAGACCAGAGAAGTTTGGACGATAACCATGACTTTCATAAGAATACTTGTGAAAACACTGGAGAACATTATAAAAATGTCCAAAATGCTGTTCCACTTCAGTGGTAATAGAACGTAAACGCAACAAAACTTTATTTATACCTTGGCAATCCTGCTATGAGAAATAAGTCGGCTGAGTTAAAATCAATACAGATAGGGAGAGAATTAACCTGTCAATTTCTTTCACCCTTACGGTCATGACAGCATGTGGTTTCTCCCCTGCTTTCTTTTTTTTTCTTTTTTTTTTGGTCGATCGTTGCATCTGGAGTAAAGCTTTGGCCCTGGAAAATTTTGTGATGTCACTACTCCATGCCTTACTTTGCCAAACACACTTGCTCTAGTGATCGTTTGATATATTTAAACTATGGTTTGAACACTAGTAACTGGAAGGTACCGAAGGAGTCTTTCTACACGACATCGACAGCGACTAGAAATATTTTCCAAAGTCTGAAATTGTGTCTTAACCACCAATATTTCTTTCTAGTTGTGTAATAAATCTTTTATCAACAAATCTTTCTCGAGACGGAAGTAGTTTTGTACATTAACCCCTTAAGCCCTAAGCCCTGATGAAAATGAAGTTTCTCTTTACATGATCACTATTTGTTCAAACATTCAAGTGACAAGAATAAAGGAAGTGATCACTGAGGATAGGATGTCTTGATATTTAGACAAATTCTCCTTAGTAGTTTCATAAGAAATGTATGGAGATCAGTAATGAGAATATGCATTTTTATATCAGGGCTTAAAGGGTTAAAGAAAGCAAGAGATCAATTGCTTAGACGTGATATAGCCCAAGTAGCTGGCCCATATTCTCCCAGTACGACCTTCGTACTTGATTATTAAGATATATTTAGCAACTGAAAGGAAGCCAAAAGATTTGTTTTCTGCCTAAATTAAAGTAGTTAAACCAAATGCAAAGTAGTTCGCATGTGGTCAATCCTAGCAAATGCTGTTAACGGTTTTCATTCTTTTTCCAAGCACGACTGCAAACACCAATCGTAGTCCAGAAGAATGGCTTCAGCATGTGACACCATTTTTCAGGAATCATCTTGTACATAAACTGTAAGTTAAAATTTAATTTGTTTTGTTTGTTTGTTTGTTTGTTTGTTTGTTTGTTTGTTTGTTTGTTTGGTTTTTGGGTAAATTGAACACAAAGGAACGTATCAAAGGATGGCCCGGTTAGTAACGGAGTCTCTCCTTGGGATATTGCTGGTTTTCATTTAGCAAGTGATAAACGTGTTTATCCATATTATGTACTCTTTACAGAAATTCCAAGCCAAGCCCAACATACATCAACTGTAACACAGGTCGTAAACATCATTATTGCGACTTTTTAGCGCGCTAGCACGTGTAATACGTTTGTAACAATTTCGTACCCAACTCACCCTTCCCCGTTTAAATGGCTTTAAAGAACCGAAGGAGAGAGTAGTTGTTTGTTAAAACTGACGCCACCACAACGCTCATCTTTTGATATAGTCTACACACCGGTGATGCAAATCTTTGAAGAAACTTTCATGTCAATATATTGCTTCGCCTTAGAAGTGAAACGTTTTGAAATTTAATCAAATTCGGGGCAGCGTAAAAACAAAGGAATTTTAAAAATGGCAAAGAACCAATATTTCGCCCTATTGATGTCTCAAAAAGGGACACCAACATGGCTGACGCATACTTAGTCTTGTGATTTCTGAAAATGATTTCTCGATAACTTGTTTTGAAGAGATCCAGAACTTTTTCTAGTTGTTTCGTATCACCTACCGGTTTAACTCCTGTTTCTGAATCTTGCTCATGCAAGCAAACTCATTTTTTCATGTTGATGAAAACCAAGAATACCACTATTATAGAGACCAGGGTTATGGTGAAACACTGCAACTGTATCTTGCAGGGTTGACGCTATTTTTCCAATTCCACTTGGTGATTTCTCTATCCTCAGAGTTCCACACATGAGCAAAGTTGTCCAATATGCACGCAAAGTAGAAGGAGATATTTACAGCACGGCAAATAGTGGGGTACGTTGTTGTGTCTAAATTGTGGTAGTTATACACGTTCGAGTTTTTCAAAATTGAGAGAATTTCATGTCATAATTAATTTTCTGCTGAGAAATCTGATCTTAGATCTTTTTACAATGATACTAGAAGAGATTGATTTTAGTGCATAATATGTTGACATTGCATGAATTTTGTTGTATGCTTATCAAAATCTTAGATCTTTTCAAGCAAGTGGATCCAAGGTTTTTTTGAAGAAAAACTGAAGTTTTTTGCTATTTTTTTCTCAGGAAGAGTATTATCACCTATTAGCTGAAAAAATATACAAAATTGAAAAGGAACGGGAAGAAACATGTCAAAGGAGACTACAACTTCAGCTGGGAGGTAATGTTTCCCTTTAAGCAGGACAGGGTAAGAAAGATGTCACTAACTGTTTGAAAAAATAAATTCCCTTATTTTCAAATTTGCCGTTTTTACATTGTTTAGTAGAAAGTCATGAAATGAGGTAGATGCATATTCAAAATCAGACGACTTTAACATCGTCTGCTAAGTGAATCTCAATGTTACACTCAACTGAATAACTGAATACGGTTATTGTGATGATTGCCAATTGCTTAATCAGTCGAAAACTCCATTTACTTAGTCTGGGATAAAAAAAGTAAAGTTACCCACTCCAATAAACTACATTTGTACACAGTTCTGGAATCTTAATTTCGTGGAGAAATCCATGGAACAGAGAGATGTCAGGAATGTTATTGGTTTGTTAAAGAAAGAAAGATCCTGGCTTCGCAGTTCTGAAGCAACTTAAGCAGTTGCAATTATAGCCTGAAACATTTTCAGGATTCAACATGATTCAAACCCAAGACGTTTGCAGTGCCAATAAAAGTGCCATACCACAGAGCTTGTGCAGAGATTCAAGAAGAAGTTTACTGTTCTTAGCATTTGTCATTCTACTCGGCATTTGTCGATAAAATTGACCGTTGAGGTTTGGCATTGGTAATATAATTAAAAGCCACATCCATTAATGTAAAGTGAAATAACTCCTATACTTAATGGTTTTATATTTGTTAAAAGTCTAGATCTGTTGTTAGAGTGGACTTGAAAACGGAAGTTACGTTTTGCACTTTTCACAGGAGTTCCTGAGATGAAACTTGGGTTTGGGGGCACAAATAATATTTTGTATACATGTTGGAGAAGAACTACCTCAGTGTGGAAACCAAAAACAGTTTTCATTTCTTAATTTTCATTTCTTACAGAGAATAAAGATCCAGCTTTATCATCAATTCCTCCGTATATTCTTGCCAGAGGAGAACAAGCCAAAGCAGTTTACCTACGAGCTCTGGAAACTGGAAAGACAACTGACAAACGCGTTAGAATTTTGTTGGTTGGTCAAGACCGTGTTGGAAAGACTAGTGTTGGGCGGTCACTAAAAGGTGAGACATTCAAAGCAGATGAGTCAAGCACAGAGGGAGTGCAAATGGACATAGCTTTGAAAAACGTTGATGAAAAACCTTGGAAGAATTCTGCTGGAGAACAGGAAATGACTGCATTTGAAGAAAAATGCGCTCGGTATATCAGTGATGATTTGTCGACTGAATCTCCAAAAAGTGAGGTGCTCCCCGGATTGGAAGAAAAAGTGGCAGAACAGGTGGATGGTTAGTCCTGTTTGGGTATGTTTTCTGTATCTTTTTTGTTTTTTTGTTTTTCGCGTATGTTTCTGCATAAGTGCCATTACCCTGCTTTTCATAGTCTTCCTCCCTTGCTTCGCTTCGATAAGCAAAACCTACTACTGATTCAGGTTATTCAGCCATTACATGACAAAGCCAATCCTTGAATTCTTTTTACTTGAGTTGCATACGGTTGGCCTTCGTAAATTCCATATTTTAATCTCACCACCGATAAGAATCATCATTCTTCACACTTACCTTTCCACTAGAATGTTTAAACAGAAAGACTGCTCCATAAATTCTGAATTTTTCAAACAGCAACGTCAGTTGTCCTAAAATTTCATCATATTTGTCCTGCAGGGTGCGTAGTTGGTAACGTAGATTTACTACCCCCCTCTCTCACCAGCTAGTATATTTTGTAGAAATTAATTTATAGCTGGTGAACTTGTACAATCTTTTCCCAAGCTGTAACGTTCGCAAACGAAAGAGTCTGTGTCATTTTCACAATAGTGTCATTCACTAGAAATACCAGCATCCTTCAGTTTGTTCTTTTCTGATGTAAATGAGGGCCATTGTTATTCAAATCTCATTAGAGTTACAAAATTTAAATAAGGGAGGGAAAGCTAAATGTAGTCTGGTGGTTGTAAGATAACGCCATCTTAAAAATGGCTGTTCTTCACAACAAGTGAATGGAATCGATCCTCACGTGGACATGGGATGAGTGTGAACTTGCTTGGCTGTAAATAAGATCTGAAAATATTATGGATACAAAAATACAGTGTGGTTGCTAAAAGGAAGAGGTCATTATAAAGTAAGAAAATACGAATGTTCACGTGGTTTTTACAGTCCATTGGCGTCAAAAATTTTTGGTACCGTACAATCTTGACGCGACTTGTCAGTAAACATGTTCTCGTGACTTACGCGGTTTCACCAAAAATGTCGAACGAACTCTTACAAACAACGCCCCATTCTGAAGATTTGTTGAAGTTTTTGCTTTCATTATCTCGAGTGGCGGCTTTCGTGGCTTTGTTGGAGGCAGGATCTTGAAAATAAGGCGAAAGTAGGAGAAGTTGTTTTCCGAGAACGTGTGCAAGGTCTCCGAGTTGCAGAACAGCACTGTTATGACGTTGCTTTCCAGAAATCTCAGCTTTGAATGGTTGCTGAAGTTAGTCCATTTCCATATTGGCTTCAAATTCGCATACAAGATGTTTTTTTAGAAAAAAAACTGCCAGGAGGGATAGAGCTGTATGAGTGGCACGTTGCGCTATTCTCCAGTCATCAAGTAGTCTGATCAGTTCTCTTCTTTTCGAACAATGAACAGAGTTGACTAGCTCTAGTCCATTTCCGTCTCCAGTTAAGTAAATTGTCATTACGTAAGGACAACCTCACGGTTTCCCCTTTCGGGAGGTGTTTTTAACTTGTATGTTGTGTTACGTTACAACATATGTTATGTCGTTATATTGTGTTGTAGTGAAATGATGCCTACAACAAATGAGGCATTCAAGGGTTTCAATTCAGAAAAACAAGAAAATAGAAAGAAAAATCAGTAAGAAAGACCCCTAAGAAGAAAAGATTAATATCTCTGATTAGATGTGTAATCGAAATGCTTTACCTTTCAGAACTCCCTGCTGATGACGGACTTCATGCTGTCTCAAGAAATGAAGTTCAAGATCGCGTGGAAGTTACAAAGGTTTGAAATTACCGGTCCCGTGATATTAAATGAAACGCTGAGCTTTCGTTTCTTGTTTGTTAAGATCGGAGAAATATATATCGTAATTACGTACTTGAATAAGCGCTTTGTTCTTTATATGTGCTTGCATTTTTTTTTTTTGCATTTTCATATCCAAAATTAAAGGATTTCCCAGTTTCAAGAGCTAGGTTTCGTTTCGTGGTGGTGCTCATTAATAGAACATTATGACCTTGCATCTCTGCCTAACGCACCTAAGAATTTGTTTGGTTTTTAGGATGCAGAGCTTGGGAAGCGGGAAGTCGTCATACCAGCAAAAATTGCTACACTTGCCGTTGAAAACCTGTCAAAGGATAAAGGTGGTGGTAAAAATGAAGGAATTTGGCCAGTTATCACCGATTTTGCTGGTCAAGCTATTTATCGTGCCATTCATCCCTTCTTCGTTTCAAGTGAAGCAATTTACGTTCTTATGTTTGATCTCACCAAGGATCTTTCTGCCACAGCCCATTGTCATGTGAGAGAGCCTGGTTGTGGTGAGGTTAGCATTCAAGCCCCAGACT
>Ga0126336_10001440_pt1 | contig 12392 bp, 1 predicted proteins | sample SidCmetagenome_FD_92530 | JGI IMG/M metagenome (GOLD analysis project Ga0126336, IMG submission 92530) | Coral microbial communities from El Islote,Puerto Morelos, Mexico - Siderastrea C C metagenome | ecosystem: Host-associated > Invertebrates > Cnidaria > Coral | place: El Islote,Puerto... | reverse complement strand
CAAATCCTCCAGTTTAAGTTTGTCGACTAAATGACAAATAATTAAGCACTAACAGCGTACGCAACCATTTAGCAAAGCTGCGAAAATTGTCAAGTTAAACGTCAAGCTGGTCTAACGTTTTTCTCAGTTGATTTGTCAGTCACCCAATCGCTTAAAATGACTTTTTCTAAAACATTTTGTAAGATGTTTTGATGTAATTTTTTTTTTAACGCAGGATTAGTGAGAAATTGGCTCGGGCAAGCAAATTCTGAGACTTGCTTGCCCGAAGGGCAAGCTGAAATTCTTTAAGTTTTTGTCGAGCACTGTTAGCATTAAAGAGAAACGTCATTGTCTGGCTTACTCCAATTTTTCGTAGAAAATTCTTTTGTCGATAATTCTGCCCCCCTTGTCATGTTGTTTTGTCTCAGAAAAGAAGCCTGAACGATGAAGCATTAGATCTTCAAAACGATGCATCTTTTCTCTGTTTTCATTGAAGGAAATGTAAAATATGCGTGCCTTTTACGTTTCTCACAACTAGTTTTGTCTAATAAAGTCCTTTGTATCTCTTCTTTTATCGTTAGGTTGTTGAGCGACTGTTATCGATGCCAGTTGACTACTGGAATCAGTTCATCAACACTGATGAGGAAAATTTGCGCTCTCCCCCGTATAACCCCGCCACTCACCGCAAAGATGGAACACCTATTACCCCCGAGTGCAGACCAGGTAAGAATTCACAGACAAAATGCGCCATCATAAGTGTTCGTTCGCTCGCTCTTTAGACTACGAGCAGTCTCTCTTTCCACTAAGGGATATTCGAGCGAAAAGAACATGCGAGCGAGCGCGAAACTCGCCTGCCACGCCGCGTGGGAACGTGACGCGCGTGTGTAGCTCACTAAGCTAGCAGCTCATCACGCGCGCGTCACGTTTCCATGCGGCAGGTAATTTTCGCGCTCATTGGCGTGTTCTTTTCGTTCGACTATTCCTGAGCATTTGCTCGTTTAGTTGGTTGGTTGGTTGATTGTTGCTCTCGTGATAAGTTCGTACATACCATCTTTTTTTCTGGAAAGGGACTCCTAGAAGTCTTGGAAACCCTTTCCAAATTACCCCATATGCCACGGGCATACCCGTAACACCCCCACCCCTCCCCCCAAAAAAGTGCACGTGACGTGATCTCTTTGTTCACAACCGATAGCTTTGCATTGTTTATTAGCTTATCTGGGAACAGTCCCTTGATAGAGGGCGTTAAAAGAAGGAGGATCTAGATTAGGTTTTACGGAAATTAAGACGAAAAGTCTATTTCATTCTCTTTCACGAAACTCAGTTCAAACTCTCATCACAGCAAACTAAAAGCTCAATTTTCATTCCATAGTTACAATGAAAAGGGATCATCAAAGTCCTTTTATCTTGAATCTTTTCCCTCAAGCAAAAGGCCTTTTGTAATAACTGAAAAGAGAAAGAAACGCCGCTTTAAATAGAACGATCGCATTGAACGGTTGGAGGCGCGGCGAAAACCTTCGCGTCATCACCGCGAACGGAAACTTATTTCAAAGAAAAGGGGAAAAAAAGAAACCCTTTCGCACCCCTCCCCCCAAGTCACACACCCACACACCCTCGAAGGAAAGCGATAAGCAAAAGTAACAAAATAACGTAACCTCTCCATCTTATTTTCTTTGATTCTTAGTACCCGAAAGCATGCTTGGGCCATTGACGTCAGGCGCCAACTCTGTGAAGAAGAAGGGTAGTTTCTTGTCGAGGACGCCTCTCACACCAAGGTAATCACATGCATTGTCTTGTTAGCTATATTGGAGATTTCTAACTTGAAAAGGATTGGGATTAATTTATCAGCAGAGGACTAAGATCAGAGAAAACCGCTCTGACGTTTTGGTACGCGCGAAACGATATATGGTAATCTGCAGAATTTCTGTACGCCTGATGATGTCGCCGTAACTCTGGATATTATCTCAAATGCACGATCTTGATTTTTCCCAGTTCTGACAATCCGCTCGGACAGTAAAACCATCAGTACAGTATGAGAGAAATGGAACCTTAAATTAGCTGGCATCGTCCTTAATTGCAGAAATTCATTCCGAACTGGAGGGCACATTTTCATCAGCATGACATTTTTGCGGGCTGCGGATTTTTACTCGTGGTTAGGTATTGAGTCACGAAATTGAAGAATTTTCAACTTGTCTGCGCGTTAGTGACCTTATAGCCCCGGAAAAAATTGTAACAGCATTGAAAGCAGTGTGGCCACAAATAAAACGCGAGAGAGTGATTTCCTAGGAGTATTCACATCGCACGAGGAGCAAACAACAGCTTCATGTATCCATAATGCAAATCGTCTGTTTAGTGGCCGGTGACGGGATGGAAAAAAAAAACGTAAACGTAAATAAATGAAGATTCTGGAAAATGCGACTGAGAAAGAACACAAAAGACAGAGGTTGGTTTAAGACAACTGAAAAAAATTTTATTAATTGTTGCTTACTAAAACAAACAGCCGTGTCAGTCACAAACACCCCTTCTTTGTTTCCTTTGGGCATGCTTTTCGTCTTCGAGGCTTTCATTCCAGTTTGATTGAATATTACACTTGAGTATTTCATCTTCCGCGACTTCAGTAGTACAGAGAGCTATTTACTCATTGCCAAGGTGGTATAGCAAGCGCTTATTTTCCCTTTGTTTTTACTTGACAAAAAAAAAGGAAAATAAGCGCTTGCTATACCATCTTATCTAAGAAACATACGGTGTGATATATATATTTATGCCTTTTATTTTCAAGTGGATTTTATTTTCTTTACTCGTGATATTTCGTGACACGTAAAAGGTTTACGAAAATTAAACCGCAGGAAGGAAATTTTACCGGCTAGTTTTTTCCCCACAATTTTCACGAATTCTAAACCCCACGAAAATAAGAAGCTGTAGGCCTCGGAAAAACAGGTAACCAGCTGTACACCACAGGCAACATTTCCATTCATCACCGTTCAACATTGTTGAATTCAGCATGACATATTATACACGTTTAACCACCCTGTTGAATGAAGTTGACTCGATTTTAATTTGTTTCTTAGGTGGGAAAACCAATGATAAATTCGTTAAGCCACGTCCTTCAACATCGTACAACAGTTGTGTGCGTTGAATGCCATAGAGCTACCGCCTACGTGGCATGTTGGTTTAAATACGTCATGTAGTAAATCACATGGTGTCTTATTGTTTCTCGTCAGGTTTGGCAGCAAAAGCAAGCATCCAAACAAGAGACCGACGCACTTCTTTGCCTCGCCGATGTTAAAATAGATTCTTTATTGACGACACTAAGATAGTTCTAAAATCATTGTAAAAAGTACTAAATAGCTGACGTAAACACACTAGTCTAGTGTCGGTCCTTTGTTTTGGCTATAACCCATAAGACACGACATTTTAAGACACGATTCCTGTGGGCAAGCGTCACTTATTGTGCCAGTTTGGGATGCCATAACCTGAGTCGTGTGAAAGAAGGACTACACATAATTGTGTTCTCGAAAGAATATTACGACTTTACTTTGATTGCGATTTGTTATTGTGTATGTACCTTATTTGTGTGCGTGCTTTGTAGCTCATAAAGTATTCTTGTTGTCTTACACGTATGTTTAAAAATTATCTCTTTTTTGGCTGCTCCGAGATGATAAATGCTACCCTCTCGAACGTTCCTTCATTCTAGCGGCCGGGATGCAGTCTAATCAAATGCAGGATGATACAGATAGTGCATTGCATGGAATAGTGACTTTATTTTGAATTTTATTCAACACTCCATCTAACTGCAATCTAATCCGTACATAAGTTTAGCACTTTGCTATTAATTTAGCTGAATCTGCCAGGATACCTAACAATTTTGCATTCTGCATCAAAAGCAAATGAAACGTCTATTGTTACCTAACGAACAATGCACTCTTGTGCTCAAAATACTTGCCAATTTCTGTCGTTTCTGTGAGGAGAAGTCTCCTTTTTCCTTGTTATTACAATCCTTAGAATCTGCCCTTAGAAATCGAATTACAGAGGCTAAATCATATCCTCATCGTCACTGTCTCCTCTTTTGTTTCTCTGTTAACTTAATAGAGGGTACTGATAACAGATACCGAAAATTATCAAGCAAGACCCAGCTGACAAACACTTAATGTGTATAGCATAATGGAAGTAGTGATTTTATTTCAACTGTAACAGATCTTTAATTTGGAACTTTGTAATATTATTTATGCAAATTAAACTAAACAGCAGTCGTGATCAGTGCAGACTGCCGTTACAACAATCGCTTTTGGTCTGGTGTGTTTGTAACAATTGTGATATCACTTATCTGTCACAACGTTTATAGAAGACTCTGTTTAGGCTACCTACCAGTTCCTCTTGCGGGAAACCATAAATTTCAAAAGCTTCCGTGGTTTAAATGTTTAGTTAAGGTTTCCTTTGGAACGAGACCCTTTTGACTTTGTCTCTGTTATTATCTGTAACCCAATAGCATCCTGGATTGGAAACCTAGAAAAATAAATCCTAACTTACTTTGTGCAAGATATTGCTGTTCAGACAAGCGTCAAAGGAAAGTACTGCTCAATAGTTTTACACTTAACGACTTCATCCACAGTCTCAATAGTAAAAACCCTATTACAGGAACCAAGATTAGGAATTTCGAGATTATCGCCTGTCTCGTTCGAGTTTATTACATGTTACTAAAGCCCAGCCATTTTAAGATGAATTAACCCTTTTCAAAGAGCATGTAAACGTCCTCATCTGTTGCAACGTGAATCAGAAATAATTATGCAAATATACCATTCTATTTGCCTTTCTAAACCAGCGAACTAGCACGAAGACTGTCACGTACTTATTATATAAGTGCTGATTTCTTGATACGTATAATGTTTCGTTTTGTTTCTCTTGCTAGTAAAGGAAGCAACGACATGGCTTGCTTCCACATGGCGTGAAGGCCCCGGATGTTTGATGAGAGCTCTGTGGTCATTTATCCACTTTTTGAACAAAAGAATTAGTTGTTGCAACGTTTTCTTCTTAAATTGTACTCACAGTTCGCTCTCTCTCGGAAAGCCAGGTGTCATGAAAGGCACGCACACACTGAATTTACCCTAACTGTAAAGTAGTTTTGCTAGTTGCTACAAGCAAATAACCCATGAAAAGATTCCCCCTTAAGTTGAGGTCGTTTATCTTCCCTATGCACTTAGGTTGTTACAGAACAAATCTGCCTGAACTTTTCAACTTTGGGTACAAATAACTACTTGTAGATGGCAAAAAACATTTTACAGTTAACTTGAATCCGAATGATTTAAGGCAAAACCAGGTTTTGGGATTTTTAAAGTAAATCACCTTCGATTGAACTAAATTTCACTTAAAAAGACGATGTAAATGATTACTGAACAGTGTTTATATTATATAGAGCTTACTATTCCTTCAACATTTGGCATCGTTTACACTTTCCAAACAATTGTCATAAGAAAGTAAAATTGCTGCACCATCTCGTAAATGAAACAAAAATAAATTACGTACCAGGATGTAGAGAGAAACTATAGATATTTAACCGCTGTGACGACTCACTACCGGTAAAATATGAACATGCAAACCTCGACGGCAGTAAAACGTGATCTAAACGAATTTATTATACCTCAACGAAACCATCTCCATGTGGCATAATAACCGCACAGAACTTTCGAGAATAGCAAACACACTTATCCGCAACTGCAAAATGCAGATCTAAAATCAAATGTTTCGGATTCTGCAAATTGCAACGCGTTAAATTTAGACTTCTGTAGTAACAACGCTGTTAAAATTGTACCTTAGCTGTTATCGATCGATCTACTAGCTGCACTTTATCTTAGCGTTTTGGGTGTACCGTAGCAAAAATCTTCATACGATCACAGAAAGACAACCAGTAGACAGTAAGCCAGAAGGGTAAACAAACCTCCTCCAAACCAACATATTCATTCTGTGACGTTTGTGTGATGGTGTAGTCTATTACCCAGCCTCGAGATACATTAGAAAGTGAACCCTCACATGCAACTGCTTGTCTGGGGTTTTGATTTTCTGCTTGTGCGATCAAGTATCACTGCTTGGCGTACGCAGCCGATCGCTTCATTACGCCACTCTATAAACTTTAGCTACACTTCATTCACATGATAAGTACGTGTATAATAGTTATGCAAAACCTTATCTATTTGATGGTGTATCGTCTGGGATTCGAGTCAGCTGGAGCTATCATCGGCAGGCAAAGACGAGCTATAAATCCAAAGTGTATTACACGGGCTTTCTGCTTGGGGCGAAATCTGCGGCGAGGAAACTTCTTTCATTTGCTGACAATCAACCCAAATTCGGAACTCGTTAGATTGAGAAATTCGGATTTTGCAGGGCAAATGTGTTTATCCTCGTATGTGACCCGATTTTCATAACCTCGTCGACCAAAGAAATACATGATGTATTTCAATAACAAGCTAGTCGATTTTAAGCCAATCACGCAGCCTTATTCTGATATTGACCAATCAGAACTTCTTCCCGGGGCTATTGAGCTTAGCGGCAAAGAGGCGTGCTTTTGAGATGGGGCTAACGCTGGATAACGTGAGATTGAAGCACAGAGGCACTTTTACACCCTCAGTTAGCGAGCAAATCTGCGCATTTTGGACGACGTTGAGGTGGAATTTAGGAGATCTGTACTGAGGCGCGAATATAGGCTACAAGCTGAGGCGGTCTGGAAGTTTGTTTTGACCTCAGAGCGACAGATTTTCCAATAATCTGTCGGCTAGCTTTAGCACTAACGTCTGACTACTTTATCTAGCGGCCAGTGGGCTAAAGATCTCTATGAACTGAAACATCACTGGAAATCAAGATGAGCACAGAAACTGCACCAGAGCAACAGAAGGAGCGGCCGAAATGTGGAAGGCTCGTATTTCGTGGAGTTGAACTGGCGTATTTGAACATCGACGGAGAATACATGTTACCTCTAGCCGAGCTGTTGGCTTTGGTTTTGCCGACGACACCGAGAACAACGTTATTTACGAGAATGGAAAAGATGAAAGTTCGCAGGCATTTCTGTCAGCCCGAGGAAATCAAATTGCTGAAAACGGTAAATGGAATTCACGGTTCGTCAGCCAACTGTACGCTGCTTTGTAAGACAGAAGTTGAAAAATATTGTTCCATGTATATCGATAATTTTAGTGAAAGCAACAAAGGGAAATGTGTAGAGAATATAACGAGCGAATCGCTTATCGCCAGTGAGGAAGTCAAAGCGGAACGTTGCAATAGCAAGCTAGATTTGGAAGAGGCCCAACGAAACAACAATGAAATCCCGAACAAATTAGCAGTACTTCATAAACACAAAAAATCGCCCTCTCTCAAAGCAAAGCTTAAGTTTACAAAAGTCACCAACGCAGTGAAACTGAAATCGGGGCTTTCGTGCGTTTCTCAATTTAATCAAACATTAACGGACAGCATGAGCCGCGAAGCCATTGACGGAGATGTAACTTGTGGTAGCGTTGACGAACGCGCGGAAGACATTCTTCGCGTTTCGCCTTCGCTGTTTTCTGCTCATGCATCGAATTTACAAACACAGCCAGGGCGCGCTAATAACAAACGCATGAAGAAGCGTGACAAAAATTTAAATTCGGAAGCGAACAAAAAGGGAAAATTATCTCAGGTAAAGAAAAGGCCGTCAAACGATATGGACATCGGGAAGGAATTCGAGTCGCCATTAAAAATTCCCAAGAGGAGCGAAATACGCGCGGACAAAGGAAACAACAAAGTGAGTGAAACGAGACAATTTCCCATCGGTCGTTCTTTGCACTCTTCTCAAAAGCAAGATTTTGATTCTCTCATTTCTGATTCTTTGTCTATTGACAGTGGCTTCGCGTCGACGGTATTATCGAATGCAAGCACACCAACAAAGACTGAATTTTCAGCTGGCGAGCTAAATGGGCTGTTAAGGAAGGACGAAGAAGTCATCAAAGAACATGAACATTCTTCACCGCGAAGACCACCGAAGCTGAAAACACCAACGAAAAACAAAATCAGCGAAGACGAAGGTAATAGCTTGACGTTATCACCTCCAGCCCTAGTGCTGAAGCGCTACGAAGATTCATGGAAGATCGAACAAAAAAGCCCCGTCAAAGAGGACAAAGAGGCGACGAACTGTTTGCTCAAAAGCAAAGTGAAATTGAAGAAGAAAGCGCGCCCTGACGGTCTTACTACTCTGTTCCAGGAAACGTGCGGTAACGCTCAAGCCCATATTGAGAATAAACAAGTGAAGAAAAGGAGAAAACGGAGGAAACCGCTAAATTTTAAAGAGGAAACACTGATCAACAAAGAGTTAATAATTGGAGAAAAACCAGACGGCGCAGGAATTAAAAAGAAGAGAGCGAAAAGAAAGCAAAAGGGCAAACTCGTTCGAGGAACTTTGTCTAACAAGCAATTTGTCGGCCCTCAAAAAAGTCGCGACTTTTCGACAGCAAAAGAAAAGAAACCAGAGGTTCTTCCACAAGAAAAGCCAAACTCGGAAACTCAGTTCAACACAGGGCAAACCAAAGAAGAACTGTTGAAGAAAAATTCAGTTCTTGACCGGCTTGTCGGAGACGCGTTAGATAAATTCTTTGGCCGAAACTCAAGCAACGAAAGTACCTTGACACCTTCCTCGGAAAACATCACACCAACTAAGCCAAAGCCCAAGAAACGAAAAATCGCTACAGTTACAAAACCTGTTTTAAAGACGAACAGCAGTTTTAAGCTTTTAAATTGGTTTCCATTAACATCACAGTTAAGTCTTCAATGCGGTAGTTTGTCTCCTGTTTTCACCATGTCATGCCCGAAAAGCGTCGAACCTTCCACGTCGCATCCTCTTTGGAAATGGAGTCTTGGAGGCCCGGTTGTTCGAAACTCGGATCAGAAATTCGTAAAACCAAAACCAGTTTCGACGCCAAAGGAAAAGCAGTCTGATTCTACAAGTAAGTTGGTTGCTAACAAGGTGCGAAAACTGAAAAGACGACGGCGAAAGAAGTTGTCAACGAGCAAGAAACCACTCACTTGTCTTTCAAATAATGCAACTATCCTCGATTCGAAAGCAAACCAGAACGCTTCTGGTACTCTCACTGAGTTTACACTGCCTGCCTGCGATCAAGTAACTAGCATCGTTTCTTCACCAGCTGAAATTACAGTGAGTTAGTTCACTAAGAAATATCTTGAAAGTGTAAACAATATGCTAAGGCCGTGACATGAAACCCATCTGAATCCGTCTCTCCCATGAAACTTTTACTCTTTAGATCAACCAAACTAAAATTATAAGCGACATTTCAAATTGTAAATTAATATATATTTTTTCCATTTCAGGTCGTATTTAGTTTTCTGCTTTCATTTTACACTGACTCAATAAAGAGCAAAGCAAATGAACAGTTGTATTTAATACATTTCCCAACAATCCAAATCAGTGAAACATTGCGAAAATTTCTCTTTGGAGATCGTTTTGGTCAGCTGAGTTCACAAGCTTGGATGAATGTTTCGTGATCATTCTCGTAATTTTTGTGACGGGCAGTTTATTTTAATCAGTAAAATCACTTCAGTAATTCGCTCTATTAATTTTTGATCAAAGCTGGTTGGTTCTTCAGTTCTTCATCGTGAAGATAAAGAAAGGCTGATTTTTTCCAATAAGCTTAAATAAATGCATATATTGTGTAAAAAGCTACATTTGAAACGTTCATTTAATAGTTCTTCTCACTTCAAACCACTATACTTGTTACAACGCTAAAACACATCATGGACTGTTTTATTTTGCAGTTTGGGTCAGTTCATTTCTTTTCGTGTCTGTTGTCATTGAGCAATCTTTCTCCTGAAATGTTATTTATTGTGTTACATTTGTACATCTAAGTACTGTCTGTGCAACAATCTCTCTTGTATTCATTAAAAGTTTTTGTTTCAGCTCTTTTTGGTACCTTTCTAAAGTTGCACTATGATAATTGAGATGCTCTGTTTTGTTTTGTGTTGTTTTTTTTATAACTTATATTCCTATTATTGCTGTGTTTAAAGTGTTATTGTTAGTTTCTAAGAAATTGACTGTACATCCAAAGAACATAGTCAAAAATGGAAGAAACTGTGTAGTGCATATGTTTAGGATATAGCTTGAAACTTTGTTTTATGGGCACTGAAATAAAAGTTCAAAAGAATGTCTGGTTCTTTTGAAGTTTCATTTCAGGACCCACAGAACAAACATCCAAAGAACATCCCTAGTTTGTGATTTTTATGTTTTCCTCAAGTGTCTTCAAAATCTAGCAATTTATTAGAACAAAGAAAATTTTGATTACCATTGACTTGTTAAGGGTGAGAAGTTGTGTTGATTCTGGTGTTGATGTATTGAACAACAACCTTGAACAACTTAACAAAACCTTGACCACTTAAAGAAAGCAGTTGTATAATATTTATAACAAATGAAAGGGTACAAAGGGAAATAAATAAATTAATACGAAGAAATGTAATAGCACATTTTGTGCAGTTTTAATGCAAAAAAAAAACCACAGTATCCTGTAGTTGACTGCTAACAAGCCTTAAGCACTGGTTTCACAAAAATTAATGCTTGGTTTCGTTGCTTAGGTAGACATTAAACTATTAATGGTAGCAGTTACTCTCATTCCCTGCCAGAATTGGTAGGAACGTGTTATCCAGCATTATTCCAGAATGATGGCAGAATGATTCAGAGTGACACTGAAATGAACAGAAATTTACTGAAATGAACTTTTGTCATTCTGATTCATTCTGGTATAGGATGCATCATTCTTGTGGTACAACTGGTTCCTCTGTCTGTTAAGCGATGCCTAGGTATGGACATAGCTAGTGCAACATTGCACCAAATATGATTAAAGAGTGTCCAACTCTAATTTCTGGAATGGATGTGGAAGTACATTTTAGAAATTGCATTCATTGTAGCCCTCTTAGCCCTCAATATCTACACTGAATAGAAAGGCCATCTTGTAAGTTAATATTACTCGTAAAAAAATGGGTATGCTTGTCCATTGTCATATCTTTTAGGGTCTGATGTACTTGTTTCGGTCCTATTTTTTAAATCTTCCTTTGCAGACCTAATGTGATTATATAATTTTATTTGAGTGAGTAGAGCATACTATCAGACATGTAGAAATGACCAGTTTGTTAAAAAAAATCTGTCAATACAGTAATGTAACTTGTGAAGGTTTAACCACAAGTGTTTCTTGAAACGGAAAGAGGATTGTGTGCATGGATTATATACTTATCACTGCAAATTAAACTCTTCTGTCAACAAACTTCTTGGATTATTCAATTAAACTTTTCACTCCAAAAAAGCAGGCAGGACCGAAATGAAAACATACCAGATTTTATTCTGTAAGACATTGAAGTACAAACAGCAGTAAGTGAAAGTACTGCTCAGTAGCTTTGATTAGTCACACTAAAGATTTTCTCTACAGGTTAAATTTTTATCATACTATGTAAGTACAGGTATTTGCAAGGGATGGAAGACCTAGATAGCCATATTTTTGTGAAATGTTCAGGACACTTAATCCCAAATACTGTTATCAATGTTTCGGTTTTATTTCTATGTTAATATGACCTCTGACCCACAGTTTACTAAATATTTGCTATTTATATTTGTCTTTTCTCTTAATCATATTAAGTACAGGTATTTGCAAGGGATGGAAGACCTAGATAGCCATATTTTTGTGTAAAGTTCATGGTACTTAATCTCAAATACTGTTATCAATGTTTCGGTTTTATTTGTATGTTAGTTTGACCTCTGGCCCACAGTTAACCAGATATTTGCTGTATATATTTGTCTTTTCTCTTGGCTTGAAATATAGTCTAGTTTAACCCTTTAATTAAGCCCTAACGGTAACAAAAATTTCTCTTCACATTATCGCTACTTTTTCAAACAATTAAGTGACAAGAATATAGAAAGTGATCACCAAGGAAATGATGTCTCGATATTTAGACAAATTCTCCTTACTAGTTCTATATGAAATGTATTGAGAACAGTAAGGAGAATATACATTTTTATATCAGGGCTGAAAGGGCTGATGAAAAAAAATAAGTTAAGTCCACTGGAAAAATGATTCTGACATTTTAAGCGAGAGTGTTTATTAACATTTTGTGTATTTTTGTTGTTGTTATATTTGTTGTTGCCAACATTGTGTCTGAAACATCCACCATTCACTGAGTTAGGGCAAACCCAAAACGTCTGCACTTGGTTGACCCTATTTTGACTCTTACATTTAGTAAATTTATCATTTTAAATTCTCAGAAGTGCCATACAGGTCATGAACCTTCCTGTTTATATTGTGCTTTTTGTTCAAGGATTGTTCAGTATAGGCTGCCAAACACAATGAGCTTTTAATTTTACAAATAGAGGTTCTCAATTTGTAACTTAATACAGTCAAGTTTGAATT
>Ga0126336_10001439_pt1 | contig 12393 bp, 5 predicted proteins | sample SidCmetagenome_FD_92530 | JGI IMG/M metagenome (GOLD analysis project Ga0126336, IMG submission 92530) | Coral microbial communities from El Islote,Puerto Morelos, Mexico - Siderastrea C C metagenome | ecosystem: Host-associated > Invertebrates > Cnidaria > Coral | place: El Islote,Puerto... | reverse complement strand
GGAGCAGCATACTTCAAGATAAAAAGATGACCGGTGAGTGCTCCACCACTTACCGAAAGGCCCAAAACGACTGATAAACAATGTGCTTCTTTCATTAAGACCTCTCCTAGGAAAATCTGTTCGACAAAAAGTTTGTTAAAGACAAACTCATGTTTTATTTTGCCGAGGGGATAGTTTGGCTTCTTGAGATTTTGAAGCACATTTTGTTTATAGACGCACCCTAGCTAGCCATGAGTCACCAACGTGCGCGCGCGTCATCGAGCGCTGTATTCCGTTATTCCGTCGCGCCGTAGCCTGTGGGGGTGGGGGTGGCTCTTCACAAGCTAGTCGCGCCGAAACCGATTCAACTTTTCTATTCAATACCTCTCATTAATATTGTTGAATTCGGCATGTTAAACACGTTTGGGCACCCTGTTGAATGGCGATAAATGACGCTGAACAAGTTTGATTGCCATCAAACAGTCCCAACAGAGTTGTTTTCAACAATGTTGGATAAGGTTGAATTCGTTTGACGTACGCCTAATGAAGAGGCCAAGTGGTATTGAAGAGGTGCCTTTTAGGCGGGTCTTCCCGGCATTCGAGGCGGTTAGGTTCCATCAAAGCCATTCTTTGAATAAATATGGTGACCCATAAGCGACCCCTAAAGATATACTCTTTGTGTTAGCAACCATTCTTCATCTATTGATCAGGAAAGCTGTTCGCAAGCTATTTACTAAAATATACCTCAGCACCGTGATGAAAGCTAAATGCAAATTTATAATGATTTTAACGAACTTTCTTTCCACAATCAAACAAATTTCCACAGTGATGGTCGTTAAAAAACTGGACATAAACTATGTTGTTTGTCAGGTGTTGTCGCTTTTGTTTTTGGAGACCAAACTCAGCGATTTGCGTCATAGGTACAATACTGGAAGGCTCTAACGAATGTGCATAAATTATTACTGGTGTGCATATGTTGAATAGACTGTAGAATGGCTAATGAGCTCTACTCGGCTTTCACTGTGCAGAAAATGACGTACCTATTTGTATTCCATTTCTGCGGCCTAGCGATCAATGGATACCTACTTTTTCGCTTGTATCAGGCTTGGAACTCCAGCGCATGGAAAAGCTTGAACAAGGTTATTTGTTACCAGTTATTTTTGAACGTTTGCAACATCTTAAGTCATGTAGCATTGGAAGTTTCCACGGATCGTCTCTGGGTCACACTGTCAACGAGTTTCTCATTCCAGGCGATTTATTTCCTGGCAGCAGTTGAGGTTTCCTCAAGCCTCGGAAGAACGGTACAGCAACAACTAAACTCCTTCCAGAATATGGCAATTCTTACTTTTGTTTCTACCGCCTTGTCCGGTATCTTCGGTGGCAGGTACATAATCTGTGGAACGTACAACTGCTTCGATTTTAGCGCGAACAATAATGAACTCTTTTTAAGCGCAGAAGAGGATAAGGCCGTTTTAAATAGCTCCTTCGCCCACTTTCTCGCCCCGACTTCAGCGATTCTACTTGGATCTTTTTTCTATGGATTTCGCAAATACGAGCGAATGAGAGACTTGAATCATACACCGAGTTGGACAAGCCGTTTAGCTCGCCTGTGTGCCTCTAGTGCTGTATCGCTTTTTCTACTGTATGGAGTAGTAATCGGAGAGATGATGCTGTATTCCACTGAAATTCAAGAAACGACGCGGCCTAGGCACATGTGTCGAGTGACCTGTCTGTATGAAGAGCTGTATCTACTGCTGTCGATGTTTCCGGTCGGATATTTTGCCTATTTTGTGAGGCAGATCGAAGAAAAATACCAGCAAGAACATCCTAAAGAATAGATATGATTATTAAGTTGTCTGTAATTCAGTTTAAAGCCGATATAGATCTTTGTGTATAAGTAAAGTTTGGTTTCACAGTAGCGTCGCAAGAAGAGAAGGGGCATTCAAGCGAGAAAATTCGCGCAAAATACTTTGGATTCTTTATTTGAAAATTTAAATCGCAGACAATTTTAGGGAACAGGTCGAATCTCATTTCTAAAATATCCAAGCTTCTCTTGCCTTTAAATGCTACCTAACATTCTGTTCCGCTCCGAAAACAAAAGGAATTAATTTTACCGTGCCACGAAAGTTTGAGGTGTAAGACAGGTATATTCTACCGTCGAAACGGTCCGGTTGGGTGCCCCTGGAAGGAAAATCAATATACAAGCAAACAGCTTAATTTGTGGCTTCTGTTAGCTGTTGTACCGGTTAACGTTTGACTGTTGTAGGATCGCGTCCTATAAGTGAAAATCTAGATTTCTTTGAGCTGTTTTGGATTAAAGGAAGTAGTTAACAAGTTCTATTTGTTTACATGTTGTTTGCCTACAAGTGCCACTTCGTTGACGACTATGTTTACTTACGAATTTCCATTCAGTTATGTTTGCGTGCAAAGATGCAGTCGTGTGCACTTTACCAGAACTGTAACACTGAGAATAAAACAAAATGAAACAAAATGAATCCGCTTTATCAAAATAAAGTGGTTTGCTTTCTTTTTGACCGAGCTAATCCTTATCTATTGTCCCAGTATCAAGAATGCCTCGGTTCTCTAACAACTCAAGGAGCAAACTTTTGCCTCGTTATTGCGAATATCAATTAAACGGTGGGGCGCAAAACAAACTGACAACGGAAAGCTACCTGGTGCTAATAGCAACCTGACCGACTTCACAGGGAGCCTTATATCAAACAGCGTGGAAACATGAATAACCAAGATTTCAATTTGTTGTTCGCTCAGGCCTAGTGCCGGAAGTAAGGTTGGGTTGATTGCCCGATACCAAATATCCGATACCAGCGATATTTGGGTTTGCCGATACTAGAGCAATCGAAGTGTCCATGATCGATACCGCTCACGTGATGACTTGAAAGAAATAGTTGAATGAGCTGATTCCACGCAGTCTTCTCGGAAATTTTGTCAGGATAATTAGTTTCCGATTGGTTACGAAGAGTACTGCTAAACATTTAATATGGCCCACGGGAAGGCTTCACAGAGATCGCAATAAGGCATCAAGGGAAGAGTCAACGAAACTAAAAGTTTACGCCATGACCCCCTGCGCCTCACGAAAACCCTACACAGAAAAAAAGGTCCTGGGTACGAAACAGATTATCATATCATCAAGTCAGTTTCGTGGAGTTTTGCAGTTTTTGCCCGACATCTGCATTCGCTTACATCACACTGTTCAAATGAAAAAAATATCTGTGTAAAGAGGCCATTAACGACTGTTCAACGAAACCAAGTCGTTCGAAACCAGGGTCGGGTTGCATAAAAGCTAACGCTGGACGTAACTGCTAACGTCAGACGTTAAAATAGTGACTTTGGCTAGAGTGAACGTCTGACGTTAGCAGTTACGCTAGACCTTAAGTTTTAAACAACTCGCTCCAGAGGCGTATACAGCACCCAGTAAGCAATACAACGACTCCAATTTGTGGAATACCTATAACTGTTTTTAAAAGCCTCGGCTAAACGATCAAACATTTTCGTCCAACATCGTGTTGGAAGAACAGGATTAGCCGCCTCCCTCATCTTTGCAGTTAAATGGTTTTCCATGTTTAAACATTTTCGCCCAACATTTTGACTTACGAACAAATGTTTGATGGCACCTCTGCCAACAAGGTTCTCGGGAGGAGGAAAAAGGAACCAATCAGAAACAAAATTTGGGAAATACAGACGTTAATTTTCAGCGGTAATGTGAAAAAATGTGGGCTCACTTTGTCTGATGTTTGGTCAAACAGGCAGGGCGGAAAAACCCCTGATTGGCTGAGAGATATGACGTCAAACGCATCATGAAATAGTTGATGCGCAATTAAATATTTTTCAAAATGGCGGACAGTCTTTGAGTCAGTGGTATACCTGCACATTCGCACATTTGACTTTACTGATGATCCACGTTTCCTTAGATCTTTTCATTGTATGGAAGGTTGAGTGGGTCGATAGTTGACTTCACTGGTGTTCACAGGGGCTACTTTACCCGTCATACACCGGAGAAATATCATTGGAATCATGACAATCAGCTTCTTGAACGTATTTATTCCAGCACTTTTACTCCTTACAATTCGCCTTAATTCTCGATCTCGCATCTTAACACATGGCAGGTCTTTGATTGATGGAGCTAAGAATTCGTTTCCTTGTTTCGCTTTTCTGTTGGCAACAAGTGCAGGCTTGTCAATCTTTTAAAACGTACTACGACCAAAAAATCGCTTCTGTTTTTTCCTCGGATTTCGAAACTATGTCAGTACTAAACACTCCCCAAGCGAAATTTTAAGCCTTAATTTTGAGAAGAAGACTGTTTATTTGAACTGCAATTTTCCAATTTAATGGTCCGCCATTATTACACCAGAAAGGATACAATGACGTCATTCACTAAAGAGTTTTAGAACCAGTATCTGAACACAGCTTATTAATTATGCAAAACACGAGTTCGAGAGTCTGAAAGCTCAAAACTCCCGTGCTGCCTACTAAATAAGCCACTTTCAACGCACTGCATTCAAAAGCTCGTGAGTGAATGATGTCATTGTATCCTTTCTAGTGTAAATACGGCGGACCATTAAATCAGAAAATTACAGTTTAAATAAATAGCCTTCTTCTCAAAATTAAGGCATAAAAATTTCGATTGTGGAGTGTTTAGTAAACAGAGTACCGAAATCCGAAGAAAAAACAAAAGGGAGTTTTTGATCATAGTACCACTTTAAGCTCAACTATCCGAAAAATGCGTGGTTATTCCCAATTTTCTTTTTGGATTCTGATAGCCCTTGCTAAGATCTCCTTTTTCCATCTAGTAATAAGCCACGCAAAAATACCTTTGTATTAGCCAAACTCCGTCTGCACAGTAACAATAGGAAGCTAAATTTAACAGTATAAGCAAAGGACAGCAAACGGAAAATGCTGCATGTATACGTAGGATCTAAAACAGACCAAAAAATATATAGTCAAATGACAAACAAAGCAGCAAGGCTGATACTACGTAGAAATTAACTTTGCAAGACATCAACATGACATCGAAAGAACCGACAGACTGAGGGTTGCAGCCGTAGACAGCTGTTCCACTCTTCTTAGATGAGCTATAAGGAGAGCAAAACAGCTGTGCATGTCTACGGCTCTGTGTCATGTTACATGTAATGTCTTGCAAAGTTAACTCTACGTAGTATCAGCCTTGCTGCTTTGTTTTATTTTTTTTTTTTTTTGTCATTTGAATAAATTTAGCAGAATGACCACATTTTTCCATGGCCTTTCTCCCTAATCGACCATAAAAATGATGTCATAAAATGTTTAAACCTCAAGTAAGAACTTTTTTTTTAGACTAAACGTTACGCCACCGAAATGCAATGAACGAACGTTTTTTATGCGAAATGCTACGTTAAAGTTACGTTAATTACCCAGAAACTATTGCGGCCTTAAATTGGCGCGAAAAAGTGCTGACGCGCGAAACACGAGATTACCGAATATGGCAAGAAATCAATCAAGCATTGTGATGTCATCTGGGTTGTTATGGCAACAGTAGGAGGATAAAAAAAGTCGTTTCGCCAACGTTTCTCAAACGAAAGTTGTAGTTGTGGAGGGAGGTTATTACGCTGCTTTGCAAGAGAAAAATATTCATTTTAGCCAGGAAATTGGTGAAGCATTTGGTTTTCTTTTGATCTTGTTTGTCAAAAGATTACTTGCTACTTTTTAAGCTCTTTCGACTCACAGTTTCCATGTGCCAAGAAGCGACTCGACCAGAAATCTATGTGATGCATGTTTACAGCAAGAAGAACATGGAGATCGAAAACGTTGTCCTGAAGCCACAGAAAAGAAAGAAAATACGACGATTGAAGAAACGAAAGTATTGTGCTTCGTTTGGTGTCGAGAGAACGAAAGAAAACGAAGTTCCTTTGAAACAGCGAAGGACGAAAACAGCGGCCCCAGAAAATACGACGCAGTTCATCATGGCGGATAAAGAAGTGACCGAGCCTTTCTATGTCATCCCTTCTCCTTCGTCTTCGCCAGCCAGTCATTGTACGAGCTCTCCTGGATCTACTCAAGGTACGCCTTTCTCAGAAAGAGACTTAGCTTTCGACTCGACCGATGAAGATTTCGTTCGCGAATTTGAAGAACTAGATTTCGACTTGGATTTCTTTCAAAGAGACTACGAAGCCACATACAATCGCATACAAGAGGAAAGCTTACTTGCTCTGTCGAAAAGCGAACTAGTCAGTAGGTACAGAGAACTAGAAGGGAAAGAAGAAGTTCTTCAGAAACGATACCAAGAACTAGCGAAAGATTGTATTCAGCGTGAACACGAAGAATTGTCTTCTTCGGGGGAAAATTCATCTCTAACCACAAACACGTTTGCCGCGCACGCGGTAAAATCATTGGACGAAGAAAATTTGCTTCGTCAGCTTGAAGCGTTGCAGAGAGAAAACAGGTCACTGGCAGAAGAAAACTCGAGGTTAAAAGGTTTAACTTGTTCTACAGTTGGGCTTAGTCGGCTTTCATAAACGAAAGTATGGAAATTGCTACTTTAGTAAAATATGATGAAATTCACATGAAATGTGAGACGATTTTAAAATAGAAATTATTGTTGCTGACGTTTTTTCCCTTCGTTGGGTTTTTGGGTCTTCTGGCCTTGAATTTATTTCACTTTCGTTTTTGTGATAGACAAGTTAATCATAGGTACAAAAAAGGAAAATTCAAACGTATTCCAAAAAATATTTTGCTTTGTTTCGTACTTGATGAGCTGGCAAGTTTTGAATGTAATATTTTATTCATGCTGCCGTAGAAAATGGACAAGTTTATCTTGTGTAGGAGTTCAATGAAAATTGGTTTGTTTAGGAGGATGTAAATGCTAAGTTGAATGCTAAGTTAAGTTGTTTTGCTTTTTATTCACATTTGTAGATGAAACTAGAAATTTCTTTATGGTTTGTCGGAGCAAGTTGTTAGCCCATTTCATGTCCACAGTTGTTCATGCAATCAAACCAAGAACCCCTGTTGGGTGGAATGAAAACTGGCTAAATATTTAGTAACATGAAATTTTACCCAAATTTTAGTCTGCGTTTTACTGTTTTTGGGTAGGAACAAATTTTCAGAAGCCTAGTGGATAAGAAATGGAGCAACATGCTTCTGCACCATTTTCGTTTCTGTACTGTTGTAACTGTTAAGAAGATTACAGGTGGACTAAAACTTCTAGTTTTCCACCCTGTGAATTTTTAGGTGATGTGGTGTGGCAACACTTGGTTCATGATCAGTGATACCAGTGGCATTGCCTGTGGATTGTCGCCACCACATAGTCGTGATATATGAAGACACAGTTGTCCAGCACAGCTGACTCTACCTGACACAAGGTAAAAGGTTGTTTGATGTTTACTCCAGGAACATCTGTACTGATCAGAGATTGATATATCTATAATTAGTGTTGTGGCTGCTTAAATGCCGTTTTTATTTTATTTCTTCGTGGTTATTTGGATTAAAGTAATTATTATAAATCAATAAAGAGAGTTATCTGTGATTTAATTGGAATTGTCACTTCAATAATGGTTTATTAATAGAGCAATGGATACTGCCATGAACTGTGTTTGAAGGGGTTTGTGAAAAAACAACCTAAGTGATTCTTTGGTTGATTGACTGATGCTTTTTTAAAATAAATTTTTTTGGTTTCAGAGTATAATGTTTTGCTGTCATTGCTACTCTAAGTGTTAGAATTTTGCTGACAAACATGGAAGTGAAATCTAAGATTTGAGAATTACTGGGAGTTGAATCTATTATGCCATTTCAAATTTATTTTTCCTTATGTCACTTTGGGGTGTCATTCACATACCCCTTCATTTCATGGTTTCTTTTTGAATTGATGAGAACTAGCAACACTGCAAGTGTTAGCCAGAATTTTGGCAATCCTTTGAATTTCTTGGTGTTTATGAGATGCCCAGACATGGCCAAAAACTTGTAATGTTGCTGTGTTCAAGGTTTCTTGTAACGTCCAGGATGTGGTGGTATTGATTATGCTAATCATGTTGCTTTTTGTTTCAAGCTGAGTGGTGGTGGATGTCAAGTGGAGTATCCATTACCCTAGCAACACCTGCTGCTCAGCCATCAGCTAAGTATGGTCTGCTGTTGTTCTCTATAATCTTGATTTGAAGCTGTTGCCTAAGAAAATTTCAAGAAATCTGACAGTAGGCAATGTAATGGGCCATAACCAAAATGTAGGCACTCTGTTCTCAGGTGTCTTGGTCCACTGGGGTCTTAATAGCCTTCTGCATATTCTGAGTTGGTTGTAAAATCTCCCACACCAGTAAGGGTTTTTCCTTTCCAATCAAGATGGTCAATCACACAAACAATCTGTGATGGATCACAAAATGGTATATTGACTTGTTTATTGTTTTGTTATTACCAACCCTATTTGGAAAGGACAGCCTTGTAAGATACTTTCATTTAAAGTTGCATTGCAACCCATTATGGAAAACATGTACACTATTCCAGTGTTATGTGCACACAAAGTGCAGTCAAAATGTTAAAGAAAATTTGGAAGACCAGTTCCCCAGTTGTCTGCTCTATTTAACAATTAGATTATGAGCTCGAGATTTCTATCGCGTGATAGTTGATGAGGCCGAAGGCCGAATCAACTATCACGCATAGAAATTGAGAGTGAATAATCTAATTAAAAAAAGGGAAGAGTATAAATCTACTAGACGTTCAAAACTAAACAGCAGACACTACATGTTTTTATTGAAAAATGATATAAATAGGTCACACCGCGCGCGGAAAACACTCTACTCACTATCTACAACAGAATAGATATTGAGTAGCGTAGCCAATCAGAGAACAGCATTAGTGATAGAGCGCTAGTAGATTTATTCTAATATTGGATTTGCAATGTGGTAAAGACAGGATAACATCTTTCCTCAGAACAGCAACAACATAGACCTGTTGAAAATTTCTAAATTGCTGAAATCCTGGCCATTGCTCCTTTCAGACCAACCCTGGTTTGTTTGTCAAACTGTGGTACTCATCCCATTTTCTCAGGTTTATGCTCTTTTTTGTCCACAACACACAAGTGTTACATATGATACCCCAAACAACTCGTCAAGACATATTTATCCATTGTATAGGCAGAATTGGGGGGGGGGGGCAGGGTTTTCAATAGGAATCTGATTAGGTGGCAAAATTGTAGGAGTAGGTGGAGAATGAACTACTTGCACCGAGGGTGCGAAATTCTAGAGGGGTCTGGGAGTATAGTCCCCCTGAAAATTTTGAAAATATGGGACCCTTAGAGTGCATTTCCTGCATTTTGGAGCAAGAATTAGGGTATTTGAACAGAAAAGGAAATGCAATTCACCACTGAAATTACTCGTAATGTAGGTAAGATTCTTTTGTTTTTCCTGAATAAATCTTGGCCGATCCAAGGCTCGTGTTTTGTGGCGAATGCTTCTCATGTTAGTCGTAAAATATGAGGTAATTTCTCAATCAAATAGGCGGTGAGTTCATGTGGAATAGCCGGTGAGTTTCGCTGGCTGCCTGCCCTTATTGAAAACCCTGGTGTTGGGGGGGAGGGGGGGCTGTTATTGTGTTAGATGTGTGTACTCTGCTTTTTTTCAGGTCTAGGTGTTGTACAAAATGACAATTGGTTCAGACTATTGGACAAGCTGCTGTTTGGGTGTTTATTGTTTGTTTGTTTGGCATTCTTAGTATATTGAAGGGCTAAAGAGCATTGACTTACTTTAGTATCAATATATAATAAATCTTAATAAAATTGTTTCTGAAAAACAAGACTGGCTTGTGATTTTTATTACCTTAGTATTCTTCCTTAACATAGCATGGTTAAAATCACAACATGTGATTCAGTCACATATTTATAGAGTGAGCATGATGCAATAATGGCCTAATCCTTGTTGCTCATAGCTTACTGTCATTATAGCTTCCATCACCTGGAGAGTGCTCCTTCAGACTACGTGCAGAAGTTCTCAGTTTTTTTCAGTTCCACGCTACCCAGTTTCCACAGTTTGCTGCTGTTTGGTCTGCTTAGTGAAAAACAAGTGATGTTGCTCAGTTAAAAGCTGTAATTTATGAAAGCATTGCCTTGTCAAGCCTTCAAAGTTTATACCATTTAGTGATGTCCGTGCAACACTATGCTTAGTCTGCATTGCAGGCGGTTTGGGGTGCGGTGTTTTTCGGAAGGTAAAGACGAGAAGGCAGGTGGGCCTTGTGCCTCTTCCTTCCTCCCCCTCATTTGCCCTCGGTTCAGCTTTAGCGCGGCCGTGTCTCCTTACGAATAATACTTTGCGAAAAACACATCGAACCGCCTGGCAACACTATGCTTGTCCCAGAGGTTTGTTTGTATGTCTTACAAAAACGACCCTTTTAAGAATATTGGAGTCAAAACGAAAAAGTGAAGGAAAGCTGGGGATTGCAATACGTTAGTATAGTGTAGCACAACAAAGGAAAGGAACCTTGTCTAGTGCAATACTAGTTAGACCAGTGACTGAGAGCAGTAAGAAGGGTGGTGAATCGGGTTGAGTTAATCATAAGGGAATGAACTTTGCAGAGCAATCTGTTAGTATCATGCTCATCCATTGCGGCGGTGCAAAAATATGACTGAAGTTTTGTTGCAGATAGAACGAGTTGCAACTTGAAAGCCATTCTATGACTTGGCAGCAATCCTGTCCCGGGATTACCCATAAGGGGGAATAGTCTCTTGCTCTAGAAAGTTCCTTTGTATCTTGGGAGCCCTAACTTCCACAGGTGAGCTGCTTGGCCACATTTGTTCCAGGGAAAGGTTTTTAAGATTTTCAAATCCCAACCATATGTGGCAGGTCACTTGACGTAAACAGACAGTTTAGGTTATTTATAGAGTGGTGCCAATTTTCAACGGTCATCAAGATGCAAATCGTGCGTGACTTGTTGATGAAATTTGCTTTATTGTCTAAGTGATGACATCACAAGTACATGTAAAATGTGGTTTTTCTGTTCTTGTCGGTAATTGCTCACGTCAAATTATAAAGGCGAGTGGATTATCTCCGATTCGCGAAAAAAAAAAGGAACTCCACCTGCTTTCCTCCGAGTTCTAGGGAATTTTATTTTCAATGCGCGGTAGAGGACTGGCACGAGCTGTGCACGCGGAATGTCGATTTTTAAAATGCAGATGTTCATTTCACCAATTTAGCGGTACAAAATGGTGTAAAACAGCATTTGACTGCGACAAAATGCCATCCACAGAAATCTCTTAGCAACAACGCCACGGGGCCCGGTTGTTCAAAAGCCCTGCTCAACGCTAACCTGGGATTAAAACCTAATCAAGGTCCCTGTTTCTCTTGTTTCAGAAAAGTTTTGAAAGCAAATTCCAAGCGGACCGTTTCATGAAAGCGTCCAAAGTCAAAATGTGGGGCAAAAAAGATTTGCAGGAATCCGTATCGTTTGGCTACAAAGCGGAGTTGAAAATTGACGCTAATCCTGGGTTAGCTTAATCCCGCTTTTTAAGGGTGTCCTCCCCCACCCCTTAAATGACATAATCAATGGATTACCAGGGACCAGCCCGGCGCTCCTGCCTTCCCAAGCTAGCTACTTTGATACACCCTCTGGAAGCACCCTTCTAAATGATCTGACAGAAACATGCAGGGACCTGGAATTGGAACCAGAAGTATGCCTGCTCCGGAACAGAAACCGGAAGAAATGATGGTAAACTTGCATCGAGTTGGCTTTGTTGACCGTGCCAAACGGTCAAAAATTTGCGTCAATATGAGTTTGAGGTTGATCAAGCAGAGCCGAATGCGGAACGAACTGGTAAGTGGACACAAATGGAGAGACTTGCCCAAGGGCCTTGGAGGATGAAAGAAGTCTTCTGTTGTGTTTCTACTCTATTCTACCCACGGATAGGGCTACGTTTGAGGCTGCAACTACGTTTCTTGGTCTCTGCATTGGCCGTACAATCAGGCTTTCTTAAGCTAGTTACACCTCATCAATTCTGTTTTTCCAAGACCAGGGCTCGGGTTAAGATTCCCCCTGTGAAAGTGGCGGGAGTGCTCTTCGGAAATTTTTAAAAAGAAACTTCTCAAACGCACGAAAGTGTCGTTTTGACACAGGTGTGGCTTTGAATTAATTTTCAATTCTCACTGGGGAAGTTCTAACAAGTACTGTAATCGGTTAGGTTTTCCCTGGATTGGTCTGGATTATATACCTTACAGGGTATTTGTTAAATCATAGTGAACGGTAATATAACATCAAAGTTTAACCCCCGAAAGGGAGGAGAAGTATCCCTGTTATTTTATGCGGAAGTTCCCAAATTTAGGAAATGGGGAGCACGTTCTCAACCTGCCAAGATTTAGTCTCTCAGTTGCCATCTAGCGACCAGCCTGAACTAAAGACGTTTCTAGCTTTAAAGAAACAGCATTAATGACTGGACAGAGCGTTCCATTTTTT
>Ga0126336_10001438_pt1 | contig 12393 bp, 4 predicted proteins | sample SidCmetagenome_FD_92530 | JGI IMG/M metagenome (GOLD analysis project Ga0126336, IMG submission 92530) | Coral microbial communities from El Islote,Puerto Morelos, Mexico - Siderastrea C C metagenome | ecosystem: Host-associated > Invertebrates > Cnidaria > Coral | place: El Islote,Puerto... | reverse complement strand
CACTTGACGCCAGTAACATGTACTTGCTTCGAGTTCTGATTGGTTCATTGGATAATTTGTGTTTGTTGTGATTGGCTGGGGTAATTACTTTGGTTTTGGTTTTACGACACTCATTTGAAAAGCCCTCTAATAGAAATTTAGATTCACTCTGCTGATGCGTGCATTCTAGCTATGTCGTGTGTAGGCTACGCGCGCGCGTGGCCAAAAACCCTTTCGAGCTTTCTTAAGGTCATTACCCCGAAAAAAAAAATTTAACATACGATCTTTGGCAAATTTTCACAAGTTGTTACCTATTGTGCAGTGTTTTGAAATATAAAATAAAAAGAGTAAGTCCCCATCAGTCCGTTTACGAGATATCATCGTCTCAAGTTACCTCATAATTCCTTGGAATTTCGCCTAACGAACACATGGTTATTTGATCAGTTTACGCAACTTTCCGTAGAAATAGGAAGCACACAATTAAAGGAAACTTTAAAACAATTTACTAGATGTAAAATATCGATAACAAGGAACAATTTACTAGAAGTTTTATGGCAGATGCTCGAAGCATCAGACGAAATTGACTTAAAACCTCCCGCTTACGTGCGTGTTCCCGAGGTCGTGATTTGATCTCCGTGAGTAACGCGTTTCTAGTAATAACTTTTTTTTCGAAGATATGTTTTTTTCCACCTCTTTGAATAAAAAGAGGATGAATGGTAGGTCAAAAATATTTGGAAAAAAGGTAGGTCCCCATGCTTGTTTAAGAGTAAATAACTATTCTTTTCTCTGGTGAGCTTAGCCTCATAGGAAACCTATTACTCCCTAGACGTGCGCGCCAACAAATCGTGCGCAGTAAGGATGCGTAATGCAATACAGGGGAATGACCTTAAAACAGAAGAACTGTGGGGTGAGGAACATTCTTGTCCCCAGATCTCCGCAGTTGTTTTTAAATGTCTTCCCGTGGGGCTCCTTACATTCAAACCATTGACCAAACAGATCGTAGGCTCTTGATATGAGGCTTTGTCGATAATGACTACGCGAAAAACACAAGAGCACAACAAAAAGAACAAACACCTCAGATACCCACGCGCAGCGCTGCTGAGTTCTTGTACTTGTGAGAGTCTCACGCTGGTTGCTATTCCGCTGTGTAAGCATATTCATGAGGACTCCAGAAAGCTGTCCCTTTCCTGAAATAAGGACCTTTTCTTGCCTTTCGCCTAGGTGGAGGAAAGGGAGGGGGAAAGAAAACGGGGGAAAAAATAAGAGAGAACTCTTTCTCGCTTTCAACCCCCCTCCTCCTCCCTTTCTCCTAGGTGGAGGAAAGGGAGGGGGAAAGAAAACGGGGGAAAAAATAAGAGGGAACTATTTCTCGTTTTCAATCGCCCTCCCCTTCCCTTTCTCCTAGGTGGAGGAAAGGAAGGGGGGGGGGAAGAAAACGGGGGAAAAATAAGAGGGAACTATTTCTCGTTTTCAACCGCCCTCCTCCTCCCTTTCTCCTAGGTGAAGGAAAGGGAGGGGGGAAGAAAACGGGGGAAAAATAAGAGGGACTCTTTCTCGTTATCAACCGGCCTCCCCCTCCTTTTCTCCTCGTGGAGGAAAGGAAGGGGGTAAGAAAACGGGAAAAAATAAGAGGGAATTTTTTTCTCGTTTTCAACCGCCCTCCCTCTCCCTTTCTCCTAGGTGAAGGAAAGGGAAGGGGGAAGAAAACGGGAAAAAATAAGAGGGAACTATATCTCATTTTCAACCGCCCTCCTCCTCCCTTTCTCCTAGGTGGAGGAAAGGGAGGGGGAAAGAAAACGGGGAAAAAATAAGAGGGAACTATTTCTCATTTTCAACCGCCCTCCCCCTCCCTTTCTCCTAGGTGGAGGAAAGGAAGGGGGAAGAAAACGGGAAAAAATAAGAGGGAACTCTTTCTGGTTTTCAACCGGCCTCCCCCTCCCTTTCTCCAAGGTGAAGGAAAAGGAAGGGGGAAGAAAACGGGGGCAAAAATAAGAGGGAACTCTTTCTCGTTTTCAACCGCCCTCCCCGTCCCTTTCCCCTAGGTGGATGAAAGGGAGGGGGAAAGAAAACAGGAAAAAATAAGAGGGAACTCTTTTCCGTTTTCAACTGCCCTCCCCCTCCCTTTCTCCTAGGTGGAGGAAAGGGAGGGGGAAAGAAAACGGGGGAAAAATAAGAGGGAACTCTTTCTCGTTATCAACCGGCCTCCCCCTCCTTTTCTCCTCGGTGGAGGAAAGGAAGGGGGTAAGAAAACGGGAAAAAATAAGAGGGGATTTTTTCTCGTTTTCAACCGCCCTCCCCCTCCCTTTCTCCTAGGTGAAGGAAAGGGAAGGGGGTAAGAAAACGGGAAAAAATAAGAGGGAATTTTTTCTCATTTTCAACCGCCCTCCTCCTCCCTTTCTTCTTGGTAAAGGAAAGGGAGGGGGGAAGAAAACGGGGGAAAAAAGAAGAGGGAACTATTTCTCGTTTTCAACCTCCCTCCCCCTCCCTTTCTCCCAGGTGGAAGAAAGGGAAGGGGGAAGAAAACGGGAAAAATAAGAGGGAACTCTTTCTCGTTTTCAACCGCCCTCCCTCTCGCTTTCTCCTAGGTGAAGGAAAGGAAGGGGGAAAGAAAACGGGGGAAAAAAGAAGAGGGAACTCTTTCTCGTTTTCAACCGCCCTCCTCCTCCCTTTCTCCTAGGTGGAGGAAAGGGAAGGGGGAGAGAAAACGGGGGAAAAAAAGAGGGAACTCTTTCTCGTTTTCAACCGCCCTCCCCTCCCTTTTAGAAAGGGAGGGGGGAAGAAAACGGGAAAAAAATAAGAGCGATCTTTCTCGTTTTCAACCGGCCTCCCTCCCCCTTTCTCCTAGGTGAAGGAAAGGGAAGGGGGAAGAAAACGGGAAAAAATAAGAGGGAACTATTTCTCGCTTTCAACCGCCCTCCTCCTCCCTTTAGGGGGGAAGAAAACGGGGGAAAAAAATAAGAGGGAACTATTTCTCGCTTTCAACCGCCCTCCCCAGCCCGTGGACCCAAATAAGCCCGATTCGTAGCTGTCTACACTACCAGAACCCCTAAAACAGACTAGCTAGTTCACACTCTATTTTTCTTGTCCTCGTTCCAGTGAGAAGTCAAAAAGGGCAGTGGGGATATCAAACGAGCACACTTTGTGCAAGTTTTCTTTTATTTGGCGCTATAGCTAGAAGCCGATATAAACTAAGCAGGAACATGAAAAACATGATAAAATGACAGCTCAAAATTCCACTCCTAACAGTTTATTGAAGTAAAAACAAGTTCGATGTGAGCGTGTTTTGTGTCTATTAGTCATCTTTAGCCCCGTGTTTGATCGTCTTTACAAAATCCACGTAGTTGAAGTTGCCGTCGTCATCTGCGTTTGCTAAACGGAACATTTCTTCACACTCATCATCGTTGAACCTGCAGGATGACGTAACATTCGGGCATTAGTGAGATAACGTGAGGGAGATTACAATTTATGAGTAGTTACTCTTGGGTTACTTACTAAGTGGGTTTAGAATAAACCTTTCAGCGCAAGCGCGCGCAACAGCCGACCCCGTACTTGCTCATCGCTCCCAAAAATGTCGAGTTTGCGAACGCTCTTTTTCCTTGCTTGACTGGTCTAGCGTATATTAAAGTTAGAGAATGTAGAATGTAGTATTTTATCACTGCGTATTTTATGCAAGCTATCGAGTGCTTTCGAGCCGGACTCGAAAAGTTTTCAGAAATTTAATCGGTCCCAAATTCAATCGAGTCAGTTCCTACCGACAGGATGTCAGACCAATTCGAGCACCTATTTTATTTTATATTGAGCTTCAGCCTTTAGGTGCTTCACATTCAAAAGTACCCCTCGATGGCTGAGTTGACTTTTTCTCCATGGTGATTTTTATTTGCACCTATAGTCTTTGCATCCAAGTTCCCACAGACCCATCCCGGTCACGCACACCGCATAGGGAGAATCAGGAGGCCTTGATATTTCGAGCCTATAAAAAAGATAATGTTTTTGCATTGTGTTTTAAGCCCCTAAACGTGATAACAGTTTGTGGGAATCCAATAAAAGTCCAAGTCTCGAACAGAAATAAGAAGAAAATCAGAACAACACGTAAACGAATGAATCATTACACTCTATCATAATAACGCTACGTGTGAAAACAATTAACGAATTATCGCCAAGCCGCCAACTGCTCCTCTATGCATGGCTTCTCAGTGGATTGTTTCCCGCAATGTTTTCGAACAAGAATCATGCTAGCAGATAGCATAAAGGACAAGAATTCAAACAAAGACTGGCCTAGCTAGCATTGACCGAGCATCCTTAATATTTTTACAAGTTTTTGATGAAAGTCACGCTGTGAATTCTTGCCGAGACGAAAATGCTTGCATGATTACATCTGTTGCAAAGCATGAACTAAAAGAGAATGTTTAAGAGATATAACAACGCCGAAAGGTAATACATACGTCCGTTATAAATGCAAACGACAAAGTTACGAATAAAACGTTAGACTAATTTTGGAGTCTGCGAAACACACACAGAAACCAGAATTGGCCAACAGCGATGAGGCGTGACCATAATGACTAATTAAAGATCATTACAATGTAAATGCATTTTTTTTAAAAACGTTTTTAATTCTTACTTAACACATGCGATTGTGCGATTTACTCTCTAGCAGTCATTCTGGGTGCAATAGACACGAAGCGAATTGTTCGTAAGGCAACGAAATCTGATTTGTCAGCCTGTCACTTATCGACCCTGCCACCTACAACAAACATCGGTATTCATAATAAAGATTTTCCTTTCTGTCTTCAATTCTTTTTCCCAGGTTTTACACGAAAAAATATAGCTATCCTTATTTTGCTAGATTTTTGAAAGTTTGTTGCACCATATTTGAGCTTCTTCTGGATGGAGGTGGCTGAAAGCTCTCGTTGAAAACAGCGGTTTCGTTTTTCTACACCATTTGCCCATTATGCACACATCAATTGAAATAACTTTAATGTGCCCTCCAGGCCAAAAGTCTTGCAATATCCAGTAGAGTAGGCTATTTGTTTCGACATTCAAATGAATCCGCTCTTGTGCTTTTGTTATTTATGTCTGAAAGAGCTGTGAGCATAATTAAAATACAGCTGAACGCAGACAGGGGCCGAAAAGAAACGCGCGTTCAAGGTTTCAATCCCTGATTTAACGCGCTTTGTACGCGAACAAGGTCCCGAAAACTGCCATGTTATCTGTCTACACTTAAACTGAGGTGACATTTAAGCAAAACGATTATCTACAGTTTCTGTACTACGGTTTCAGATGAATAGATAACCCTGACACCCCTGGAGTGAAATGTTCAGTCACATTATTGTGGTTTTATACCCCTCTGTGGTGCTGTTTTAAAAAATTTTCAAACATTTGGTAAATCGGATCTTGGCCACTGTTCGATCGCAGTAAAATAAATCTTACCTGTCTCCCATTCCTTTCAGCAAAGGTCGGAGCCTGTCCTCGTTCAGAATCCCACTGCCATCCTCGTCAAAGGAGGCGAAAGCGTTTCTTATCATATCCTCGGGGTCGGTACCGTTCAGCTTTTCTCCCATCAATGTCAGGAACATCGTGAAGTTTAACGGACCCGACGCCTCGTTTAACATATCCACAATGTAGTCATTGCTCTTTTCATTGCCGAGAGAAGCGAACATATCCTTTAGATCAGTATCCTTGATAAACCCGTCTCGATCCTGATCGATCATACTGAATGCCTCCTTGAACTCTTGTATCTGCTGCTGGTCGAACATTGCAAACACATTTGATGTCGCTCGCTGTGCCTTCTTCTTTGTGCCGGCCTTTTTGGATTTCGCTTTACCAGACATTTTGGTTCTCTCTTCCTAAGCGACCTCCGCACACTACTGAAATTGTGTCAAAATGCACTCGCTGCGCAATGTTCAGTGCTGTGCGGGAATGTTTACAAATTTTAAAATGCCGGGTTTCAAACCGCGCTTTTGTAAACTGATTACAATGCTCTTGACCTTATTAGGCAAATAACAGCAATTGAAGCCTTGTCCCCGAACTGCTGTTCTCACGAATATTATCGTATCACGGAGAGGAATAGCGAAAGTTATTTCAAACTTTCACATGCATAGAGCTGTAACATCTTCATTTTGGTGATATATCTCATCACCATAAAGAGAATCTGACTAAAGCGCAGATATTTCTTCAGTTCCCAATATAACATTAGCCCTGTTATCAAACACTTAAAATATCTGTTATGTTATTTCATTTAAATCTGGCAGCTATAGAACTTCCTTAAGCACAGCTCTAATTATATGATGAGGGATAGGTGAAAGAACCATCTTCTTAGGCAAAACGCCGGCAAATTTATTTGAAACGGACAACATATTTTGAGAGCTCAGATTTTGCTTATCTATGATGCTATTTAGTGACGCTTGATTGGTCACCAACGCCCAGCTTGAATCGGCTCGAAAAATAAATTCTCCATAGTCACTGATGAACATTTCTGTTCATTTTGAGTCGTAAGAATTTAGATATGGGCACTAAATAATATCTCCCATCTTCTCCATTTTTGCCGACATCGATGGGCTAATGCAATTGAGAAACTCGAAGGGTTATACTTCCGCTTACTATTTTATAACTGTCCATGATCAACCTCCGGCCGGATTATGCATAATGTTGGGTACCAAACTGTTTTATCTCATTCCGTCTCCAGAACCCACCATGATTCATTTGGTCAGCTTGTTTCGAATTGAAATACGCATTATGAGCCATTATATGAGCCCATCTGCTCGGTTTTACGCTAGGAGTTTTTTTTGGTTGCAACAGTTAAAGTTGGCAGCACCGTGCTACTCTTTACAACAGGCCGGCCATTTCCAAACAAAAGAACAATCTACCTTTGCAGTTATGGGACGGTAATCAGTTGTACTGCGGCAACTCGCTGATCTTGCAACACGTTTACAATTGTATTTTTAAAATTGCAAATTTCAAAAAAAAAAAAAAAACGACTGCTCAAAAAACTCCTGGCTTTTACTTTGATCCACCCACAGGCACCCCAAGTCAGAGATGCTGTGAGAGTCGGCACACTGTGGTCCTACCGTATAACGCAATTACAGTTTTTAAGAATTTTTGAGTTTAATTATCCACTTGAATCTACTGTACAAAATCCCTAAGTTGTACTTTCAGTCAGTTACTCTTTCTATGTTATGCCGGGTGCATCAGTGGCCGGGATTTGTTAGTGTTGCAAGGTCAGTTCTTTGATATTTTGTGAGGATGATTCTGAAACGGTACAATACATAATGGTTTCTCAGAATGATCCTGGCAAGCCCATGATCTAAGGTAAAGTCCTAAATGGAAAAGCGATGTGAGTTTAATCACAAAAAGATTAAAATAAAATTGGGTCGTCAGTTTCATTTCAACTTCCAAAGATCTCATTTTGTTTCATAAAAACCAGTTTAATTATCCTGGCAATTTTAGTTAATATTTTACCAATTGTACTGCAAACATGGTTACAAGAAACTTAGCAATTGAAAGTAAAAACTCTAGAATGGCTAATACAAAAAAATGTATTTTATCTGTCTCTCTCGCCACCATATGGTAGTAACCTCAGTCATCTTTTTCGCCATGTTTTATGACTTTGACAAACTCTCCATAATTGAAATTGCCATCGTCATCAGCTTTGGCACAGTAGAACATTTCGTCGCATTCATCTTCTGTAAACCTAAAAGTTGTCAAAAATCATTTGTCAGTATTATTACTTCATTGTGTCCACAATCCAGCACACACGCGCGTTTGTCTCGCACGTAATTTGCGCGTTACTTTTAATAATACGTTATGGTGTAAATGAGATACATTGATAAAGATGGACCTTCCATTGATAGAGTAGGGACAGGTTTCTGTTTTTTCTTTTTTTATTTCATAGAATTGTACATCACGATGTAGGGAGCCTTGCAAATATATGCAATGTTTGCACAAAAGAGAAACTGTTTGCCCGTTCCTTTTCAGTTAGAAGAAATTGTAATGGAGCAATTCACTTAGTAATGGTCCTTCATTCATTATATGACCTTCGGTTGACCTTAATCCGACATAAATATCTTAGTAGTTTTTTGCCTGTGTCCGACTTTGCAAAGAAGGGGAGCATTTATTGTATTTACGTTACGAAAGCTACACTGAATTTTTGTTGTAGAAAAGAAAAGAGCTAGAATAGCTTTTAAAAGGAAGCGCGAAATTTGCCAGAAAAGGGACAGAATATTTTGTTTGCCTAATCTAATCTTAGTAAAATTGATTGACCTCTTTCATAATTTGTTCGTTCGACCGCGGCGGGTGTTGTGTTAACTAAAATCTGTTTTCCTAAACTCAACTTAGAACCATTCTAAGAACAAACTAAATATTGTTACTGAAATGTCTCTTACTGAAAATAATGCTCTGCCCGTTTCTGTTTAGAACCTGACAATCTTTTTGATCGAGTGAAAAGCATGCTACATGATTGTGCTAGGAGGACAATATGAAGGACTCTAAAGCTCGCCAGTTGCGCTAATAAATATTTGTACTTTGTCTAGTAGTCATAGATCTCTTTCTATTCTAGCTTGCAGGATTTGTTGTCAGTGTTCTAAATTCATTCTTGATGATTATCTATACTCTGATGACCTTTAATTTCCTCCAACAGTGTAATCATATTGTGAGGAGAAAATAAATGTCGAGCGCTTTGGGGACTAGGCCAGCTCAGGCGAGCTCACTAATGGCGAACGAGTCTGTCCTACCGTATATGCATCAATAGTCACCATGTACTGGTTTGTACTCTACGCTAAAGGTGTTATAGTCTGTCGGTTATCACTTGTATTCGCAAGACAGAAATGTTTTATAATTTTCATCCGGAAAATTTAAATAAACGAAGGCTTTAAATAAACGAAGGCTTTAAAAAAAATACAGTCACTGAATTCCACAGTTCCATACTCAAAAGTTGGAACAACCCTGTCGTTGCAGCATAATAATGGACACTAAAGGAAAGTAGTGCTTAACAGCTTTCATTTTAGTGGCCACACTTTAGGATTTTGTCGACAGACGTAAACGTTAATACAACAGAAGACCAGACCAGAAATAAAAGAAAAAAGTCGTCCCCCTCCCAACCTACCCGACCCCCTCTGTCTTCTCTGAAGATGATCGATCGGGACTGCAAGTGGCACTGAGCTACCCTAACTGTGGTTGTTATTGTGAACAAGAGGACTAAATTGACCACTAATTAGATCACAGCAGCGCTCCTTTCACTAAATAAAACAGTACATTAAATTTTATTATCCCTTTAAACTCACCTGTCCCCGAGTTTCATCAACAGCGGTTTGATTCTGTCCTCGTTTATGATTCCGGTGCCGTCGGGGTCGAATGTTGTGAAGGCGCTTTTGATCATATCTTCGGGATCTGTTCCGTGCATGTTCTCCGAGAACAGCGTCATGAACATGGTGAAATTGACCGTGCCCGTCGCTTCCCCCAGCATTTCATCGATGTATTCATCGGTCTGCGGCCTACCTAAGGAGTTGAACATCTCTTGTAGGTCTTTGGCGCTTATGATACCGTCTCGGTCCTGATCAATCACGTTGAATGCTTCTTTAAATTCGTGAATTTGAGTCTGGTCAAACATCGCAAACACGTTGGACGTTGCACGTTGAGCCTTCTTCTTTGAACCACTCTTTTTCGATTTGGTTTTGCCGGAAGACATCTTGATTTTGCGAGAAAGCTAACTCAAAGAAGTGGAGGCTAGAGTGATACAAGCAGCTCTGGTGACACACCTTTATGGCTGATCGAGCTGAGCTTAATGAATTTAAAACTCGCTAGAGTTCGTTATCTATGAATTTGTTGTGTCGGTTTTACAAAGGGGAATTGATTGTTTTTGGGTTGATGGGGTCGTTTAAAATGACGTACGAACGATAACTTGTCAATTAAAATTTGCTAAATAAAACCAAAATGTAAGTGAAGCATGTTAAAACTCTCTTTTTTCTCAACAGTCAAGTTAATTTTCATCTTTGAAGAGCAGCTTAACATTGTGTTTTTTTGCCGGAATAATGATCACCATTTACTAATTGTTCTTTCGTTACACTAATGTTAACAAACAGAAACAAAGAAAAAACATGGTTTGTAACTTTGTTCTTCAGACTTGTCAATCTGATCTGGGTTACGCTCTGATTGCGTGCCAATCGAGTATGCGGTAGACTTTCTCTGTTCACTCAAACACCTCTCGCATGCAGTTCTGTTGTTGACTAAAAATTAATTCGCCACAACTCCGGCCCAGAGATGTAACTACACCATATTTCTAAGCTGTTTTTCTTGGTATTCATTGGTCTTGAAGCTCCATATGCTTTTATGGCAGAAAAAATGTCAGACATTTCATTTATCGAAGCTCAGTGATAACGTGACGACGAGCTGGTCACACAATGAAACGTCCGCGATCACTCGCGAGGCGCGAGGGTCATCGCAAGTGTCTGTGCGAGAGTTTGACTATAGGTCAGCGGTTGGCCCCTGGCCTTTAGCTGGTCAGCAGTCTCGTGCGCAACTTTTGTCCGCCATTTTGGATTTGTACGTGGTTGCTGCAAGGTAGGCTTTTTTCCGTCGTAGGAAACAGTGATTATGCGTTAATAATTTAAACAAAGTTGTTGCAGAATTTGAAAATGAATAATTTCGATATTTCTGTGCTGTTTTTGAAGGATAGACCACGATGAACGGCGTTTTTTGGAGAAGTTTGCGTGCACCGTTCACGAGGCCGTTGGCGCGTCAGATGGCCAGTCATCCAACACCAGAGGAACTTGGTTTGACGGGATGGAAATATTACTTGAACGCCGAAACTATTTCCGGGAGACGTAATGTAAGTACTTTTTGAGTCCAAAATGTTCATAGCTTGAACAGTCTGCGTAGATAGTTTTCTTTGATATTGGTAGGTGAGCTTATAATATTAACGTAGAGTCTCCCGGGATTGTTTCACGTTTTTTCCATCTCTTGGCATTGTTTCACAGTACGAATAGTTTGCACTAGAGGTGCACACACTGTGCAGACTCTGATACGTGATTGTATCTGGCGAATCGCGAAAATTCGTAATTTTGTGATGTGTTGACAATGGGCTATTGCATTGAAAATTCGCACCCCCCCCCCTCTTGTTGAGGACTGAACCCTGGAGAATTCTGTTAAAAATTTAAAACTTACCATGTCCCCTCAAGAATTCCTTAAGAATGTGTTTGCCCCCGAAGAATTCCATGAAATTTCTCCTCACAGGTAAGGAATTCCATTCAAAATGTGGGTATTATCCCCAAAGAATTCTATTTTTGTTCAATCATCAATCATACCCATAAAGAATTCCTGTATTTGAACCCTACCCCTCATGATTTTGCTTTATGCCCCTAAAAGCAATTACTCCTTCCTTCCCTCGCCCCATCCTCGCCCCCCCCCCAACCTCCGGCTTCTTCCAGGCAAACCCGTGGGCATTCCAGGGTATTTGACTATTTAAAATGTGTGATCAAATTCTTAACTATGTGGACTGATTTCAAGGTCAAATGCCCCGTTTGCTAGGGCTTAGTTACTTTATTGATGAGGGAATTATTCTTGTTACTCAGGGTTATAACATGTGCATGTTCTACTGAATGCATTTGCTTGTCTTCATTCATTAAACAGCTTATCAAATCCTTATCTTTTGACAACAATTACTTGTGTGGTCAAATGGAAATGATGTAAATACAGTAGAACCCTGGTAACTCGAACTCTGAAGGGAAACAAAAAACAGTTCGAGTTAGCGGGGGTTCAAGTTATCAGGGTCGATTGAATATTCAATTTGCTAGCACTTCAGTATACAGTACAGTGCAGATTAAACTTATCTCGTCAGAAACTGTAACACGATTATACATTTTTACGATAATACAGTCATAAGATCGGGAAATGACTGTCAAATAAGTAATCTGTTCTTTGCACTAAAAAATCAAATTGCTGTAGTGTTAGTTTTAGTGTTTAAATCCATTACATGACAAGAAGAGCTAATGGGCTATTTCAATGGACACCTCAATAAGCATCCGTGGTGAGTTGCAAGAACCAGAATTCGAGTCATCGGGGTAAATTTTGATCAAGGGAAACGAAATTTAGTTCAAGTTAGCTGGGAATTCGAGTTATCCGAGTTCGAGTTAACCAAGTAAAAATGACTGAAAAGTGAGGTCAAATCCAAGGGAAATGTGATGTGATGTGATGCCAAGTTCAAGTTACCGGGGTTCTACTGTAAAACAAATTTCAAAATGGTGAAATTTTACAGACAGCCCTGTACACAATTATATTTTCAACCACTATCATACTGTCCAGGCAATGTCATGGAGTTTTTTTGATCAAAAATGTGCTAAATTCATCTGGAAGTAGCTTGGTCATACATGAGTTGCTTCTTGATCACAAATGAAGGGTCATCAAGTGGATTGTCAAGGAAAGAAT
>Ga0126336_10001437_pt1 | contig 12394 bp, 11 predicted proteins | sample SidCmetagenome_FD_92530 | JGI IMG/M metagenome (GOLD analysis project Ga0126336, IMG submission 92530) | Coral microbial communities from El Islote,Puerto Morelos, Mexico - Siderastrea C C metagenome | ecosystem: Host-associated > Invertebrates > Cnidaria > Coral | place: El Islote,Puerto... | reverse complement strand
TCATTCGTAATCCGTCTTAATCTCCCTCAGTCGTAACCATCCTTGTTTAGTTTTGATTAATTATTACTTCTTTGGTGTTTTTCTAGCTTAGGAAACTATTATTTTGAGGTTTCCGTTAATGAGGAAATAATAATTTTGTCAGATCAGAAAAATGAATGAAAACGCCGTGACATAGTTCCTTTAAACGAGGTGTTCCACATCAACAGCTGCTAATGGTTTTCTTTTTTCACAGCCAGCAACCATGTGCATCAGCGGATGTCTGGAGCTGGACCCAGTGTTCATTTTCATAGTGTAAACGGTCACTGTTTGACTCCTGTCACGGTGGCTGGCGTGGTGTGTCTTACCATACTGGGTCTGATGGCCGTGGCTGGTCTGTGCTGGGTCATAGTACTCTTAATGTAAGTAACAATATTCTCCTTACTATTTTCCTTATATTTCTTACGTTACAAGTTGGGAGAATTTGACCAAAAATCAAGCCCTTAAGCTTTATTTTACAATTTTTACCTTTTTGGTTTTTGACTAGCCTGTTCCAGGCTCTCAGGTAGTTGGGACGGCACGAAAATTAGAAAGGGAACGCGAAAATAAGACGCGCGGGATCTTCACGCTTTCCCCACTATCTCGGAGCCTGGAACAGGCTAGTTTTTGACTTAAACAAGTTACATAACCTTCAACACACTGCCTCCTACCCAAGCGCTTCTGGGGCCAGTTGCATACAACTTACGTCCGCGTAACTTCTAATGTCAGACGTTCACTCCAGTCAAAGTCACTATTTTAACGTCTAACGTTAGCAGTTACGTCCAGCGTTAGGTTTTATGCAACTCACCCCTGAGGTTTTTGACACGAGAGCTAAGGCCTACGGGAAGGCTTCACAGAGATCGCAAGGCACTAAGGGAAGAGTTAACGAAAACGTTGAAGCCCCGCTTCGCGTTTTTCGGCTCTCCCATGACCTCTTGCACCTCGCCGAAATCCCGCGAAGAAAAAGAGGTCCCTGGGTACGAGGCAGTTCAACACACGTATCCTTTAGTTTTCAGAATGAGATGACCTGGTTTGAAATCCAATAAGGCGACTAACTAATGATGTTTAGTCGGGAGTTTTACGTCTTTCCTGACTACACCGACTAGAGTTTCACGTAAATGCTCTGGTTTGGCGTTTAGTTTAAATAAAGACCCGCTCTTCCAATGCAAACATTGCTGCCACAAAATTGCATCCAATTTCGATCCCAATTCTTCTTCTTCTTTGGAACTCTGTCGTACACCATTGCCGTTGGAAAGCATCGCATTTCACAAAGTCCAGTGTAGAAATTGTTAGCAATAACCGGCATCTCAGAGGTCATGGGTTCGAATCCCGTTCAAGCTTGAATTTTTTCAGGTTGTTCTCTAACCCTTTCACTCCCAGAGTCAGTTATGGAGACATTAAGGTGATTCTAACTTCTGAGTTTGTGGATGAAATCCTATGGTGTGACCATTCAAATGAAACCTCGTCAACAGTCTTTGCATATGGAACTATTTACATTTAAGTATTTTACAAAATGAAATTTCGGATTCATTTTGAATTTTGATGTTAGGCACTCTTGGGAGTGAAAGGATTAACTACGAGGATCATCATCAGTTTATAATATTGTGTATCCCGGGCTTTAGAATCCGTGCATGACAATAACATTAAAACTTAGAAGCAAGACAAAACATTTGAGAACGATAGGAAACGACGAGAGTTGGTGTGAATTTAAACTTTTGAGTAACTAGGGCGCGATGTTGGCGAAGGAGAGCGCAAAGCTGGAGCCTACGAGCGGCGGGCTCAACGCTTGCTTAAGAAACTAATTCTTTCAATCTTTGTTCTTCAAATTCTTCTTCAATCTTCAAGCTAACTATAATAAAAAAAGTCACGCCTTTCTTTTGATTATTATTACTGCAGTGCTACTAAAATGAAAATCTCGGACGCTGAAGATCCTGTAAGTCAAATGGAGGAAGGAAGGGCGGTAACTGAAACATGTTTCCCGGAAAACGCAATCGCAGACTCAGAGGATGAAGATGTAGTGGAACAGGAGGATTATCTGCGAGGAAAGATGAAGAGACAAAGACGTCTGTCTCAGGGATACGCTGACGGAGACGGATCCAGCGACGAAGAATCGGCTATGGTTGAAATTAACTTAAAAGACTAGCATTGTAAAGTTCAAGTAAAGCATCCCTTATTTTTTTGTTTGAATATGCCTAGAATTTTCTTAACAGCTGCCAAAAGAGGGAGAAAAAGCGTAAGGCATAAACTCGTGTACAGACATGAAAATAGTTTTAAAGTGCGCACTCCTATTGTTAAGCACAATAGTCAACTTTATTTTGTCGCTTACTTTCTTCGTTTATTTTATTTATTTACATTTTGCTTGGGGTCTCAACATTTTGCAAGACCACTTTTTTCCCATTAACCTTGTTACGCTTAAGCCTAAGCTTAAATGTACAAAACAAACGGTAAGGCTGAAGTTGACGCCTGTTTTAAGCGTGTATTGAATTGGTTAAAAAATTTCCATAAATTTCTCCTTCCTTTTTAACTCTTTTAAGTCGCGTGGAAGCATCAGCTTTCTTATTGTTTATTGAAATCATACGATCCTCCCCCCCTCAAAAAAATTCAATTTTTTTTTTTTTTTTCAATCACGGGATCTTCAGAAAAGAACATGTGTTTAATTGTCGTTGAAGATAATGAAATAAATATTAGGTCACCAGTTTGTTTGGACTTACTTTGAGCATCGTGACACCCGGCTATTTAAACTCCCAGGGATAGTAGCGACCCCTAGGGGTATTTCCCTCAAGAGAGAAGGGCGAGGGTTAGAAAAAAAACGTTAGAACGATCACAGAAGATTTGCAGAAACTGATCTTCTTTACAAAGCGTTCACTATGTTTTTCTCTGTTTCTCAAGGTGCAATAATGCCAAAGATGTCAACCCAGGGTCCACCAATAAAATTTCCGCGCCAAAATTTCAAAGCTAAAAGATAAAGTAGAATCAAAGATGGACCCGTAGCAAATTTGGTTCACACATTATTCCAAACTGTTGTCATTGCCAGCAATTTCTTAACTACACCGCGTGTCCACCTGTGGAAAACTGTGTAACAATCCTGAATTTAGAAATTGAACGCAACCTAACACAAGGTCTCAGCGGTTGTCCCAGACAAGTGCCCGTCTCTCCCACCCCTCCCCCTAAAAAAACTCAAGAATGAAAACTACGAACACGGAATTAAGTATAGAGAATTTATTACTCGACATTCTGATTTTTGAAATTTGAAAATACATTCACTTGAGACGCAAACCTTTGAAGGCCACCACATCCGACGCCTACAAGGAAAATTCTTAAGTTCACATCTACTCAAGATTAAGCCTAAATCGTTTACACAACACATCTCTACAGGGAAGTAAGACAAAGAACCTAAAAAAAAACACAAACTGCGGTTTGCAACCTTTCTCATGTAAGCCACTGCCATGATATGTCCACATGAAAGCACACCATAGTCTTCGCATAATAAAATAAAATGACTGCGATATATGCAGTTGAAAACTAAGCATCTGCCCACACCGGTTATACCTTCGATATAAATGTACAACTTTTTCCTAGCAACTGATAATATTCCAAGGTACAGTTGATCCTTTACGTATGCTTAATATAAGCTTACAATGTCGTCTTCGAGTAGTTTTCAGTTGAGTGTCGAAAGTCATTTCCGTTTGCTTTGGTTTCGCCTTACTACGCCCTCCGATTGGTTAAAAACAGTCGCATCACTTTGTCAGCCAATCAGAAGTAAGACTAAAGCCAATCGTGATTTGCACGCACGCGTTTTCCCACGCTTGACGCAAGTTCCATGCAGTTGCTTCGAGTTCTGATTGGTTCAGTGTTATTTGCCTCTATTAAAATGTAGCTTTGGTTTTACGACACTCAGTTAAAAACTGCTAGATTGGATTCTACTGAAATTATTTGTATCATTGAAAATCCTAGACTAAAATCCGCCTTTGCTATGAAAACTAAAAACTGAAATTAAACTCTCCTTTATTTATTGGTACTTTTAAAGTACCAATTGAGAAACAACCTACTGTTACGAAACAAAAGTAACCCAAATAAAACATCATGTACAAAGGTATGCAGTGAATTCAATAGACAGCACAGACAATATACAGAAGCAATGGAGAATGAATGCAAGGCACAGAATCCTGTACACCCCAGAAGATGCTTCTGTTTATATTCAGATTCTTGTCTTCAGTGATTTATACTGAAAAGTTTTTCTCGTGAGTTGTGCGCGTTTCATGTGAGATTCTTTGCGATTGAGTCGACGGATCAAAGAAGAATGCAAAAATGAGTAGGGATTCCATCTAATTTTAAATAACTCCAAAGGAATTTCGTTGCCTTGAATTACTCCCGAAAAAAAATGACAATGAACTCACGGGGGGAAACAGCGTACAGCAACCAAAGCTTTACAGCATTCACCCCATAGCCCTGCTTTCAAAAGCAAAATAGACACAGGAGCATAACATTCCCGAAATACTTCATCTGTAAGGGGAGGGTAATAATAAATCGTTTGAACAAGTTGTATAGATCTTTTCCACACGACACAGCGCTCTAAAAACAGACGAACAAAGGTGTAAGGAAATACCAGCTCACTTCACAGTTGTGTACTAGGTGACCTGGCCTCTGAATGGAAACGAAACTAGCAACAACCGACAACGCCGAAAAACGCAATGCACATGCTCCTTACGTCACTGCAAAAACTCGTTACTAGGGTGTCTAACATCGCTGACTAATTGTCAGCATTGTCATCCTAACTAGTTTCTGCCATATTTATTCGAGGTCACCGAACTCTTCCTTTTCAAAGAGAGGCCTTTTTACATTTCACAAAACTGTAGCACTTCAGAACATTTCAACTGCTACAACCATGAAGCAAAACTGTGAGATAGTGAGCAAGATGGCGAGACCATTCGCCCACAGTACATGAAGTTCAACTTGACCAATCCATGTGGGCTCAAAAGATAGTTTTAGTTCACCCTTTAAGCGCCAATATCAGCATGCAGATTCTCCTCATTGTTCTCCATATATTTCTTATGCCATTAGCCGGGCGAATTTGCTTAAACATCAAGACGTTTCATCTTTGGTAATCCTTAATTCTCATGACCTGTATGTGTTGTAATGCACTGATAAGATAAGGAGAAATTTGATGCTGATCACTGTAAGGGTTTAAAGGACCAAAGTAGCTCGCAACATTCAACACACAGTTGTCAAGGCTTCAAGCCTTGTTACCTAATCTTTAACATCGAAGCTAAGGAGCTTTGTCAATATATATATATATTTATATATAGCATTTACACAATACTGTTCCCTCCCCGTTATATATTTGCTATGCAGGGAGAGCATTTTTTTAAAGCCATAATTTAAATGACGAAATTATTTTTGCAGCTGGGGTTTTTAAAAACCCAGCTACTCTAGAGATAAGTATATACAAGTAATAATTACAAAGTTGCTTGGTTGTATTATTTAGATGAAATTACACCCTAGAAACTCCTTAGAAGGACGACTCACTACTCAATTCACTGCAAGATTACAATCTGCGAATTAATTATATAATGAATAATGAAAACTATCTAATCTAAAGCTATAATTTTCTCAATACATCTTGCCTTAAAGCACGCTGATTAACTGGCTTGAAAGATGGTTCATAACCATGTGTTTTCACACCACACTCTCACTGAACGACAAAATGACTGCATATTACACCAGTAAACTGCATTGTAAAATTGTTTTACCTAACTAAGTTTAGCCAGCGTATTTACGTAGAAATAAAGTTGGACGGACAAACAGACTGTGCACCTACCAACATGACACCCGAAGGGAGGCGGGGACCACAGGTAGATGAGAGGCACTTGATACACTTTTTCAACCACACCCTTGCACATTTGATTGCCAAATTTAAGACCAATAAAGATCCACTATGTGCTTGAGATCTGCCCAGGTACCCCCTCCCCTCCCCCCCCTGACCCCCTTCCTCTCGGGCTTACCATCCAAAGACCTCACTTGCCGATAACATTGTCAGAAATTTTCAAACAAAAGCAAACTCACTTAAATCACTTAAGGCTGCTCTGCATAGGTGATGCTGCTGCTAAAAAGAAGGCAAAGTTTGAGCAGCAGAATCACAAAACAAGAGGCAAAAAAAACAAATCCACTTCCTCCATTACCGTACTGCTGAACGTGTTTGCCTTCCCAGAAAGCTATGCAGTCTCACTCTCCTGTTTTCATCAAGCTATGTAAAGTCGAATTCATGGTCACTTACTATTTCTTAATTCCAACAGGAAAATTTGTCAGCATACAACCACAAGGTACGTCAAGGAGATGCTAAGATCAGAGATTGTGAATGATCAAGATAATTGTTTCCCACACATTGGGAAGACTACCTCCAATAAATCTATATACAGTCGCTGTGATGACGTATGATATTACATTTAAACCTTTATGACAAGTCTATAAATTCCATTTGTTAGATTAACCTTTATGCGTAAAAACAAATTACCTATGTTGAACTACTTTATCTGAAAACATTCTTTGCTTTTTATGTTTCCTCTTGTTCTTCTTCCATAGCTACATCAGAGTTTCTGAAATAACGAGGAGAAAAGTTACTTTAATGGCTAGGTTCGCTTTTTCTAGGCTACCATTTTTTTAGGTGACTGTTTTTGCGGCACTGCCATAGCTCAAGATGGAACAAATGACCTGGTTATTTCTCAGAGGCCACCAAACTCAATATTATTGATTCATTGTCATTCTTTGAAACAACATCACATTGCCGACAACAAAAAATCCTCATCACACCTAGTGTCAACTCAAAAATAAATTCCCCGACTTTCCACGATGAATTAAGGTAGACTGAGTTAAGAATTTCCCCAATTAGAGGCAAGATTCGCTGACTTTCCCTGACCTTGGAAATGACCATGGCAACCCTGAATAACCTTATATCTGCTTCAACTGTATAGAATGACGAATCTTGGGGCTAATCGCCTCTTACAGACAATTTGCCTTTGACAGAAAAACGGGAAAAGATCGCTTGATTTATGTTATAAGATCTTAGAACAGACTAGGGCTAGTTTCCAAACCTTCTGGTCACACTTCACGTGATAGGACCAAAAGTCATAACCCTTTCACTCCTAGAGTCAATTATGGAGACGAGACATGTAACGTAGTTCTAACTTTTGAGTCCGTGGACGAAATCATATGGTGTGACCATTCAAATGAATGCACTTTGAAAGTACTTTCGCATGGTACTTTTTGTTTTGCAGGATATGCAAAAATAAAATTTGGATTTTTTCTTGAATTTTATTTTGGCCTGTACAAGGAGTGAAATGGTTAACGTAACAATGTTTCTTACTTCTCTTGGTCCTGTACAACTCCCATGGAGAGTGACGCTAGTGCCGTAACTGTGTCTGCTTCTTCTTTTTCTCGCTGCTGTGCTTGAACTAATGACTGGCAAATCTGTGTTGCTTTGCGCTTGACACAGTTCCAATATCTACCTGTAGGTGCACACACAAACTCAATGAGCATATTGTTGCCGGATATACACCTGTGATGCACGACATGATGCAGACAATCTCTAATTGATAGTCTGATACACTTTACTCATTTCAACAAGCTCCCTCTTCAATTTTCGAGAAGAGATCTAACACGTTGATCTTGCTCCTTTTAGTAATAAAATAGCTACACAAAACTGAATGGCTCACTGCAAAAAGGGTGTAAGCGCCCACTTAGCTGGCTGTTGTCACCATGGCGACAGCCGGATCTAGCAATACCCATTTTTCTTTTTGCGTAGGTAGCTCGCCCCGGACTTCCAGTTTTACCCAGGGGGTCGGGTAGGCTAACGAAGTTGGGTCTAGTGCCCCTACGGCTATTCATGTTGGTCTTGGAATCTAAATTGTTCCAATTTAGCTCCACTTTTGCTGGCCGGTTATCACATACAAAATGCAGTTTCATTTCTACTTCTTGATCTGAGAGCTTGAAGTGTTGACCAGTTACTTACAAATGAAGAGAAGAAAACAACAAAGAACCTGATGCCTCGATTTGATTTGCTTTGGTCCAAAAAAATAGAACAAAAGAATTCCTTCATACTTTGCCTGCATTAAGTTAGGTTTTTCTTTTAAGAAAAAGGAATAAGCTACTTCTTTCAATTTAGACCTTCAGATCAAAACATGAGCAGGGCACTATGTTTCCTGCATGAAATTTGTGTGCCTAAGTAGAGCTACAGCTGTAGGATGGGAACAATCGGGAATTCAAGGTAAAGTCAGCACAAACATGTTTCTTCTTTCCAGAAATCCTTTCAAATGCTCTTGTCGGTGTCTCAAATATGTCAGTTAAATTCCTTGTGTTACACAGGTGTTGTCGGTTATTGACATGTTTAACAACACATGCCCCTCCCTCCCCACCCAGATGTCTAATCCTCCTGGTTCATTAGTATTACAATGTATGTCTTTAACTTACCTTGAATGGTTATAGTTTTCTCAAGGATGGCCACTGCATTTCGATTAGGTGCACGCTTGATGCTCTCCTTCGAAAGCTCTGGCACCTGTAGAAGAGTAACTAGATTAACAACCGCCCCACAGAGGAGATCCCGTAGTTGTTTATGTTTGTTTGTTTGTTTGTTTTTTGTGTGCGTATAAAATGTTTTCAAATTGTTTTCTGCCAGAAGAAATTAGTATTTCAGCAATATTTTTTAGCTGGGGTGGTTAGCACTTGTCACTTGTTAATCATAAAAATGTAAAGTTTAAAACAATCTCACTAAATGTTCAGGGAATTTTGTGCTTTTTTCTGGAAGAAACAGAAGTCAGCAAAGAGGTTGAAAATCAATGGCAAAAATACTTATGTAATCCAAATTTAAAATTCATAACTCAACAAAACACCAGCCCGCTCTTCCAACTGCGTTTGCATGTCATCGAACACAAGTATAAGAAATTACTTCCCCTACGCCGATGCACCACCATACACCCCAACCCAAAGACAAAAACATTCCGTCACTCTGAAACCATCAGGGGAGGAAAGAGTAAAAATCCAATTCTTTCAATTGTAGGAAAGTTTCATGGTATTTCAAATGCATCAATTTTATTTGAATGGACAAAAAAAAAATTTGAGCCATAAACAGCCCTAATTTGTTTCAGGTAGTACAGTATGTATTGACAAGTTCTCTACCTTTTCTCCTAGCAAGGCCTTTACACAAGCTTCTGCCGCATCGCACAGGGAAGGTAAACTGTACCCGCCCTCTAGCACCATAACGACACGTCCCCCAGCCAAGTCCATTAGCTGCTTAGTCAGTTGAGCATAACCTAAACAAAGACAAACAACAAAGAATTCATTCTCATGGGCTGAAGTTATGATATTTGTTAAGAAAAATTGTTGAAATATCCATTCTAAACAATTTTGTAATTAAGCTGCTTAAGGGGGGTATATCACACAATAACTTGGTATGGAACAAGAACACTGCATTATGTTGTGCAGCTTGAAAACCTTGAAAAGTTTAAGTTATGACTGCGATTTGGGTGGAGTGTAAAAAGACACAAGAGGGAGGCGAGGGAGGGGAGGATTGTTGTCTGCCTAGCTGATAGGATTTTTGTGCGAAAGCAAAGTTTGAGCAGCGGAGCCACAAAGGGAATGGGGATGGGGGGGGCACACTCTTCCCACACACACCCCTGAAAAGTTATTCCCTTTAATTAACTAACCGACATGCAAGTAGCTAAGTACAGGGACTATGAATTAGAAAGTCGTGCACTTACATGCTGCCGTTACTCTGTATCCGCCCAAGGCAGGAGAGTGTCCGGCGGCTGCGTCAAATCCTGCTGACACTAGCACAATGTCTGGTTGAAATTCCTTAGCTATGGGAATCACTATAGAACGGAAGGCTGCAAAGTACTCAGGGTCACCATATACTGGATCTGTGGAGAAAAAATTCAACAGTCAGTACAGTTGTATGACTAGAAAAAATTTGTATCAATATATGCTCATGTTATACATTTAATGTAAAGAAACAAAAGGAAGACATACAGACACCAGAAACTGGAAATTCAAATCTTGTTTCATGTATGGGTTAGACTTATTAAGTGTCTTTCAGGACAGATTTTTTTGCACAGATCTGACCGAATTGTTGTTGTTTTTTTCTCTTATATGTATTTTCTAAATAAAGGCATCTACTACTACTACTACTCAAAATTCATAGTTCACATGTGCATCTACAAAAGGTTTTATACTGGCTTTCAAAAAGGAATATCAAAACTTGTCAAAACGCTTTGATCAAAGACGTTCAAAAATCCCTTTTTTTAAGGAGTGCAACAGTGCTACAGCTCACCTAATCCTCCCATAAATGCAATGTTCACATTGTAACCTACACCTATTCCAGCACCACACTGAAACAAATACAAACAAATCATTAAATAAGAGCCACCTAAAGGCCTTCCACAGAGACCCAGGAGCAGCTAGTTGGGGCAATGGGATTTTCATGAGCGAAAGTTTACAACAAGAACGGGAGAGCCCCTGAGCATTTACTCTTACCGAATGAGTTCCAGAAGCGTTTTAAATCCCGCCTTCTGATTGGCCAGAAACTTTTTCTGGCCAATCAGCGAGTGCGATTTCAAACAGTGACGAAAATGAAAATTCTCTTTACAGCTTGTTCAAACATTCAAGTGATGAGAACAAAGGAAGGGATCACTAAGGATGAGATGTCTTGATATTACGACAAATTCTCCCTACCAGTTCCACATAAAAATGTATGGACAACAGTAAAGAAAATATGCATTTTTATATCGGGCCTTAAAGGGTTAAGCAACTAGAAGTATTTTTAATCTCTCCAGGGTGGAATACTAGTCCATCACAGAGTTACCCCAATCAGCCTGTTGCTAGTACCCATTTATACATCTCCGGTCTGAGGAAACACCACAATACAGTGTAGAGACAACGCCAGTTGTTTTTGAAAGCTGGTAAATGCTAACCTGGGATTAAAATTTAACCAAGGTTCCTGTTTCTCTTTATTTCAAGAGTTTTCACAGCAAATTACTAGTGATTGTTTAAAAGCAACCAAAGTCAAAATGTAGGGCAAAAGCGATTCACAGGAAACTATACCATTTGGCTATAAAACAGAATAAAAAATTGATGTAAATCCTGGGTCACCATAATCCTGTTTTGAACAACCAGGCCCACGTCAGCTTGCAATTGACAGTCAAACCAATAGTCGAACATGCTAACCACTACACCACCACTTAAGGAGAGTAATCATTAACTAGTCTTACATACCTCTTCTGACTTCCCTGTACCAGGGAAAAATGTTCCATCATCATGCCGGTGAATTGAAATGTACATTACATGAGGGTCATCATAGAACATTTGTTGAGTGCCATTACCATGATGAATATCCTGTGAAGAGATTTTTACCATTACCACATGAACAAACTGTCACTATGTACGCAAAAGCCAAGGTTACACAATGATTTTTAACTTGCACAAGCAACAACTTTCGCAAAAGTTGTATCACTCGCTTGCAGAGGAAAATAGCACATGAGCAACTCTTGCACAGGTAACGGGACAGGCCTGTATTTTGCTGTTAAAAAATCAACTCATAACCATTCTCATCCTTTATTCTATGACTTTTCAGCTGTTGCATCACCTGTTAATAAGTGAGCAAAAATGCATTTTTTCTGTACTCTGTACACATTCATCTCTCCCTTGTAGACATGCTTAAGATAAGTTGACTGTTCATCTTCCAGAAGGTGGTTTCATTTAAGACAGTTAAAATGAAGGAACAAAGTACAGAATAGCCTGACACTATGTGTCTAAAAGAGGCATTCGTTTCAAAGAAAGACGAAGTACAGAAATAAGACACAGAAGGGGCAAAACTGTATCTCCCATCTTCAAGAGATGTGTCCTCTATAAATTCATGGAGTTGAGAAAATGGGAAAGTAATGGAACTCACCCAGTCAACTATAAGAACTCTTTCAACAGACAGCTTTAGTCTTAAAAGCCTTGCTGCAATCGCCACACTGTTAAAGTAACAGAAGCCCCTGCAAGAGAAAGAAACATTTGAATGAAAATAGTTTTTGGAGTTGAGGTGCACCTGAAGTATTTGCAAAAAAGGACAAAACTTCTTGCATGAACAAGACGTACATGCAAGCCTTCACCATTGTAATATTACAACTGAGCTGTCAACCTCTCATCATAACCATAGCATTCTGGTAAACGATTAGTTTCGGTCATGTTCCTTTCATGTTAGTCTCTTGGTAATACAGTCAAAGTGCTTAGTTCTAGTGTGGGGGGGGGGGGGGGGGTTTTTCTTGTTTTAAAAAAAAAAAAAAAAAGGGTTTTTTTTAAAACCTTCTTTTTTTTTAATCTAATTTTTTTTTTTTTTGGGGGGGGGGGG
>Ga0126336_10001436_pt1 | contig 12395 bp, 6 predicted proteins | sample SidCmetagenome_FD_92530 | JGI IMG/M metagenome (GOLD analysis project Ga0126336, IMG submission 92530) | Coral microbial communities from El Islote,Puerto Morelos, Mexico - Siderastrea C C metagenome | ecosystem: Host-associated > Invertebrates > Cnidaria > Coral | place: El Islote,Puerto... | reverse complement strand
CCTTTATAAAATTTTTTTGCCAACCCCCCCTGAAATATAATAAATTATTTTTTTTTTTGCTGTATTTCACCTAGTTTTTCTTTATGTTTTTCGGGGGGGGGGGGGGGGGGGGGTCATATAAAAGTGACACAGATCCTTTTCCCAATCATTTTTTACCGATTTCTACCCTAAAATGACTTGAAACATTACTACTTGTAAGGATGGCAACTTAAAAAGGGGGTGCCACCGTTCCTTTTACATGGAAACCTCCCCTCCTCGGGTGCACACGTTCCGTTCATATGTTAATGAAGTATTTTACTGAATCGAGTCACTGAAGGCTCGAGCACTATTTATCACCCACGCCAAAATGACAATAGATCGGTTACCATTTAGCTACGACAATTGATTTCAATAGATAGACAGCTCATCAAACTGCAATACTGTTTATTTGCGCGTGCAAAGTAGTTCAGTTAGTTTGGCTCAGCTCGACTCCAGCTTGTCTTGACTGAAATCCACCAAAACACCGACAGGTAATTCTAACTTTTGCTTTAAGTTTTTTAAAACATATTATGCAGAAATCTATACCGATTTTGGTCTTTTCTTTCTCAAGAAAGGTGCGCAAAACACAGACAGCTCTTTGAGTACCTACAGATTTACATAAAAAGTATTTGAATCGCTTTGTAGTGGCCAAATTATCTTACATAAACTCAGTCGATATCAAACAGTTTTCGTCAGCGGCACATTGGTAAATTATGATTCAACTTCCAAGGAAACAAATACATGTTGAGTGTCAAGTGTAGGAAAAGGCTGAGCTGCCTCAAAAGAATCTTTTTAAAACAGTGTATTCTGTATTCTGTATGACTGTGACGCTGAAACGTCAAATTTTGCATATCATTCTATTTCGAATAAACCAAATCTGGGTTTTTACGTTGATACCAACTTTTGGCCTCGCTTTCTTTATTTATAAACTCTGATGGACCCTCACGCTAAATTGTATTTGATGCAAAAAGATTTATGATTTGAAAAGGGTTATGAATTGGAGCCCAATGTAACTACTATTTCCTTAGCAACGATGGCATGAGTTCAACTGACGTCAAAGTGGGCGGTGCGGCAGTCTTCAGTCGATCAGGGTACCCCTCAGAGCCATATTAGGGCAAATAAGCGGTGTAAACAAGAATTCTAAAAATACTTTGTCAATAACAAATGGTAGAAAATTTAATTATCTCTGGTGGTGCGGAACGGGGTGGGGTAAACTCTTCACGCGAGTTGAAAGATTCCTTAGAGCTTGTCTTACTTGAACTCTCATCTGTTCTGCTTCAGCAAAGTCATGCTGAAAGAAGCACTCGACTCAGCTATCATCGATCAAGCTTTCTCCGCATAACCTAAAGTGAGACTGCTTCGAAATGGCAACAAACGTCGACGAAGAAAGTGGATCAAAAAAATGCACCAGCGATGATCACAGCGACAGTCGTGATATTGAAACGGACAGTTCTCGTGCGAACCTCCTGTTTACCTTAAGTGTCTTATATGATCTGGCATGCACGGCCTATAGTTTTTATCTCGTCTGGCTTCTTGCTTATCTGAAGGAAAACCGAAACTACTGGTTCCTCAGCTTCTTGGTTGCATATATACCTCTCGTACTTCTGGCAAAGCTACTTTCACTACCAGTAAAACCGCGCAGTGCGCTTTGGGTTACGGTGACCATGTCCCTTTTTATCATAAATGTGATGGTCTGTTTTACAATGCTGACTCGTACTGCATATTACCACCGTCAACCAGACCAATTTATTGGTCCCCGATTCATCATCGTTTCTCTACAAGGAAGCATCATTTTAGTTTCGTTGGGTTTTGTTCTGAAAAGAGAATGCCAGATGAAACTAGTGTTTGAGGACAAGGATGTCTTGAATCGAGCTGTGCTTGATTTTGTCGACATATTTAACATGATAGAAATTCTTTCAGCAACTGAATGCGTTGGAGTCGGTTCGTTACTCTCTGAAGGAAGTTCCACTGAGATGGCAATTCAAGCTTTTTGTACGTTGTCCTTTCTGATACTTCTCGCGGATTGCACCGATGACAGACGACCTGACCAGGAAAACAACAGAAGAAGAAGACTGGTGTTCTGTGTTTTTTACTTCTCCATTATGATTCAGAATTTCCCTTTCTTAATCATTAGGATCATAGTTTGGGCTCAGTATAAGCTGTATAGCCTGGGATTTTTAGTGAAAAACGTGTTTGCCATAGTTATTTCTTTCATACAACTTTACAAACACTTTGGGAGTAAATTCCGACCCGCTTTCTTTCCCTGGCAACATAATCTGCGCCAAAATCTCATTCCCAGAGTCGTCGGGAGTGGTTCTGATCTTTTAAGTCAATGACCAAGGCGACTCTCTCCCTAAAACGAGTTTCTGAAGTTTCGTTTTGAAAAGTAAAAAATTTCCAAAAAATCATTTCGATGTACTTTATTGGCTCAAATAATCCAGATGTTCTTCTTCATTTATTCGCCTTTTCCCAAGACTTGTTATTTTGAGTACTCCTCTCCCCAGAAATTCACGCTTTCAGATACTGACCTCTTAACAGTGTTTGATTTCTACTATGCCATGCTTTGTTACAGAGTAGTAGGAAATATTACAAAGTTAAACACAGTATACAATATTACGACTTATTTGTAAAAGGCAATGCTTTGCAACACTGACTTGTTACCACAGTGTTGTGCAATTTTCCACTATCAGGGTCAACTTTCGTTTTTGTGTCATATTTTGGGGGGTAGAAAGGCGCGAATATTTCATGCGCAAAAAAATTTTCGGCAATAAGGCATAAGTAAGAAGTTAAGGATTAAAGCGGGTTTCATTTGAGTGTCGAAACTATTTTGCGCTTGCTTTGGTTTTGCTTCACATCACTTCATGTCTGGTTAAAAAACGCGCCACTTTCTTAACCAATCAGAGGTAAAAACCAAAACCAATCCTGTCTCTGTCGCACGCATTTTCGCGCGCTAGGCGCTTGGCGCCTGTTAGATGTATTTGCCTCGAGTTCTGATTGGTTTATTGGATAATCTGTGCTTGTTGTGATTGGCTAGGGTAATTACTTTGGTTTTGGTTTTACAGTACTTTCTTGAGAACAATACTTAATTGAGAACCGCTTTACTATTTACAATTTTTTATAACTCAATTTAGTATAACTCCCAGAAACTTCTTGAATGGTTATCAGGCAGCTACTGACTAGGGACGACTTCCCAGAGTCCCTGTAATGTGAAGCCATCTTTTAGTTTCTCTATTGCTAGTCCCAGCTGGTCTGAGTAGACTGGCTCACGATCACTGGACTGAAAAAACAAATATAGGGATGTTACACCGCTGTATAATGGCTAGTAAGGGAGTAAGATGCTTAAACGCTGTTTTCTTTATTAAATCAATCTGGTATCACACCAAAAGATCGAAAGATAACCAAGGTTTTGATTACGACAAAGGGATTGTTAATTTCTTCCCAAACCACACTTTGAACATCCTGTAACTGGCCACTTTTCTCAAGTGGACTTAGACACTCATTTTTAGGTCTTGATGGGCTAGAAACAGAAGGTAGAGTAACAGAGCTAAAGCCATCAAAATGACTGCTCCCTGGAGAGTTTGCTGATTTTAAGGGCTATGAATAATGTTGAAACGATACTCTTGGCATGATCTAAGAACCAGAGAACTTTCAAAGAAGATGTATTGAAAGGTTTTCCTTTTCGAGTTTAAAAGGGAGTCTGTAGTAAACTTCGCGGTTTTGCGCACAGTTGTAACTGTTACTATTTTGATCAAGTTGTGTGTACGAATTAACATTAGATAACCTTGAGAGCAGCCAATATGTATTTACTCACCATCTTAGCGACCTTTAAAACACTTTTTGGCCCAAAAAAGTCACATCTCATTAATGCTTTTTCAGTAGCAATTTGCGTCCATCTCAGCTAAATAAATCATCTTAAATGTATTGGGCATCCACCCGTCTCACAAGACCAGCTAAAGGACTTTTAGTCCTTTAGCCGAAGAGGCTGATACAGGAGTCAGTCTGAATAGCGAACCGTTGTGTCAATAGCCGAATATATCGATCTAGAAGCTATATGACTGTTAAACCATTGTCCCTACGGAAAACGGATACAGGAATTTAGAAAGTACATACAGATACAATAGTTATAATGTTGTCAGCAGAATTTTAGTTTTTAACAGAACCACTGTGAGTAGCATAATTTATCGTTAGAGGTACCAAATTGTCAGAATTGTCACTGTTTAAGTAGTACAATTTTTTGTTAGTAAATAAATAAAGACAAAAAAGGACATGAAATTATCCTTCAATGCTTTCAGAATTCTAAACTTCCTGTAAGTGGACACCTGAGTTTGTGGAGTTTACTTAGGGAAAGTTTCGTTTACTTGTAGAGGGAAGAGTAATTACTCAGCGATTTTGACTCACTTTATCTCCGTCGGCAAAATAGGCCTGCAACAGAGGAACAAGAAAAGAAAGGCTTCAAAAATTGCCTGAAATCTGTTAGCTTGGCTACTTGTTAGGTGGCCACCCAAACATCGCAAGGGATAAGCACGAGAGGGGCAAAAGAGATGATTTTGCTCAATAACAGAAATTGCACTTCCTGGATAAGCAAAAAATGTTTTGAAATGATTTATATGCAAGCCCAGCTTATGAGCCAGGCAAGAACTGAGGTTCTGACATACCAAACACTGGCTGACACCTGGCCAGGATATAGTTTCTCCCTTGCTCATGTGATCCAGTTTATATTTCGTTGCAAATGGCTGCCATGAAGAAAACAACTTTCCCACCAACCCAGCCCCCTGTCAGTCTGTGAGTGTATGACCCTGGTGAAAATCTTTGAAGGATCCTCAAGTGTCTTTGAAGATCTGCTGAAGGAACTTTCGAGGATCTTATGAGGGATCCTGGAGGATCTTCACTTATAATCCTCAAAGATCTTCAAGGATTATGCACAATGTGTTTGAAAGGATCCTTGAAGGTCTTACCACAATCCTACAAGATCCTTCAAGTCCCTGCAGAGATCTTACAGGATCCTAAAGGATCTTGTACAGATCTTGAAGGATCCTGCTAAGATCCTGAAGGATCCTTGCAAAGATCCTGTGACGATCTTGACAAGGATCCTTAAAAGATCCTCATCAAATCCTTACGGATCCTATCTAAGATCTTTGCTAGGATCTTTATTAGGATCTTTGTAGGATCCTTGGAAGATCTTTATCAATCCCTAGAGGATCTTAACAAATGATTTCGTATAGATCCTTAAAGATCCTTAAAGATCCTTAAAGATCCTGTGAGGTTTTTCACCAGAGGACATGATCTGGTAATTAAATGTTCTGCTATGGTTTTGGTTCAAGTTTATCTGTTTAAATGTGTACTGAGTCTTGTCAGCATTCTTAATAAAGTAATGTTACTTTCAACGTGGAAGACAAATGGCATTCAGTGTGTCCACAATCTACAAGACTGGTGCCGTATCATGTAATAGAAAACAATTCAGCATAAATTCTCTTTCAGCAGCCTCTCTAAAATTGAACTTGTACTTACAGCAAAAGCATCAGTGCCTTCACCATCATTAACAATCTCAATGTCATCCTGAACTGGGTCGACTGTCACTTCATCCACTGTTTGTGGCTACAAAGTTCATAAAAAAAAGAATAACACGATGATTCATAATTTTTTATCAACTATTACTTTACCATTCAGTTTCTTACTTGACACTTTTACTTGTTATATTTCAGGCACAAAGTAACTGAGACCTTTTCAGAGATAATTATAAGTTGGCACTATTTTAGTAAAAAAAAATCGTGTTGACTTTGATACTTTTTTCTAGTCACTGATTGGCAGGGACCAGGGTGAGAGCTTAGAAAAACTAGGTACCTATTATTATTTAATGGAGAACAATAGATTCGTGACGTCATCAATGTCCTAGAATATTGGGATAATCCGGACTGATTACTACATGTACAAATTCAGCAATCTAGACCCCAGCAAACTAATACATCACCAACCTTTTCCTCTGTTTCAAATTCAACTCCAAATATTGGACTGGCACTGTAAACCTACAAGTTACATGAACTCAGAATTACATTACAGCAAAATTGCAAGATTAGTATAATGTCTAGGTAATGTTGAAACCTTAATAAACCAACCCAAAAAATAACGATTTGGTTTTGTTACTAAAACTGACTGTACTATAATTTTCAAGTGGGAGAAAAACGGAAAAATTATGCAACATTGTGCAATATTTTGCAATAAAAAATGCAAAGAGGCAGGAGCCGACAAATTCAGGGCAGGAACCAGGATTAAAGGGAAAGGAAAAGGGAGGTTTAAACCCCCTGTTCCCCCCCCCCCACAATTTTACCCCAAAGCAGTTCAGAAACTGCAGCACCTTTAATCAAGATATAGGGATTATCTATACCTTGTGCAAGCTTTGAATCTCCTTTGCTGCTTCTTGTAATTTCTCTGCTGGGTCAATACGGAAACCCAGAACATATCCACCACTCTTAAAAAAGGAGAAATCAACTATTATAACAACACACCAAGACAAGTAGTTGACATCAAAATCTGGTCATTTTTTTTCTTAAGTTTTTACGTGATAACTCAGTAAAGTATTTTCATCCCATGATAACAATTAAATTTCTGTATTCAGCACAAGGACAAAGGTTAACCAGCAGATGATAAAATCCAGAATTAAAGGTTTTCTATCACAAACAGGGGCAGATCCAGGGGGAGGGCCGAGGGGGCCGCAGCCCCCCTTTTTTTCTTGTATTTTAAGAAAGCTTTTGTATTAACCAACTGTCTGCACTGTTGCTGCTCTTTATCTTCGCAAGTATAATGCAGTTGTTTACGACTTTGCCAAACATATCTAGAGAGGGATGACATTCATCAATCCCCTGCAGTGGTTTATTTCCAGTTATCCTTGAAGGATGTATGAATGCAATGGGATGACTCTGTAAGCTTAAATAGTTCGCCTACCACTACCTGTAACAGCATCTCCATGAACATGAAATTTTCATTGGGGGGAGGGGGAGGGGGCGCTCTTGCCCCAATTTCTTCAGCCATTCTCTCTGAATTTTCTGGATCTGCCCCTGACAAATGGTAACTAAAGATGATTTTGTCCCAGAAAAAAAAAAAGATCTTAGCCATACAACATGAACTCCTGTCATTTTTTTTGTGTAGTCATTGCCTTAGTCACTTGTGGTTTAAAACTTGGTCACAGAATTCAAGAATAAAGTCTAGTTTTACACGGTGATTTTTAATTAATTATCAGATAAATTCAAAATACTAATTTATAAAATTTGACACATTATATTACCTGATGTGACGTTTCCAGTACCAATGCAAGTCCAAACTTGGAATCCCTTATTTTCACTGATTTCTATTAAAAACAAAGACAACAATTAATGCATAAAGTGGAACATCCTCAAAAACAAGAAATAGTCCTCTGACTGACAAATTGAACAATACTTCTGTCCTAAAGTCTGACCCTTACTTTTGTTAAAGCCCTTTTTACAGATAGCTTTTCTTGTTTGTATAACACTCTATTTGCACATGGATGTGAGACAATTTTGGGTAGGAACTGTAAAATTGCCTGCAATTGGCTCAGGTTGTATTCCATTCCAAGTTTTAAGTCTGTGAACCAGCAACAGCTTAGTATGTGGTAATTAAAATTATTTATTTAGATAACAATTATTTAGCTGATGATGGAGTCCCATGCCAATTTCTTTTTCTTTCAGCTTTTTTAAATTTTCTTTTTCATTTTTTGATTAAAAGGAACTCTTAACTCTTGGCAGTGGAGCTAAAAGAATATGTGGATCAAAGTGAAATGGTACAAAACAGGAAAAACAAAACAATTGAAACACATCTTCTCTAGACTTGCCAATAATCAAGAGCCCAGCAAACACAAAAGTTAATATTAATGAGACAGGAATTGAAAGTGAACACGTCAACAAACATGATTTGGGCAATCATAAGCCCCTATTTTTAGAGGAAACTGTAGCCACAGAGGATGTAAATAAACACATGCTTAACTAATTGTCTCTTCTGGCAGTTTTTCAATCAATTCACTTTCATTCTTCAGAATCAAGTTTTACTAATTACTGTGACTTATTAATATCTATGGAGAAATCAGGACCACGGAGAAGAGTCCAGCCAATTAAAAGGTCAATATCACAAAGGTCGCCAAGAGGTACCTATATTCAATTGAGTGGTGCTGCTCTATGAAGAGGGTGTTGACTGCAGACAGTCACTTTGTGCTGATCAGGGATTAGGAAACATTTAGGACAAAGCTACACTTTCATCTTACCATTTGTAGATATGGAATACTGACATTAAATGTGTCATTCATGTTTGCATGCCATACCAAACGCACGTTAGTGATGTAAAATGTTCCAAGGTTACCCTGAAACAACAGAAACAAAAACACAACTGTAATAGCAACAAAATATGGTAACATAAATGGCAAAGATAATCACCCATGTGGAGCCATATTATCTGCATTCAGTGACTGCATTCAGTGACTTTCCAGAAGAGCTCTAATGATGTGTATGGCATATACATTTGTTTAAGCCATTATGAGTCATCAGTGCAGTGCATGCTGCAGAGCAAAATGTTGCTGTGTTCAGATATTTGCAGGTGTGATGATCAAGGGAAATCATTGACAGAATTGATATTGAGTGATGTAAATCAAGTGATTGCATGGTTGATATCCATTTGACAATTAATAATCAGAAAAATCTCTTTTATCGACTGCAATATCAATTGATCAATCATTTAGTAAGCATAGATTATTATCCCATGTTATCAATTTTTACTGATACTCAATTTCATTGATTGTTCACGTCAGGATGTACATGTATGACAAAACTGAAAAGGCTGTACCTGATCACTGGAAAGGTTCCAAACTCCATTTATCTGAAAAATAGGATCAAACCCAATACTGTAATGACTGAAAAATAACACAATTATGGAAAGAGAAGGTTGTGCTGGTTTTGATTTAATTGTCAGCTTTTATTTTATTTTATGTAAACAATAATTTCCACAAAAGTAATGGTCATTATAAGTTAACCATAATACTCAAATGAGGTGATGAAATTTCGAGCAGACACAACACACAGTAAAAAAATCAGATGATTGTAGTGGTCAGCAAGCTTAGTTTTCCTCGGTACTGTCTTACGACAGACCAGCTAGTTTACAGGCGTGCCACTCAAACAACTGAAACAAATATTGCAAATGAAACGTAACACGGTTAGGAAACCCAACTGGTTGGAGGCAAATCAGTTGGCTCACATCCTGTGAGGGTCCTTCAAGGATGCTAATTGACACATGACTTGTGGAGCCCCCTACAGGTCACAGTTCCAGGGTTCAAAATTTACTTTTATGTCCAGTTGCCCCTGGGGCAACCACAAGACTTGGTTTGGTTGCCCATAGAATATTTTGGTTGTCCAAGCTCTTGCCCCAGTTCAAGCCAAGAAACTTATATAGGTAGCTAAACAGTGAGTTTTATAAATTTTAACAAGAAAATGAAATAGAAATACAGTGAACTGTATTCAAGAGTGTCTTAATAAAATGTTTTGACCAGCCTGTGTCCTCTTAGAGTTGTTTTTTGTTCATCAGTCATGCAAGGCTTAGCATTATAAAAATGTAGATTCATCTTTCGAAAACCAGCTGCAATAACTACAAAACATAGCGTTTCCTTTCTCGTGAAATTCCAGCCAGGGTCTTCCAGTCTTCCAACACTCTTAAAACGTATGAAATCATTTTTTTTTAACTTTCTTGCGCCTCGGCTAATTCTGCTGTAGATTTTAAGACACCCGTAGCATTGCTTTGATCATCATATTTGTTCGTGGCTTCTGAATTGTTCTTATCGCTACCATCCTTCATTTGCTCACGGCCGAAGTAGCGGAAGAGGCTCATGTTAACTGAGATGAATGGTAAATTGTTATCGTCGGAACAAACATGGCGGCATCACAGAGCGGATCTCACTAGTACAAACCGCTGGTTAAAGCACAACAGGCTCATTCAAATTAATTACGTTGTGTAAAAGGAAGAGTTGCATTAGAGAAAAACCTTCCAATGGTAGTGTTCGTGATACTCAAGTATTTCGTGCGCATTTTTTACTTTCCACTAACTTTTAGACAACAAGCTGTTATATTTATTCAACTTTATCAAGTCTTTATTAGGGACTAGTGCCATGGCAGATTGGGTCACCCAAGGGGCAACCGCTCAGCACAATTTGGTTGCCCCATCGTAATTTTGGTTGTCCGGGACAACCGGACAACCATTAATTTCGAACCCTGAGTTCCCTGTGTTAGCACATATACAAATAATTATAATAAAGACATTTTAACAGGGGGCACTAGGGACCCTCCTGAAAGCTCAGGGTGCAAGCTAACACAGGTACAGTGCCTCACTCATATTTACAGAATTGTGCCTATTGAAACACGTCGGGCGAAAAAAGTGGGGTACCCTTGATGCTTTGTATGCCCACAAAGGCTACCGCACATTGCGGTCCCTTTTGAATCCCAGTTTGAGAATGCTCGAGGGTACTGGGCTATTGATTGTCAAAGACAAAAGAAATTGAACAGAGGCAATGAACAACGCTATTGAATAACAAGTTTCAGTCGCATGGAAGATTATTACAGACATATGTTATGTTTTTAACTCGCAAGAACTCTATCATCTGACCTTAGCAAAGCTCGTGGAAACAGTTAATTTCTTGTGAAATTTCTAGGTCAAATTTTTCAGTTTTTGTACGCTGCCAAGTCAAGCTGTGTCCTTAAAGCACTTTGACTTGCCCATCAGAATGCTTAAAATCGCATTCCCGAAGTACAAAATTTCAAAATTTTGCAGGGGAGAATGCCCCCGGACCCCCCTAGATACTCCAGCCTCCAGTGAGCATTTATCTCTTGGCGAACTCTTCCTTTTTAAACGCACTGTCTCTACACTCTACAAGGTCTTGTGTTTTAGAGTTTCTAAGCATTAGAAGAATATCCGTCGCCCCAAAAGATCGAATTTGTAATTTGGTTTTCTTTTGAGAGACATAAAAGACAAAGATCTTGGGTGTTTCTTACTCTAAAGGGTTAAGATATGGAGGCGTGTTTGTTTCTATTATAAAGCATGATTTCAGATTTATTTAACTATGATTTCACTTCAAGTTCTCGCAAAGCACTCTTCCAGATTGCATCGCCTGTTGAAGAAGACATTTAAGAATATTTGCGATCTGCATGCCGAGTGACTTCAGGCCTCACGGTGAGGCAAACTTTTTACTGACCTTTACTACGCAGGCGTTTATCTCTTTTACTGACATTTATTATGCAGGCATTTATCTCTTGGCGAACTCTTCCTTTTTCAATGCACTGTCTCTAAATATGGTCTAAATAAGGTCTCGTGTTTTAGAGTATCTAAGCGTTAGAAGAATATCCGTCGTCCCAAAAGATTGAATTTGTAGTTTGGTTTTCTTTTGAGAGACTTCAGGCCTCACGGTGAAGCAAACTTTTTACTGACCTTTACTTAATTAGTACCTATAATCCTGATTTGTGTCATTTGGGGGTAAACTGGCCAATAATTTGACAGTTCCTCTTCACGATCAGGTGATATTGAAGACACTAAATGCATGTTTCAATGATCTGCCGATATGTGCCAAAAACTCCAAAAAAAACTCATTTGACGGCAGTGACTATGACACAACCAGCAATTCCGTAATTTTAGAGAATTTATAAAGCGACAGCGACATTTGCATGTGCTACAGAAATGACAGTGACATTTACAACCACTAGTGCAGCAACATCGTACCTGAGAAAGACACGACAAAGCGACAAGGCTAGCCCCCTTGGAAGGCCTCTTCATAGAGATCTATGTTTGTCCCACATTCCTACCAGCTAACACTATTCAGTGTCCTGCGAAGCACTACAGTGTAACACTTGTTTTGCAATTTTTCAATGGAGGATGTACATGTGCACAAAAATTTACTCTACTACCTAGACTGCACTTGACAGTCTGGACATAAGGTAAATTCTGGTCAAAAACAAAAATTAAGGGCTCTGGATACGAATGTCCGAAGTGACTTTTTTAACTTAGTGTAAAATGTCTCGCATTTTGCAATACCAACTAACTTTTCTTATTTCTTGTCAAAGAATCACCTCCTTTCGGTTTATTTAACATCAAAATGTCCAAGATCAGTGCTGCTCTGACCCACTCTGAATGGTTAATGCCAAGTTTGCTAATCCCAGCAAATACCAGCCAGGTAAAAAACAAACAAAAAACTGCAGAAGGTTGATACCTTATCATACACTTGTTCCAGTGGTAAGAGACGCAGCTGTTTGTTGAGGATAAGTGCTCCACGTAGTTTGAGATCACGATAAAGCTTTGATGATTCATATGCTCTGGAAATAACAAGATTCAAGATAAGAAGT
>Ga0126336_10001435_pt1 | contig 12399 bp, 16 predicted proteins | sample SidCmetagenome_FD_92530 | JGI IMG/M metagenome (GOLD analysis project Ga0126336, IMG submission 92530) | Coral microbial communities from El Islote,Puerto Morelos, Mexico - Siderastrea C C metagenome | ecosystem: Host-associated > Invertebrates > Cnidaria > Coral | place: El Islote,Puerto... | reverse complement strand
GGGGTGTCCATTGCTGGAAATGATGGGACGACCTGGGTTGCCTTGCTTGTGGATTTTTGGTAGAATGTAGAAACGGCCAGCTTGGGGATCAGAGTTGGAAGAGAGGTATTTGAAGGTTGGTTCGTCAAGAAGAACCTGAAGAAGGTTTGTTTTGCAAGCCGAAATATCGGGCAATTTTTTGTTTCATACATTTTTTTGCTTTACGTATTTCGTTTTCTGTGGCTTCGTTTCCTTAACTGCCGTAAGGATCAGTCGTTCCGTATATTTTTTTACTTCAAATGTTTTACTGATCCAGGTCTACTTAAGATCCTGCAACTCTCAACGCCTTGTCGCTGTGGTCTTTCCAGTTTGTAAACTATACGTGGTAAATATGCGTATTTGTGCTGAATTCGTAATGAGGTCTTGTTTTGTTTTAAGGATGGGCGTAATATTGAGGAGGTGATGAGACGCATCAAAAAATTAGAAGACGCCTATAAAGCTACTGTAGACTCTTCTTTAGAGGAAATCAGACACTTTTTGAAGCCCGCCGTTTTCACGAAGGATAAGGCGCTGGATTTGTTGTTAAACCTCAAACTGGTGGCCAAAGAGACGAAGCACCCGAGAAGTGGTTTCTTTGAAGCGGTTCTTGGGACAATGAGGGACAGGACCACAGTGTCCGTTTAACAATTCAAGAGATATTTGGAGGTCCTGTTGGGTGATAAAGATCAAGAGAAGGTACTAGAGACGATTGCCAAGGTGGATAAGGCCGCGAGAGTGTCTTCGTCTTCTAGGGTGGCCCGCTGGGGGAACTTCACGAGGAATATTTGGGGTCGGGCCAATCGTACTTCAGTACAGTGCTTCTTCTGCCACCAATTTGGCCATTTCCAAGCCTACTGTCCTGCTCGTGGGAACCAAGGTGGTCCTGGGCCTTCGTCTAAAAAGTTTAAATCTTCTTCCGGACAAGATCAGAACAAATAGTTTTGCATGTTATCTCTTGTAAGGATAATCAATGTGTATTGAAGAGAGTACATTAATAAAGATTAGACTGTGTCTTTGACGGGTCTTAATAAACTCCTTTGGGATCCAAAGAAAGGAACTTCTGATCTACATATTAAATGAGACAAATTGTTTTCAATGTCTTTGTATTGAAAACATAAAAATAAGAATCGTATCCCCTTGGGAGATGGGCCCTTTTAAGAATTATCGGTTTTCCATCCTCTAGATTAGGGCGAGTAACTCCTGTCGTCCTACGGCATTTCTCGGTAGTCGATAGACGTACTGTTTCCAGGCGTGTGCAGTTGCTCCCTCTGATCGGGGACCCCAGGTCTTGCTGCTAAAATTCTCCCATTTTATCATTCTTTAAGTGCTTAGTTTTTCCGTTTTCTTTCTGCCACTTCGTCGTAGATCGGACCGGGAAAGAAAAGAAGATTGCAGTTGGGTGAGAGTCAGTTTGATCGTTTCAGAATGCAAGCTTTGACTACTTGTCCTAGAGAGACCGTGTCGTGGGTTAATGTCAATGGGGTCCCCGTTCAGGAGGGACAAAGTCTATCCTCAGGTGACTGGGAAGACGTGTTACTGTCTGGAATTGTTCCGGAAATTGAACTGCTAAGATTAAGAGATCCTTAAACGCGTTTGTTGCTGGGGGCATTCATGCTAATACTACTGCGTGGGAAGTGATTTTAAGTGGTCTCAGCCCTCCACACTTGATACTACCGCTGACTGTTGAACCAACGAAACCCAGACTATGCGTAGATGCTAGGTTTTTGCACCTCTGGATGAAAAATGCTTCTTTTTCTCTAGACAGGATTACTGATGTTCCGAGATATGTGTACCAGGGTTCTTATATGACTGAATGTGATGACAAGTCGGGGTTAACGATCACGTCTTTCTGACATCAGACTCGCAGGCGTATTTTGGCTTCGAGTGGGGTGGCCTTTGGTTCGTGTGTCGTACTTTGCCGTTTTGTTGGAAAATCTCGCCATTTATCTACCACTCTATTGGCCTGGCAGTTTTTAGTTTCCTTTGTGATCAAGGGATACCTTGTTCCCTTTACATCGACGACCGCCTGAACGATGAGCTGCTGACCCAGTCCGGTCCTTGGTCGGTCTTGTATTCTGATAGGCTTGAGGAATTCAGTTTCAACGTGGCCCAGGCTTCTATTTTTGTTTTCCTGTCTGTTTTGGTCGAGCTTGGTTACACGATTGGGATAAGCAAGTCTGTGCTGCACCCAACCACTTCTTTGGAGTATCTGGGTTTTGTCGTTGACTCTCAAAGGCAGTCGTTTCTGGTACCGCAACGAAAGATCATTTCTTGAGCTTCACTGCGAGAAGAGATCCTGGCTCGCCGTAAATTTGTGGATCTTAAAACTTTGCAGCACTTTCAGGGGAAATGTATTTCACTTTCCCTAGCCGTCCCTGTAGCTAAGCTGTTTATTAGAGAGATGGCTCGTGCCATTTCGTCAGCCACCTCCAATGGGCAAGACTCGTGGAAGGACTGCGTTCCTTGGAGAGACGAAAAGCACTTGTGTTTTTCTGTTTCTTCGGACGCATCAGGCCATGGCTGGGGTGGTGTCCTCCATCTCTCCTCGGGTGATCGAGTACTGGGTGACTACTGGCAGGAAAGCCAGAGAAGCTTAAACATCTCTACAAAGGATATGATTGCTCTAGCCAACACCCTTGAGGCCCTCCCCCAGGATATATCTAATTGTAGAGTCGACGCGTCTGTGGACAGATGTCAGTTAATCGGTGCATGGGAAGGTGAAGGGAGTAAGAAGTCCCCAGAGTTAACAATGGCCACGAAACACCTATTCTCTGTCCTGACAGCCCGTAATATTCAACTGAACTTAACGTATGTTCCGTCGGGCAACAATGAAGCTGACGGTCCTTCACGTCGAGTGTCGAGATCTGACTCCAGGTTGTCGAAGAAGGTGTGAGATCTTGTGGATAGGACATTCGGTGGTGAAGACGGACACTCAATTAACCTCATGGCATTAGACTGTAACGCCATGTTAGGGAAAACAGGAGTCCCTCTACCGCACCTTTCTCCATATCCTATCCCGAAATCGAAGGGAACGAATTTGTTCTATCAGAATCTGCGCGAGATGGATTGCTCGTCCAGCCCATATGTTTTTCCACCTTTTGGCTTGGTTGGCTCAGTCTAAAAGTTTCTCTATGGCTTCAGGATCTCCCTTACTATCGTCGTCCCAGGGTATCACTCACTACCCTACTGGTGGCCAGAACTCATGGCTGATGCTCGGCCAGGATGCTTTTTGGGAGACCTGGTGACTTAGATGTCCTCACGGCACCGTCGAAATCGGGTTACAGGGCCAACCCTTGTCCTTGCCCTCTGTGGGCCTGCAGCGTATCACGTTTCTCGTGAAGTTGTTAAAGAGCTGGTTTTAGAAAGAGAAAAATACAAACAAAGAGCCAAATGGATAAGTGACTAAGAACAATGAATAGGTTCGGTGAATGGATGGACTTAATATAGGACAACGGGGGAGATTAAGTTATCGGTTGTGTATTGTAAGTCGAGATTAAAGTGTTATTGTACAATATACATACTCTGCTTTGTTGTCTTTGATCTTTCATGTTTCGTTTTCTTGATCTTTTAGCCTTTACCTAAAGTCCCCAAGTTGTTCATCCCTTCCGTGGCGTGTCCCAAGTGTTCCTACACCAATGATGAGTCTTTTAAATGCTGTCAACAATGTGGCTTTGCGAGAAGGTCGGCCGCGGAGCTAGGCTATCGCTGTTCCGGGGATGTCAGGCCCCGAATTGATGAAGAAACGAGAAGTCAGAGACTGGACAAACTTGTGAGACAACGCAGTCCTTCCCGCTACGCCAAACAGTGCAGTGCAAACTGTGCAACCTTTCAACTCCTAAATCGCTCGTTTCCGCCCTTCCATTGGATATTGTCGCCTTTTTGTTCTGGAAAGATAAAGGCGTGAAAACCCGGGTCCATCGGTCTGAATGTTTGAGTCGGGCTAGAGGTGGCTCTTGTGATTGTCCTAAACGACTGGCTTTTGGTACAGTAGATGCGTTAATTGTCAAACTGCGAGCAATCTTTGCGGCGCATGACAGAGGCACAGAGTGGCAGCCTCTTCTGGGAGTTGGTAATCCCGCTACTGGCCGTGTGGTGAAGAATTACGTGGCGGACGTGAGGGAGGAATAATTGAAAGCTAGGGTTGTTGTCCGGCAGGTGGACCCTGTCCTTTTGGCGGACCTTGAGGTGATTTCGCGGCACATTCATTCCAAACTCCTTGGTTCTTCAACGCTGGAGCCAGCTCAAACCTTCATTTCAGCAAGAGATCAAGCGGTTTTCAACGCGTTGATCTTTTCAGGGGATAGGGCTGCAGACCTGCTCCAGCTCAAAACAGCTGATGTGTGGCGATTCCCAGATAACTCAGGCTTGTTGCTCAATCATGTGTGGACTAAAACTCCGATGCCTGGTGACAAGAATGTTTTGGCATTTAAAAGAGGCTCCAATAAAGCACTTTGTCCCGTGGCGGGCCTTGAGTTATATGGTCGCCTTTGTAACTTATTATCGGTTGACCTGGGTTCGGGCTATATTTTCCGTTCCCTGTCCAAAGAAGGTAAAATTTCTTCTTGCGGATGGGAGGCGGCAGCTGCCCAATCTTGATTAAACTTGTACTCTGCCGAACTACGCCGTCAGCTTTCCAGCGAGCGATTCACTCTTCATGGCTTCCGTAGTGGATCCGCAGTCTCTCTAGCGCTGGCTGATGTTTATCTGAACGACATTATGGACCATGTTGGTTGGAAGAATAGTAGAACGGCGCTGCATTACATCAAACTCAAGCAGGTTGTGAACCCGGCAGGTGCTACTGCTAAACTGGCAGATTTACGCCCGGATACAGGCAAAGTTTACAAGTCCTTGGATTGCTTAAAGGGATTCGCTCAGGCTTTTTGACTTTGAATCCGGAAACAAAGGAAAAACGAGGGATCAAAATCTAAATTCTAAATTCGATAGCCTTGTACCTGTATGGATTTAAACAAAGTGTTAGGGTCTTTTAAGTTCTTGGATGCCTTTGTGTCTTTATTTGTTTGAGTATTGGAAGGAGAGCCTAGGTTATGGGGGCTTTATGAGGATGAATATCGACGCTTAGACAGATGAAGTATGGTATCGGGCGTGTGGAGGGTCAGAGCGACTCCCCATCCCTGATTATTATATCATTAACAACAATACCCAGGAAGAAATATTTCACTGTTTTCCACAGAACGAAATTGAAAACACTGGCGAAGCAAAGCAAGCAAAGAAACGAAGGGAAATTTAACCGCACAGTCGCGTCAACCATGTCTCTCGGTGCAGTCAGGGAAGAGTTTTGGCAATCAACAGCGAGGGGTACTATCAGTGAAAGATGCAAGTCCATTTTTAACCAAAAAGTCTTGAGCGATGTCAAGTTCGTCGTTCGAGGATCCCAAGGCGGAAGTGAAAGCAACAAGATTCCAGCTGACAAGTTCCTGTTGGCGATGAGTAGTCCAGTGTTTTTTGCCATGTTTTACATGACTTCTTAGTGACGGTGAACTGTCGGAGACTAAAGATCCATCGAGATCACTGACTGCGAGTATGAGAGCCTGCTGGAGTTGTCTCGTTTCATATACAGCGATGAGGCGAACTTGAACCCGGACAATGGTCGTATTTATACTAGAGGACGTCTAAGACGTCTGAGACGTCTTAGAGGTCTAGTATAAATACGGGAAATAAGGCAGACGCATTAAACGTCAGACGAATTAAACGTCAGACGAATTAAACGTCTGAAGTTAAGAGCGTCTGATCGACGCACTTAACAGACGTCTTAGTCGTCTAAGACGTTTAAGCCGTCTAGTATAAAGACGGGACGCACTTATCGAGACGCACTTAAGCAATAGAATTTGCATGCAATCGAGGCTCCAGGGAAACAAAATGGCTGCCGCAAAGAAAGGGAAGAAACTACCCGAGGTGTGAGGGAGAAAGTGGATAGATAACGAGTTCAGCCAACTCGCCATGGTGTTAGCAGACGACATAAAGAAATTTGCCCTTAGATTAGAAACTTTGGCTGTGAAGAAATCCACCAATATACATGTATTTGAATAGGATAAGGCTGAGCTGGATGCACGGTTTAACGTGGAGAAGGCTAAAGAGGAGAGCTCATAAGACAGGAAGGCAAAGAGTAATAGATACGTCCATTCCGAAGCTCAGGGTGAAGTATAAAGGGTTGAAGGATTAGAGCCCAGTCTCTAATTTGAAAAAATACTAGTCGTACTTAACAGTCAGACGTTTAATGCGTCTGACGTCTAAGACGTCGTCTAGTATAAATACGGTCAATGTGATGCAGTTGATGGTGTATTTGGCGAAGAAATACATGCTGCCTTCTCTAGTCGACCGATGCTCCACTTATCTCCAAAAGAACTTGAACGCTTCAAACGTCTTTAACGTCTTGCCAGCCGTACAGAAATACGAAGAAAAATACCCGTTCGATCGCTGCTGAAAAGTGATCGAGAAAGATACGGAGGAAGCTGTGAAATCGGATGGGTTCGCTACAATGGAGAGGTCAGTGCAGGGGGAATTAGTTGAGAACGATTCGTTGAATATCAAAGAAGTGGAGTTATTCAAAGCTGTCAATTGTTGGGCTGAAAAGGAATGTGAAAAGCAAGGCATTGTAGTAGAAGGCTCTGTGAAAAGAAGAATCGTTGGACAACGGATCGTGAAGGGAATTCGTTTTCCAGTTATGGAAGAAAAGGACTTTGTGGAATTTGTACTCGATTCTGATATACTTTCCCAGAAAGAGACTTACGACTTGATGAAATATTTCAATTCTGTTATAAAAACTCCACCGGGATTTTCTGAAGCTAAAAGGGTCGGGCATCTAAAAATAATTTCCAGGTTTAAATCAATTAATAGCGGGTTGCATAGTATTTCTGGCGGGAACTATTATCTAGTTTTTTCAGCAGACAAAAACATAAAGCTACATGCAATGCGTCTTTTTGGTAGCGAAAAATATGAATATTCAGTGATTCTGACGTTAAAGGATGTCAATGGGGTTGATGTCTCTAAGAAAGCAGGGAATTTCTTATCTTACTTCATACAGAGTAAAAAAGCAAAGTATCAAGGGTTTGAGATTGTTTTTAACCCTCCGATTGCTTTACAAGGGAATAAGAGGTATGTTATTTATGCTAACATAACTGGCCCTTCCTGGTGTGGGCAGTGTGGCCAGTACAGTGTGGAGCATTCTAGAGTGAAAATCCAGTTTATTGACTATGCCATGACCACCGATGTTGAAAAGGGACTGTTTTCTGAATTTATGTTTACAATGGACTAGGCACAATGTCATAGTTATACGTTCACGGTGAAAACATAACTTTATATATATATATATATATATGTATATAAAAGTTGGCTCTGCAGCGTAAAATACAGGAGGTTTACGTTTTGAAATCTACATTCGATCCTTTGGGTACAACTGACCGTGATTTTTATCGAGTAGTAGGGGTAACGTTTGTGCTGCATCCGTGGCCAGCTAGTATACAGACACGTTGCCTTACAAAGCTCTTTTCCGTTATGGTACTGAGAACGGATTTCAATTGAGTCGAAAGTAACTTATGTTTACTTTGCTTTTGCTCTACTACGCTCCACAATTGCTTAAAAAATCTTGCGCCACTTTCGTAACTACACTATTAAGAATTAAGTAAAACGAAAGTAATCGTAATTTGTTGGAAATATTTTCTCGCATTTGACGCTAGTTACATGCATTTGTTTATAGTTCTGATTGGTTCATTGTGTAGTTGCTTTGGTTTTGGTCTTACAACACTCAATTGAAATCCGCTCTATTGCATAAATAGTTTGTCAAAGTTAGATTTGGTTCACCTGTATATGTATAGTTATCAGTATTTTCTGGTGCTGTCAAATCGCTTTTCACTTGCCGCTTTAAAAATAGTACAAGAAAAATCATTTGTTTAAAAAATTTTGATACGATCTTACAAACATTCTTTTTGTTATTCAAATGTTCCAACTACTATAACAAAAGAACTCTTTGTTTGTCATTTGATTGGCACATTAATATCAATAGGTGACGTCAACGATATCTTCGCTATACAGGAAATATCACTTGGCTGAAAGTCTTTATAAAAAGAGCGATTTTTGCTCTTACTCGCTTCAGTAAGCTTTATTATCTTTTCTATTAGACTTGTTAATAGACACATCCGAGTCAATGATAAATTGAAATTAAAACCTGAAATTTTAAAAGACGTTTCTGTCAGTGCTCATTTACGGTAGACTTTTGATACAGTAAGAATATATTTTCTCTCGCGTTTGTATCTGAGCATGAGCAGCCATTTATAACACCCTTAAACACAGCTTTTATTTTTCGCAAATCGTGTTATTTGCCTGAAGGGATGTGCTGATGTGTGCACCTCATGAATTCCCTTGAGCACTGTAAGAACTGATACTGTTTCGAGCGTTGTTCCTTTCCCCTACAAAGGAGGTAAATTTGAGTTTGCTAAGGGTTGACGCTCGTTTGATATCGTCAGCTGACTCCTTGATTTAGACGGAATGACTTGCTATCGTCGAGCCTATAACAAAAATTGCGTCGTCAACCTCAGCTCTGCATGTTACATGATCGAGTTATTTAAGACTTCTGCACGTCAGCAGTCAGCCCTGTGCTATAAATGTGGTTAAATTCCCTAATTAGTCCACTGTGCCCTGATCCCAGATCTTTTGAGCGGGCGAGACAGGTAGGTGTTGCTGTTAGCAAGGAGCTAACAAATCATATAGCAGTTATTTTTTAGGTGTTTGCCTCCGTAATATGTTGCAATTCTGGACCAGAAAAAAAAACATACACAACGCACACTGACAACACCACAAAAATAAAAAGATACAGAAAAATCCTCAAGGTGATATCCACAGAACAGCGACAAACATTGTTTATGACATCCAGATCAGCGTTTTTTAAAACCTCCGTTTTCCCGCTCTGCACTATAAATACGATAGCCTGCGTTTTCACAGTATTTTCATCTCCACCTTGGGGCTGAAAGTTCAACGTTGTTCCACAACGAGTGAATCTTTCGCCCATTACCAGTAATATGCTTTATTTCCACAAGGACGATCACACAATCAAGACCAGCGGATAGACACTGTTTACCATTTTCTCTCCTTCTACAGGTTAACACGTGATACTGCTGGTCAGTCAACTATTTGCAAACAGGCTGAGACCACCTGTTCTTCCATCTTTACAAACCTCCAGTCCAGTCCACTTCAGTACATCGACAAGCGCCAGCGTTATAGCTGATAAGCTAACCAGCGGCTCCCTCCCGCCAGTTGTCACTTCATGTAAATCTTCAAACACCGAGGCTCTAGGACGTCCCTTGGTTAAATTTTTAAATTTTTACTGTAAATCTGACTGGCATCAGGTATTGTCAGTGCGTTTCGCCTCCACCAAAAGTGTCCCTTGTGACAAAAAGCGGACCAAGTCGTACATTCGCTTCGAAGTTCCAGACCGTCATAAGTTCTATCAGTACAGCGATACTACATACATTGTGTAACTTTAAACAAAATCTCCCTTAGCACTAGTTACAAAACCAAACCTATTTATACTTCTACTTGCTCTAATTACTAGGAACACACTTATTTTAAAGTTCAGATTCAATCGTTCTTTTGCAATGTTTTCCAGAACATCGACTGATTACCAGTTAAGATAAAACTGCCTGTTTGTTTAAATAAGTAAAAAGACGTTGAGCGTATTAAATCTACAGAAATAAGAAAACTGATTGTTTTATTCGTTCAATTTTATTATTTTTATTCAAGTTCTCTATTTGTAATATTTTACTAGCGAAGTGACTGAAGTGACATCCTTAAAATGGAGAAGCATATGGCAGATATTTACGTCCGCAAATTTGCAAGCGGCAAATACTAAAATGGGCACTGTAAATACTAAAATCTATTCTCAACACATGATATGTGATACTAACGCCATTTATTCTCAGTTTATTTTGGCTTTTCGCCGTTCGAGATAACATGTACTGCATGTTTGCTCAAATAGATATGTTAAGACGTTCAACATGTTACATCTATCGAAATAAGAATACTAATTGTCACTGAAGCAATTCTAACAGAATATTTCGTCACATTCGCCTCCGTTTAACACACAAATTATTGTCATAGTCAGAGAATATCTTTTGTCCTGGCTGAGACGTATGGCCACAAACTGTTGGCTACAGCTGGTCAAAGCCTTGCTTTCAATTTTAGCTAAAATAATAAAGAAAAAGGAATGAATTTTTTTCTATTTACATGTAAAGCTATTACACTGCTACGGCTTAGACACAAAGGCAAATAAAAATTCGGAAAATTGTCCCTTTCAATTCTGGTCGACGAATTGTGGACAGTCCTAAATAAAAATTTCACGCCAGAATGCTCTCTACGGGAAAGGCAGCAGTAAGACATAATGAATTCGAACTGTCGGGAAAATAATTCCACCCGTTAGTTACTGACCTAAACCTGCAAAATATCTTAAGCTTCCCATCTCTTTTCGCTCGTGAAAATCCCACTGGAGTTTTCAGTACAGAATTGAAATACTTCATCAGGTCGTATGTCTCTCTGGTTAAGTATATTAGAATCGAGGACGACATGGGCGAAGTCCTTTTCTTCCATCAGAGGAAAACGAATTCCTTTCACGATCCGTTCTCCAAGGATCCTTCTTTTCGTAGACCCTCTACTACAATGCCTTGCTTTTCACATTCCTTTCCAGCCCAGCAATCGACAGCTTTAAATAATTCCACTTCTCTGATATTCAACGAATCTTTCTCGACTGATTCTTCCAACACTGATCTTTCGATTGTCGCGAAGCCATCCGATTTCAGAGCTTCCTCCGTTTCTTTCTCGATCACTTTCCAGCAGTGATCCAACAGATCTTTCTCTTCGTATTTCTGTGCTTCCGGCAAGACGAGAAACACGTTCGACGCATCCAAGTTCTTCTCGAGGCAAGCAGAGAATCTGTCGGCCAGAGAGGGCAGCACTTATTTCTTCGCCAAATACATCAATTGCATCACATTATCGTGCTTTAAGTTCGCCTCATCGGTGTATATGAAACGAAACAACTCCAACAGACTCTCATACTCGCAGTCAGGGATTTGGATGGAATCCTTAGTTTCCGCCAATTTACCGTAAAACATGGCAAAAAACACCGGACTACTGACTGCCAACACGAACTTGTGAGCCGGAATCTTCTTGCTTTCACTTCCGCCTTGGGAGTCTCGAACAACGAATTTGACATCGCTCAAGAGTTCCTGGTTGAAAATGGACTTACATCTTTCACTGATAGAACTCCTCGCTGTTGATTGCCAAAAATCGTCCCTGGTTGCATCGACAGACATGTCTGAGAAGACTGTGCTGCTAAGTTTTCGCTCGTTCCTTGACTGTTGTCGCAAACGTTTTCGATTTAGTCAATATGGCAAAGGTGACTTTTCACTTTATTGGCCGGCCGTGGCCATATGGGCTTAGCATTATTACTCGCGTTTTAATTAGCCAACCATCGCCCAGGTCTACTTATATCCGTCATCTCATTGTTAAAGTAGCAACCACGCGATTTTGTGGGCACTTCGCTACGCCACGTCAACACACTCCTGTTGTTGTTTCCGTGAGCTGTCATGTGGTTTCATTCAGTGACGTTCGACAGATCTTCAGTATTCCCAAGAAAGGCATGTCGCTGTTTCATCGAGCTTGTCGGCAGCAAGCTGTTTTTGGGTTTTTAGTTTGATGTAACTCGTATTTTGGACCGGTAAAATTGTTGAACTGTTAGGCGTTTGCGTGACTAACCTGCTGTCAAGTTTTTAGGGACAATTAAGGGCTCCTGTCGTAGTAGTATTAACATTTTTTGCCAAAATTAAAAACGCTAAAAGGTAATAAATAGCCTTTATATGCTTGATGTTAACCCTTTGCATACCAACTACGCATATATGCGTAGTTATATAGAGGACCCCTTCCGGAGGCCCTGGAAGAAAGATCTTAGGGCTTGGGTACTACTATCTCATAGTTTTATCAACATTTGCTCGATTTGCCTTGTATTTGGACGGGCGGCTCTAACAGATGCTACTTCGTGAGATTGTCACTCTGGAGACGATCAAAGCGATGTAAAACTTTACTTTGTTGAAGATGATGACTTGTTGGCGAAGGTGACTTGTAATTTCCATTGAGTATTCAATCTCACCTACTTTGATGTATCATAATCCAGTCACGATGATTCAAATTAAGAGTTAATTGGTGAGGAAAAAGCTGTGGAAATTGTTTTTGTGGACTTAGAATGGCCCAGAGGAGGAAAAACATGACGTGGACACCGATTTAAGTGAACCTTACCGAAGAAATGTCAACAATAGAGAGATAAATCATGTTTGGATTTCTTCACACTCATTATTATGCAAGAGGTATGGCAGTTCGTTT
>Ga0126336_10001434_pt1 | contig 12403 bp, 9 predicted proteins | sample SidCmetagenome_FD_92530 | JGI IMG/M metagenome (GOLD analysis project Ga0126336, IMG submission 92530) | Coral microbial communities from El Islote,Puerto Morelos, Mexico - Siderastrea C C metagenome | ecosystem: Host-associated > Invertebrates > Cnidaria > Coral | place: El Islote,Puerto... | reverse complement strand
TAAGTGGAACGCAACCCCCCCCCCCCCCCGGGGGGGGGGGCCTTCAATTAAAGGGGGCGGGGGGGGTTGGGGGAAAATTGGGGGGCCCCCAACGTGTCTTTTGGGGAAAATTTTTTTTGGCCGCCCGAGAACCCCCCCGAGGGGGGGGGGGGGGTTGCGTTCCACTTAATGAAATTAAAAATTATACACGATGTTTTACTTCGTGGTTACGGCTGTATGGCTACACAGAATATTTTAATATTTCTGTTTACGTCTTTTTCCCAATCAGCTTTATGGAAATACATGAGCTCTTTAAAACAAAAATGTCCTCATACTCATGTCATACTTATAAATAAAATTTCCTCACGGCAGTTACAAACAAATAAAAGTCCCCTTTGTTCTCCTTAATTTCTAGACATAAATAGCTTAATAAATAAACATGCCCTAAAGTACTTAGTAAAACTGACGGACGTGCTTGACCGAACATGCAATACGTTCTTGAACTATCTAAATATTTAGTTTCAACTTATCAGTTAGCAAATCGCCTAAATCAATCTTTCCGTTATTCCAAACAATATAAATAGCACACTTAGCGTGCATTTTCAGTTTAAATTTGTTTGTTAACTACCACCAGTAAAAATTTTCACTCTTTTAAGCTACTAAATCTACATACTGTTGTGAGTAAAAACAGTATTTCTCTGCGAACTAATTTGTTCATGAATCCGTAAATCCACGGGTTTAAAACAGCGCTCGTGTAAGCTAAACACGTGTAAAACATATACAGCTGACGCGGAAACCATTCAGTCCGCGTCGTGTCTACAATGTCGATTATTACGCATGGTACCCAACATAAAGAAAATCCCAAAATAATAATGAAAATTATTTTGGAGAGTTTTACCTCTTCTCGGCTTAAAATCGATTTAGAATCATGCTCTCCTCGTGTAGCTTCGTACTCCTGTCGATGATTCTTTATAGTATACAAGACTCGGGCGTAGCAAGCGGAAATGATTATGGCAGGGAATACAACGAAGAGAAGACTGAATGCTATGGTAAACTGCATACTGCGTTGAATTGATGGGAAAGTCATGACACAGATTGCTTTTCCAGGATGAAATACATACCTGGATGAAAGAAAAACGACGAGGACGCCCATGATGACAGCTGTTAAAAGGCTAACAGCTAGGATTATGATAAGCGTTTTCCATTTTGTAAAGATCCGCTTGTAAAGCCACGGTCGAACGACGTTTAAGTTTCTATTCGTCGCTGTTAAAGTTATGATTTGAAGCGAGTGGAAGACCAGAAGATGAATGCAAAATCCTTGAATTTGACAGACTAAGTCTCCAAAGGGCCAGTGGTCCATGATGAGAGATCCAATTGTCAAAGGCATTGCGACAGACGCGAGTAAAATGTCCGCAACGCATAATGCTATTATGAACATATTTGTTATAGTTCGTAGAGCCTTCTTTCTGTATACCGTTACACAAACCAAAATGTTTCCTCCCAGAGACAACACATTGATGACAAAAAGAATTGAAATTTCAACGATTTTGACAGCCAAATGTCGTGATTTCAGAGTATTTTCAGGAACTGTTTCTAGCGAAATGTCTGACATAGCTGATCTCGTGCCTGGCTTACGTTGGCTTGTTGCCGTGTGTGACTGTAAGTGATACTAAAACAACAACATTAGCGTTATTTATGAGGGCTCAAGGAGTTCATATGCTAATGTTCTCCCAAGTGAAGGGCGGAGAAACTAGATAATTGCCTCCGAAATTACGCAGAAAGAAAGAGGACATAATTTGCATTCCACTTTTTAGAGGAAACAATGAACTCAGGTATCTCCCGATATTGCTTTTTAATTTTGTTTGGTCCGTTTATGAGATAACACAATCAACTGCTTTTCATTTGTAATTCTATTCCGTGAAAACAAAAGATTTGCATTTCCTTGTTGACGTGCTCGCAATAAAATATTTATAACACACCATGAACATAAAGAGGAAAACGCCACACAGGGCTAGAATTTTCGTAAAATCCGGCCACTTAAATGCAACGGTGTTTAGGGACAAAATTGATCACCATTCAATTCCGTCTGTTGAAACGTTTTTTAAATTCAGTTCTTGTTTTTTTTTCGGCGACTCCTGACTTCTAGAAATTTCTAAAGGGCAATGAGTCTACCCTAAGACTTAGTTATTTAAAGCTGTTTCGTTCCGACACGTATTCTTCCTTTCATTGTCTCATGCGGTTAGAATTTTACTTTTTCGGTAGTTTATTCATTTTTAGAGTTTTTAAAAGTTTTTTTTCTTTACTTGGTGAACAGAACTTTAGTTTTAAAAAATTAGTGAGCGGGTGCTATGATCGGTTAAGATCCAATGGCAGTGCGCGTGGAGTTGTGAGAAGAGTGTTTTAGGTCCTTCCCACGAGGCCCCGCGCTCTAAGTTTTCCTGTGCTACACTGGCGCTTGGGGACGAGGTAGCTATGAGCAAATATTTAACGGAGCACAGCCGAGTTGACTGTTTGCTCGTAGAAAAACGAGGACGAGTATGGTTGGTTGCAGTGAGGTGTTGGTGGTGATCAGTAAAACGTGACTCAAGAAGCCAACGGGGAACAAGTTAATGTGGAACTCTAAATGCATCAATTGAATGAATGAATGAATGAATGAATGAATGAATGAATGAATGAATGAATGAATGAATGAATGAATGAATGAATGAATGAATGAATGAATGAATGAATGAATGAATGAATGAATGAATTTATTAAAATGACCAAATCTACTTGCCGGCCACAAGTGGCATTCTAATTATGAACACCTATGATTCAATTACAATAACGTTAAAGTTAATTTACAGTTCACTAAATATAAAATTACATTAAGTAGTATTCACGATAAGTCTAGTATTGAGCATGTGTGGAAGTATTTTTAAATACTAAAATATGTCAGAGATGATCATAAATAGTTGTGCAATTGCTGGGCCTCAAGCGTTACACCAGTGGCAATTTATCGTAATAAACAAAGACTTAACTTGCAGCGAAATATTTTAATTTGTTTTGGAGCGGTCACACTTCTATCCATTTCGGAGCAACTCCATAACAAAAGGATGTTCAAATGACATTTTGCGAATGTAAAAAGATCCAGAGTCAGTTCGATTCACGGCGTCCTTTAACAGTATCCTTCAAGGGCCAAACAGCGAAAGAGAAGTCAGGGAAGTCAGACTGAAGAAAAAAAATCAGGTGACTACCCTATTAGCGGTGGCTTTTGGTGAATGAACATTGCGAGCTGTCAATGGGTGGATAGGACGGTTATGAGGGGAGGTTGGAGGCCACCAATATCTGTGGCTTCCATGTGACAATCAAGAGTATCCTTCAAGAACCAACCCGGCAGCGACAGATACTGGAGGGTTGTTAAAAGAGTTTTGCACCCTGAAGAAGCAAAGAAAACCTTACTGCAATTAACCGCACGACACTGCAACCAATCAAATGTCAATGCAACAAATCACATATCTCTGTAACCAACCACACATCATTGCAAACAATCACACATCACTGCAAACCGACTACGCTGCACTCTAGTCTCACGTCACTGCAACAGCCACACATTGCTGGAACCAGCACACGTCACTGCAACCAACCAATCGCACACCACCGCAACCAACCACACGTCACTGTAACCAAACACACATCACTGCAATTAGCCATACGTCACTGCAATCAACCATTCATCACTGTAATGTAAACGCGTACTGGCCAAACAGGCCAGGGAATCTGGGATACACCTGCTATAACTACTGTTCCAGGCAAGTTCAACGTTAAACTCCGGATTTTCAGTTAATTGCACAAACTTAAGTGCAATGACAAAAAACCATTCATTTACATTTACATTTTAAGTTAATAAAGTTATTTAGACTAAACCGTCACAACAAACGGCTACCAGAATATTTTGTCAACCAAAAACCCCTACAAACTTAATAAATTTTACGGTATTTCTAATACAACTTCAACGCCTGTAATGTCAATTCAAGGCCACTATCGTCAACTTCTCAACCTTCTCATAATACTTGTTACCAGGCCTCTCTTCCAAGCTAGCATGGTCACGTGATCCGGTACTACTGTTAAGCTCACAAGCTTTACTGTCGGGGTGGTAGTTGAATGAAACACAGGTCTTCTCCGTGACGCAGTAAACCATGCACTTCATTGCATCACTCACATGACGTTCAGTTGCAATCACGTGACCTCCCAGTGCATATTGTTTTCCATTGTTTGAAGTCACGTGCTTGAATATGACATCTTTGTGGTCCACCGCTGATTGTTCTTGGAAGAAAGTTAAAGCGTAAACAAACAATAAACGAACACTTAATGGTAAATAGAACGGATGGTAAACGTAGAAGTCCGTCATGTAATAGACCTTAATTAAGACTTAAAAGGGCGGCACTCCTTTTCATGCCCCTAAGTCATTTTTTGCAAAGCGGAAAGCTATTTACTCGATGTCATCTAATCTTTTAAAATTCTATGATCCGTAAATTTTCAGCCTCAAAAGATGTTACACGTATGCTTTGCGGGAAAGCGTTTTCCCTGATGTCGGCTAGTTTCTTAATAAGGAGTCCATGGAGATCCACTTAGGGAATACAAAAAAATATTAATCTGAGTCCCAGATGGGAGTCGAACACATGACTTTTCTATCTAGCTCATTGGTAGAGAGCATCTTACCAGCACGTGTTTAATTTACCACAGTTTTATGCAAAGTTGATTATAATCTTGATTTACGTACCAACGCAGTATCTTGCCTTTACTGCAAAAGAGGTCGGCTGAAGCTTGTACACGTAGTACCCATAACAACGCCTTACTTCAACCTGTAATTTAGTGGAGCAGTTGTTACTGTTCCAACTGAAGCACACTTCTCGCACCACAACGCTGTCCTCCAGAGCAGGATGTCCTCCACGAAGCCAGCCAGGAGCCTGGGTTTCACAAGCCCATGGGTCTGGGGAAGAGTCTGGTAACTATTGACAAAGATGAGATAGGTAAGTGGTGTAGAAGGAGATGAGTAATCGAATTCACTTTAAGCTAAATCACTAGAATACGAGACGGAAGAGCCTAAACTTCTCATCGAGATAAGAGCACTTGAGATGGTACCTTAAAAGCAACAGTGTGTCTCTAAAACACCGTGGAAACTTTACTTTAACCAGCCAGAACAAATGCCCTAATCACGAACCAGTTACAAAAAATATTTCTCGCGCTCCGAAGCTGGCAGTTGGTGCAAATTTTCCGCCCTTGGCATCGGTGACGAGTATCCTGTGCTGGATGGCTGCATGTTTTCTCGCACCTAGAACGCGTTGCATGTTTTCTTGCGCTGGATCAAAATTTCATGTTTTTCCTCACCTGCGCTTGACATGCATGGTTGCAGGTCATGGTTGCATAATATGCCATAATTGCACGGCGCGTAATGCATGGTTGCATGATTGCCAGTGCTGGTTACGTGTGTGGACGTTGAATGTTTTTGTCGCTGAACACCCGTTGCAATGTTTTTCTGCACTTGGCATTCTTTGTATATGTTCCCGCTCATTTTTGGTTACGAGATTTTAACACAGATTCTGATGGTTTTCTTGGTTGGGCTATTTTAACGCGTTGTAACTAGTTAGATAATATGCATTATATTTGCTGTTGTTATTGTTATGTTTTCTTTAACAACTGTTACACTCGTCACAAAAAAGCTGTGTTTAAACAAAAACAACTAACCTTCATGGGCTTTTCTGTCTCCTGTTCAACGAAACGGTACCAGACATTGCTATTAATGGCACCATCATTTTTTGCTGACTCCTGGTTATTTTGTTTGTGAAGTATAGTTCTGGCTTCAGCCGTTATGTCCGTGAAGTCAGTGCACATGGCCCTTGCACCTTGAAAAATAAATTTAAGAAAATCAAAAATGACCACGCCCAATTTTTACTACAAAATTTTGAATTTATCAACTGAGTTGATAGGATAAATTGGCCACCGTAAAGAGATTGAAAAACTTAAGGAACTTTCTAGTGAGAAGTGTACTTAAATCTGAAGATCAACCAGGTACTTTTAAATGCGCGCGCAAACGATGCAACACTTGTCCTTTCGTTCACAATGCGGACAAAATAACAGGACCTAAGCGATCGATCAAAATCAGTGTTCGCTTTACATGCATGCACCTCCGCAAATGTTGTCTATTGCATAACATGCACTTTATGCAAAAAGATATACATTGGTGAAACAGTGAGGAGACCAGGCGACCGTTTCCGCGAACACCTACAAGACGTTGAAAGAAATGACAAGGACGCATCCAAACCAGTCGCCCGACATTTCAATTTCCCTAATCATTCTAACCAACACATGACGATCTGTGGCCTTGCCCTACACCAGGGTAACACGGAAAGCCGTAAAAATCTAGAACAAAAATTCATTTTTCAAATCGGCACACTTAATCCTTACGGTATCAACGAACGCTTTTCGTTCAACTAATTTATTCTTGTTTTTCACGTTGCCATGTTCCTACCAATAGCGTAGCTCCACCACTCTCCATATAAACGAAGCGCAACCCACAATTCCTTGATTCGCTCTGACGAAGGGCTAACGCCCGAAACGACAGCTTTCCATCTCTTTAGGTGGCCAATTTACCTTATCAACTCAGTTGATAAATCCAAAATTTTGTGTTTCACGTCCCCAACGACGCAGCACCACAGTTTCTTTAGAAACTAACCCCCTTGTCAATTTTTACTAACAGTTAATACCCAAACAAACACTAATCAGATATCAGGACAAAATGAGTCATTCGTTGTTCATGCTTTATTGAGACCAATCAACCGCTTCATCCTCAACCGATTTCGCAAACATCAAAAATTCCTACAGACCAAGACTTTTGGAACCTAATCGCACCCCAGGGTTATATATGCTTCTGCACAGCCTATTAATTTTTAAGGCGCTTTTTAATACCTTCCTAATGGTTCTGTTTAACGGGCCAATTAAAGTGCAAGAACCCTGGGAAGTGGAGTTTAGTGTTAATTGTACGAATTATTATTAATAAATGTCATCGCGTCTATAAGATGAATTACAACATAATTACAAGAATAACATATAAATGATAAAAATGTTTTTCACAATAACTCAGAATATGTTAAACCTAATGGTCTTGGGTTTCAAGTTAAGAACTAGCCTAAATGTTTTACAAATAAAAAAAATTAAAAATCCTCAGTCTACAATCATAAAATGATAATATCTAAGAACCATGGTTGGAAAAAAGCTATTCTTATGTCTATCTATCCGGCATTTTGGTAGCGTGTAACTAGTACTGTTACGGAGATTATAACCGTGTCATTGCGAGCGTAAAGGAGCTCGAGGTAGATGGTGGTGCAAACGCGATCCTGGTAATTCTATCGTTTTAAAGGGCTTACGTCACAAGGATTTTGCTATTTTAGGTCAATTCTGTGCTAAAATCATTACCTAGCTCCTTTACTCATACACAAAGTGTTCCTGTTATACTATAAAGAAGATATCAAATGCATTTTATCAGCGACAGCTAACCATAAAATTTGTTTGGTGATTTTTAACAACATAGCATCAAAACTAGTTTCAATCCATTTCCATCCTTGTCATCGATAGCAACAGACGACAGGAAATTAGTTCCAGTGCCGTAAGATAGCCTTTAAAACAAAGCTAGACCATTATTTTTGGAATTCAATTGAATGATGCGAAGACACTTAAGATACTAAAATAGCGTGACATAATCCCTTTAGGGGCTTTAAGGCATAGTTCGTATCTTCGATCGTCCAGGCGGCTGCAATTAAAAAGAGCTAGGGCGCCTCGGCAATGGGCTGCGTGGAACAATATACGCATGGCACGCTTCTGGACCATCTCTAACTTGCCTCTTAGGTATTCCGGGAGGCAATATTATTCCACGCGACACGACCACACTCGATACTAAATAAGTTTGATTGAATTTGAAGATTGAATTTGACGACTATGAATCGCATAACTCTCAGGCTTTTTTTATAGTCTTAAAGCAAACGTTATCCGCTAGCCATCGAAAGGCTATATTTTCTACCATCAAACGTCAAACCTAGCTGCTACCCCATTGACACTCTCATCATGATTGCGGAAACTGAACAGAAGTGCCATCGCAAGCAAGTGGTGACTAACTTAACCTGAAATACAAACTTGTTCTTTACTTACTGTGCACTTTCAATATAAATCTGTGATAATCATTGCCATGTTTGTTGCTGGCCACACAATCGATCGCCACGCCATCATCAGTTTGATTGATAGCAGTGAGGTTGAGGCTCAGATCCGACGAGCTGTTTTGAAGCACGACACCACCTTTGACCCAGGCTACGAACGGTTCAGGAAATCCGAAGGGTTCCGGGCAGAGCAAGCTTGAAGGGTTCCCTTCATAAACGTTTTTCGTGGTTGGTGTCTTCGGTTTGTTCTTTAGGAAAGCTGGCAGAGAGAGAATTCAGTTGTTATCATTTTATTTCTTTCTAATTGGAGGTGATAGGGAAAGTCGTCATGCAAAACCAAACTCAGCGAACGTTTTAGTGGAGTCGAGGGTAAAACAGTTGACATTGGTCCGACAAACCAGGGAGAGCAGGGATGGCGCAGTGGTGAGAGCGCTCGCCTCCCACCAGTGTGGTCCGGGTTCGACTAGTAAAATAAAATAGTAAGCAAAAGACACATTTTGAAAGTATTTTCGAGCCATTTCATCAAAGCATTGATTATTTTTCGGTGCATTTACTATTACCATGCAAAAACTAAGGTTGAAAATGTTTTTGCGATTTACTTCGAAACAAACATACAGATTTTTTTGTTCTTGTATATTTTGTTTGCCATACACCACAGTTTAAGGTGTTGGTGTTTGCTTTTCAAAGCGAAGTCTGGATCGCACAAAATTTCAATTTTAGTGTTTTCGAGGTTTTTTGTTTATTGTTGTCATGGAAATATCGATTTTCACAAAATGTAAAGCGCGCTAAAGTTCAATCCAAAACCAAAAAGTACTGCAAATTTCACGTTGATCCGACAGATAAAGACTGTCTACGAGCCGATTTCAAAAGTGAGGTATGGTCCCAACAAAACTATATCGAAACGCCTTAAAAAACCGGGCCCTGAACATAAACCATATCTTAACTTCAGATTTAAAGTTTTTATTATAGTGTATGCTAAGTATGCGTACCCATTCGGATCTTTTGATCTGAAAATGGACAACACATCACTCATTGTAAACAATTTTAAATTGTCAAACGAAAATGGAAAGAAATGAAAACGAAACGCAAATCAAGATGAATCACACCTCTGCTTTCGGAGTATACTTCCACTTCACACAGTGTAAGTATCATGCTATTTCCCACAAGTCTGATGTTCAAGTAGCGTCCAGTCTGCCTCGGTTTGCAATAAAACGAGGCTTTGGCTAGGGTAGCCATGGAATAGAGTCCACCGCAAAGGGGATTGGCGTTACCATGGTCCGTCAAGCTGTCACCTTTAAAAGAAAGAATCAAAGAATTTGAAAGGAACAAAGAAAATACAACAAAAGTTACTAAGGGACATGAAGAGGGTCCAAGGGGGAATTCACTCGTGATGTCAAATTTTGTTTGGTGTAATTTGAATCAAACGCCTCGAGTCAGTACAAAAATCTTCCGAATTTCAGTTTCACCAAATCCAAATGCTATTGATTTATTGATCATGACCTGTAATTTCCTGTGGAACCACAGATTGCCTTCACTGTCTTTCACTGTTTCCGCTATAGATTCCGGCATACTTTCTGTGTATCTCGCCTCACCTGTTTTGAGCTGCCGCGCTGGTCCTCAGGCTAGTGTTTACAGGCCGCTGTGTCCATTCTTGTTTTCATTGCAATTGTTAAAAAAAAATTCAAAAATCCTTTCAAATGGAAGCTTTAGAATAATAATTCGTTGCGCTGATGTTCAGTTTCTCATTATTTTGAATAAAATTTGACATCTTTATCCAGTTTTGACATATTGCACTCTTGCTACGAAAGGTTAATATGGCTGTTACTTAATTATTTTCTTACCAACTCGTATTTCTATGTTGAAGAGTCTTTCTAAAATGTTACCGTTGTCCGCTCTGTTTACTAAGAAAACCTCAGACACAGAGTGACTAGTTGCCATGTCTACCCTCCACCAGGGATTAGTCTCCTCCGCCGTGTGTGAGCAGCTTGCATTGCCATAAACACTACTCGAATTCCCGTCCACCGCTCTTCCAGGGACACCATAAGCAGATTCTGAAGACTGAGTTGCTGATTTGCGTAGAACAAGGTTTTCTAATGAGACAAAACTAAGTTAGTTAGGGGCAAATCGCCATTGACCAGGCTTCAGTAAATCGTAAAACTACCTGGAATGTCTGTTTGTTTGCACCAGTTTAGTTTTGTGACGCAAAGCACTGAAAACAAGCCCGGGGGGTACTCTGTGACCTTTAGGGTGTGGTTGTGCCGTTGTGACCCTAAAACCCTTACTCTATACCAGACCAAGCTCAGATGAATTTCGCCGCCTTATTTTCGACAAGACATCAAAAATCCCTTTCCCATCCAAGACAGGCCGGCCGCTCGTCAATTCTAGACTGCGAGCAGTCGTCCTATTTTCTTCAGATCCTACGCGCGAGTGGAAACGATTGAATAAACTATGCAAACCACTCGCCGCTAGCTAAAATTAGGAGAAGAAAGAGACTACTTGCAGTCTAAGCCGATTCCTGTTCTCGACTAAATTCGTCATACCAATGTTCAGTTTACGGATAAATGACACCCTATTCTAGTCCAAAACTCTCTGAATTCCATACCCTATCTCAGACTAAACTGCCTAAACATCGTACTCTTCACAGTGAGACATACCCACATATTCCACGACCGGAATAGCGAAGAGCCTGCGTTCAGACCTCTCCCATAGGAGACGTCTGCACGCGGGAAATGACTGAAAGTATTTTTCGCTTCAAGAGCGCTGTACAATGTAATATAACAAACTTCACAACCATGGAATTCACACCTGGCCAATCAAAATGTATAATCAGTGCTAAGTAACAAGATAATAAGCAATCGATGCCAAGTGAGAGAAGACATACAATTGATGTCAAGCGCAGGACAACACGCGCTGAAAAATATGTAACTGATACCAATGCCGGGAAAACTTGTAACTGGCGAGTAAAGCCCTGCCATGTTGAATTTACTTGGTTTACTCGTGGCTGACTGAACAATACGCCGCGATCGTGTTTGTTATGAATCGTTTGGAGTAGCTTAACGAAAGAGCAGAAAAACTTAGTAATTAAAGACATAACTTTGAGCAACAAGTCAGTTCTCACCTGTGGGGTTAGGGTTCACCGACACTTCACAGATTTCCAACTTCTTGCTTTTACCTGGGACTCGTATGTTCACGTATTGCCCTCGAATGCCCGGATGACAGTAGAAGGATTTTACTTGTGCAGCCGCCATGGTGTATGAACCGCCACACTGCTGGTTAGAGTTGCCTTCATTCTCAAGACTGTCCCCTAAAGACAATGGGAGTGAAAATAATGACGGTTTAGCGTGAGCCACAGTGACGTACTGAGCACTAGCTTTTAAATGTGCAAACGAAATCCTTGATTGTTACCATTCAGATGAAAACGACTGAGCAGTACTTTCCTGTGGTGCTGTTTGTTATGTTGTACAAGGTGATTCTATGTTTTGAGTCTGTGGATGAAATCCTAAAGTGTGACTATTCAAATGAAAGCTATTGAGCCGTACTTTCCTGTGGTACTGATTATTATGCTGTACAAGGTGATTCTATATTTTGAGTCTGTGGATGAAACACTTCAGTGTGACCATTCAAATGAAACCTTTTGAATAGTATCGAAATAGTACTCTAGTTGTGGTGCTGATCTATGTCGTTCAAGGTGGCCATATGTTTTTCTCAGTCATGAACACCAACCTATTCTTATTTCAAAGTTTGTTAATCCACTTCCGTCACCATCTACCCTGCTGACTATCTTCACTTCGTCCACGATGTAACTCCTCCCCAGATCCACTCGCCACCACGGGTCCGTCGACAAACTGGTTGCTGCTCACCAGTATTTATTATGCAAATAAAGAGTTCCTTGTGGACTCCCATCGACTGCCAAAGACGCCGTGACTGTACTGTTTAAAGCGCTGGACATGTTGGCCGGTTGGCGCAGTGCAAGGTTACCTGCGTTTAGAGTTTACAAAATCAATTTTATTTTGACAGTACTGATGTTAAGGCTCATCAATTGATTAATTCACTAACAGAAATACTCAATCAATTTATCAATCAATCAATCAATCAATCAATCAATCAATCAATCAATCAATCAATCAATCAATCAGTCAATCAATCAATCAATCAATCAATCGAACAATCAATCAATCAATCAGCCAGTCAGTCAGTCTCTCTGTCAATCGATATCAATCAATCAATCAATCAAT
>Ga0126336_10001433_pt1 | contig 12404 bp, 10 predicted proteins | sample SidCmetagenome_FD_92530 | JGI IMG/M metagenome (GOLD analysis project Ga0126336, IMG submission 92530) | Coral microbial communities from El Islote,Puerto Morelos, Mexico - Siderastrea C C metagenome | ecosystem: Host-associated > Invertebrates > Cnidaria > Coral | place: El Islote,Puerto... | reverse complement strand
AGACCCTATGTTGGGAAGACCCATTGCCGCTTCTCATTCATATATAACTAGGCCTATCAGTATTTTTGTCGATGAGCTTACTAAGCCCAAAATACGTATGTCTACTGTTCTTAGGGATTCGGGTGAGCTTATTCAATTACTGGAGAACACGGTCTTACCCAAAACGAATTGCTTTCTTGTCACGGCGGACGTGACATCGCTGTATCCAAACATGGGTACCAAGAAAGCGTTAGTCGCGCTCGACCTGCTTCTTCGGGAAGCTAGGGTTCCCGAGACTCCACTACTGATTCAGCTCGCCAGACTTGTTCTCGAAAATACTTACTAATCGTCAGACTTTAGTCCTGATATTTTCCATCAAGTGATTGGGATCGCTATGGGCACCCCTTTTGCCGTCACAGTAGCAAATGCTTTTCTGTATCATCACGAGAAAGACATTGTGGAGTATTACTCCCAATATTTAGCTCTTTACAAACGTTTTATTGATGACATTTTTGCTATCTGGTGTGGGCCCAAAGATATTCTTCTAGAATTCCTGGATGCCCTTAACAACAAAACTGATCGCATTAAGCTTACTTATTGTATTAGCGATAGAAGCATTCCTTTCTGGATTTATTTCTCTATAGGGATGCTTATTCGAGCAAACTGCAATTTTCCACTTTTCAAAAGCCTCTTAACAAATATCTGTATATACCCTTCGAGTCGTTTCACCCTTCTAGCAATAAGAAAGCCTTAATTAAAGGGGAACTTATGAGATATGCTAGAAACAGTTCTTCCTTCAAATCTTTTTCTGATACAAGGGATAAGTTCTGGAAGCGGCTACGAGTTAGAGGGTATCCATTCAGTTTTTTGCTTCCGTTATTTCGTGTAATACGACACAATGACAAAAAGAAGTGGCTTTATCAGAAACCAAAGAATAGATCTAGGCTAGGTATGACTATTGTTTTTAAAACTACCTTTAACTGCAGTCACGCACGAATTAAACAAGTAATCAACCAGATTATGCCAGACTTAGATTGTACTATATATTACAAGAAAACTGTAACATTAGCTAATCTTTGTAAGTAAGTATTTTGGGGGGGCCACGGTTTTAGCTAAGACCGTGGCTCCCAAACAACTCTCACTCCTTACGTAAATATTTCACAGCTTCGCCTCTTTCTCTTTTCGTCAATCCGGCCGCACCTTTGCAGTCCGTGTTTCTCGAAATAGCCGCTATTATTGCTTAAATACAGGCATTAAGCATTTGTTTGTAAAACTCCCTGAAGAAGTCTACGATAGTTAAACGAAACGCGTAGGAGAATAAACAAGTTTTACAACTACAAGTTTGCAGAGTGCTGCTCACTAGTTTAAATTTAAAAACTGATTTAAAAATTGTTAAAAATTGTCTGACATTCAGCTGCCGCCGAAAAACGGTTTCCAACTCGTTAGTGACTTCGCTGCGATCATCGAGCGTTGTCGCCATAAGCTATAATGTCCACACCATTTTGTGCGTTCCAATGGTTTAAATCAAAGGGGGAGAGTGACACCTTGTTAAGGTGTTGCAAGTAGAAGTGGTGACCCTCTGAACGCAGAACATCCATTCCGTGGCGAAAAATCTTGTCGAGGAGAGCCTCTTTGTACTCTTCGTAGCGGATATGCTTTTTATGACACGCCTTTTTACGCCTTTGGCTTCATGTTTTTTAGCCAGCCTCAACGATCGAGTAAATTTGGGCCGGAGGCCCCCATATTCAGCGATTGGGCGCCCGGTGCACTCATCCTTCATCTTCCCAAGAACCTTCTTATTCTCTGCGCCATAGAGCAGGTGGTCCTTGCAGAATTCCGAGGTGTCATAGAGGTGGCAGCACGCAGCCATCTCTTCGTAGACGTTCTCGGTTTCGATATCGAGGAGGAGCGAGTCTGTATTCGTGTACAGCAGCTTGCAGCGACCGCCTTATTGCGCCTTCATCATGTTTTACTACAAGGCATACCTAAGGTACTCGGACCGGTGCAACACGGTATTGTCCACGTACTTAAGTCTGTTGAGCGTCAGCCTTCTCTTGGGGACCTGCATGGCCGCCAGCTGGTCATCAAACATGTTTGCGGCGCATACCAGTTTAACGTCCACCAACTTGTGGAGGTTTTCCATGGTCTTTCCAAAGACGCTGATGTTCATGAGCTTGAGCAGGTCTTTTTGGAAGTTCCAGATGGCTTTCTTCCGCAGCTCAGTAGGGCTCGATCTAGAGGCTCTGCTCAAAGCAGAGGGCCGGTGGATTTTCTTTAAGGGCGTATCTAGAGACATACACAGCTGGAGGTTGCGATAATGCAGCAGGTATCGTCTCTTGTCGCCGAGGTTGGGGACCACCTTTTCATTCTTTGTCGGCGCCGTCCTAGCACCTAGAAGGTTGTGCTGGTAGTCAGACATGCACTCTTTCTGGACAACCGTGCGCTCTGGCGCAAGCTGGTGGGCGTTTGGCGCCTCGTGCAGCTGCCCAGAGTTTTCTAGGTGTATCTCTCCGAGCTGTCCCAGGCCTCCATGTACTCGTATGGCTAGATGCCTTTGTCCAGCAACAGTTGGCGCCTTTGACGGTCTTGCTGATACGCTGCAGTTATGGAAAAGTCGTCCGGCTTGTTGGCAGCCACAAGCTTGTCAAGCGATGCCAGGAGGAATTGATAGCTGTCGTTATAGCCTAGCTGGCTAAGGGGGAATGATATGTACTTCTTGGAGTTGTTAGGGATTCGGAAGGTCTTTCCCTTTACCTTACTGATGGCTTGCATCAGGAGATGGCCGTCGTAGTCCCGCAGGTTGTGGAAGACCACTGGAATTGGCGTCGTTTTGGGGTTCAGCTGCAGCTTCAGTTTGCAAGCGTTGTGGTCATCTCCTCTGGCGGTGTTCCTGAACAGAGTTGCCATTAAGAGGCCTATCGCAGACATAACAGTTGGTGCTGGTTTTGTGGACTTGCCGGCCCTCAACTGTCAACACCATGGCTTTTGGAGTAGCCAGTGGAGACTCGATCTCGCTCTCAACCTCTTGCAGTGCCCTTAAGAAAATGCTCTGCTGCGTTTGGCCCCCTCACTGTGGCCATCACACCTCATCACAGTATAACCATAACCACAGGCCCCATGCTTTTGACTTACCTGGGTATTTCTCTTGCTGGGGTTGATCTCTATCCAGGCATCTTGATTTTTAGCGCCTCAAAGTCGGAATAGCTGATGTAAGGCAGTGGAAGCTGTTTGATTTAATTTTGGAAGGTGAGCTTGTTTTTGCCCTCCTTGGGCATCTCTACTCTCACAGCAGTGTGACCGATCCCTTGACATTCAGGTTTGTGGGCCTCTACCAGGTCTTCCCTTGAGTACGTGGACTGGTCAAATAGCAGCCGATTGCGGTGCTTTACCCTGGTGTAGCCTTTTCTACTAGCAACGGATTGGTCCGTGGGACTGCCTCATGCTGTATGCTTAGCCTGTAAACGATTACGCCTTTGTCCCAGCTAAAGACGTTAATGCGAGCTTCTTGTTTTGATTTTCGAGCCTATTAATATGTGATATATGCGTCGGGGCGTCTGTCCCTCTAAAGTCCAGCCCATCGTTTTTGAGGTACTTTACAGGTACGTTCACAGGATCTTTGGCCTGAAACAATGCGGCCTTTAAAGACCACCTTTAGCAGTGATCGTCTTATTCTTGACGGCGACCAACCCAGCATGTTTTCACGCCGTCAACCACCCATCCAGAGCCTCTTTAGGTCCACTTTTCTAGAAGTTCAGGTGGACGTGGAAAGGTTTTATCAACCATTTCATCGATTTCAATGGTCTGATGGACTGCCTCCTGATTGTGGCGAAACACAGAGTCTGTTAACTCCTCAGTGCCGTCAGGGCGATCTTTTGAAAGCTTATCTGTGAGGGCAAGCTGGGCCTGCGCTCCTTGTAGTGCTCTAATATTTTCCTTCTAATTTCTGGCGGATTTGGAGGTGCAGGCTATCTAAGAAAGCTTTGGGGACCGCGTTTAGTTGATGTCCCTCTGGGACATCTATCTGCCATCCCCCCAAGAACCTGCAATGTCCGCACTAACACTAGCTCAAATGCCAGCTCATCTTGTCAAAGCAGGGAATTCATAAATTCCTAAAACATTTCTCCGCGCTCCAAATTTGCCGTTCGCATTACACCCACTTGGCTGGCACTGGCCTGTCGCGCTGCAACCGCGATGCTGGGTTTACCTGTTGAGATGACTGGGCTTCCGATGATCACATACTACTGACACAAGTCTCAAAAGAAAGACTGTAAGAAATTACGACAGAGGTGTTTTACAGGGCAGTTTTACCAGCTTCAGTTGGGTAAACCCCCTAGCAACTTGATTATAGCACGCCTTTTGATTCTTCTAAGCTTCCTTAGTTTTGCCCGCACCTTCTCCAGAGTTTTTTTCGGGAGTTAGCTACGGCAAGCCTTTCTCTCGACCGTGTTCGAAGAATCTTGCAGGAATCGGACACGCAGCTTGTCACAAATTGTTGTTTCGCCACCTAATACAACAACAAACTACCGGGGATCGTATACCGGAGGAACTAAAGAGAACGGAAGAGGATATTGCCAGACAAGCACAGTGTGACGTGCACACTGAGGACGTCCTCCCCAAGAAGAGTTCTGTTCTTATTTTAACTGCAATGGTTAATGATGGTACCTTTGGATCAAATACAAGACTCCTAATGACCTGCCCGACACAACGAAGTATCTGATAATCAACCAAAGAAAGAACCTTCATTAAAAGAACGTTGTTCGTCGAAGTAACCCAAAGCAACTGGTATTGGCAAATGTCGTGAAAGTTAGGGGAAAATGCTGTCTATTGGTTTGGTATTGCGAATTTTCCTAGCTAGATGAAAACACTGTGCTTCAGGGTTGATTAGCAAGTTAGACATACTTTATTTGTAGAAAGGCCTTCCATGACGAAGAGCGCTTGTCGTTGCGTTTCCCAAACTCTGCCAGCGATTTCAGTATCAATTATCAGGTTTCACTGGATCAGACGATATACACCCAAATCATTCTCAACCTCAGCAGACTTTTTCAACGCTCAACACACCACACCAGCGACAGGTGTATTTGTTGTCAATAATTTCTTGATTTGGTACGCCAAAAATAGACAAAAAATTGAAAAACTTGACAATTTAAAATCGGGCGCGCAGGAGAGGTGCGCCTGCGTAAAGCTAGCATACGGTCACAAAGAAAGAAAGTCTTGGTTAAGATTCCTCGGCGCCAAGGTGTTGTATCTAAAGACGTAACGCATTTCATCGCTTCTTCTCCAGTTTTTCTTGGTTGGACCCACTGTGATCACTGCAACCATCACATCCTACAGTCTATAGTCCCTACTCGAAAAATGACTTGGTAGCAGCGGAACCAATTTCTTCTTAAACACGTGCAGCTGATGCACGTTTAAGCGGTCATCAAGCCGTCGTCCTGTCTCATCAACATAGTTACCCTTCAGCTTTTTTTTTTTATTTTCTTACGTTGATTCCCCTCTTCTTCTGTGCGACTACTGGCATTTCTGCTGGGACACATTTTACTCCACCCCTACCTTAAATACATATATCAGGGCACTCTGTGACTATGATTTTGCTTGGTAGGTGCCTCAAAAATCTACAGCATGTCATAGTCCCTATAGGTACTTCTTTGAGGTACTGCTTTGATTTCTTGACCAACTTTCTACCAGCGACTACCGACTCTCCGGGTCATTAGAGGCTTGTTATTGTCGGCTGCAATTAATCAAGCTGTTGACACGACTCTCAGACTGATGCAGTACAGAAGGTCATGATGCATGTCATTAGTCGTTCCCAGGACACTTCTATCTGCCAGCAAATAGCCGCCCTGCAAAGGGCAGTTTTTCCTCCATGTGGACCCGTGACAAAATCCAGGAAGTGGTCCAGTTGGGCATACCACAGTTCACGCGCATCCAAACGCTCTTGTACACAGCTAGCCTCCACCTATATTATACTTTAAGCTGTCATGCTGTCCTTGTTCGATATTCTGTGATGCCTGGTAGTTATCGATGAAGGCGTCTATGTGTAGAAAGGCCTTCCATGATGAAAAGCGCTTGTCGTCGCGTTTGCTAGCTCGAAGGATCAGGAGTTTCTGCCAGCAACTTCAGTATTTATCATTAGCTTGCTTTGCATCAGACTATACGTCCAAATCATTCTCAACCTCAGCAAACCTTTTCAACGCTTGAAACATTCCACCGGAATCATCCGGAATAATCCCTTTTACAGTACTGCCATAGGTGTATTTGTTGCTTTTGCGACGTATTTTTCCTTTTCTTTTTATTTTTTATTTTTTTAATGTTATTTATTAAAGAATACAAAAAGAAATTTAAAGTACAATAGATAAGCAATTACAAGAGTGCTATACACATCTTTACAAATAGAACCAATAGATAACAAATTAACAAACGTATAAAGCAATTAGAGTAATACTTTGCACATCTTTACAAATAGAAACAAACAGAAAGCACAAGCTATTAAATAAAAAGATAGACAAATAAATACATCTAAATAAATAACTATATAAATTGCAAAGCGGGTCAAAGGTCTCTCAAATATCGACATCTCCAATAAATTTGCTGCGGATCAGAGGTTCCCATTTAATCTTGAAATGCATTAGATTACCATTTCTCGTGGCAATATCTTTCTCAATCCTTGCTTTTTCACGTAAGTCTGTTTCCAACACAGGGAAGTATAGGGGCGTATCGTCTAGACTGCATCGGTACATGTAGAACTTGGCAACTAACAGGACCAAATTGAGTAGCGTGCAGAACCTTGAGCTATCTATCACACCAGATAACACCTTAGTAGGTGTAAGGTTCAGTACAACATGGGTATTTTTGCGCCACCATTCCCGAAAATCATTCCAAAAAGCCACTGTATGCGGACAGTGCACAAGCAAATGCAAAAGTGTTTCTACTTTGTCTTTGCAGTGAAGACATTTGTCATCCTGTAAAATATTTGCTTTGAAAAGCTTGTCCTTTGTGAACACTACGTTATGAATAATATTAAACTGAAACATGCACAATTTGATTTCCTTTGTTATACTCCATGGTAGAAGATATACTTTTGATAAGTTATCTTTACAAACACCTGAATTAAGAATTTTTGCTCGGATGAATGAGGCACAAATTTACTATCTGCGATAACACGCAGCAGATCTGCAGTGGTTAAGTTCGAGATGTTAGTACGCCAATTTGAAATTAATTCTAAGACGCCATGGGATTCCTTGGAGGTAGTATTCCAATTTTGACAGATTGAATTACATAGACCATAGTATGTTGTAAAACAAGCTTTAACATCAAACATACGAAAAAAAAACGTCAAAAGGGAGAAATTTACCGTTTATCACTTATTAGATCTTTAATTTTGTAGATTCCTTTGTGGTAGCACGCTGGAAAAAATAGAGTTTTATTGTTCATTTTAATGTGTTTGTTCTTCCAGATGAGTGTTTCGTTTGGATTAAGATCAGCCTTGCCCGCCAAGCATGTAACCTCCTCGCAATATTTAAGGACTCTTTCGTAAAAAGGCCGTACATTTTTCACATCGAGATCCTTGACTTTGTAGTTCCACTGAAGAAGGAAAGAGAAGCCTCCTAGATGAGCAGTTGTATTATCTCGTATTATTTTCCACGCTCCCTTATTGCCATTGGTAAACCTGTTGATCCAGGCACATTTTAGAGCTTTGTTCATAATATCGAAATCTATCATTTTTAGTCCACCTTTCTCTTTCAGTCCAGTGATGGTGGATTTCTTAACTTTAGCAGGCTTGGCGTCCCACAGGAACTTAAATGTTAATTTGTTTACTTCTTGAGCGAAGTTTTCAGGAATGGGCAAAACTGAAGCGCTGAAAATAAGCTTTGATAAACCGAGAGTTTTAATAATGTTAATCTTTCCATAGAGAGTTAGCTTTCTTCTTCTCCAGCTGTTAAGGATTTTTTCAAGTTCTTCCAATTTGCCATGAAAATTTAGTTTATGCACGAGATTAGCGTCATTTAAAAAATGAATCCCAAGGGCGTAAAGAGAATGTGTAGGCCACTTAAAGCCAAACGGTTTGTCAAGACGTTTCTTCCACGAGCCTAACCATAACGCTTCAGACTTGTGTGTATTAATTTCTAGGCCGGAACACTCTTTACATTTTTCGAGAAGGCGAAGCAGCGCTTCCACGGAAGTTGTATTCTTAACGAAAACCGTCGTATCATCGGCGAACTGTGTTAATTTAATTTCTTCTTTGCCCACACAGGTACCTTTTGTCAGAGGGCCATTTTTTATTGCAAGTGCAAGCAATTCAATAGCTAAAACGAAAGGTAACCCAGACAGTGGACAGCCCTGTCTCACGCCACGCTTGAGCTTAAAAAAAGGTGACGCCAAGCCGTTGTTTATGACGCAACCGGATATATCAGTATAAAAAACCTTTACCCAACGCTTGAAATCTTCCCCGAACTTGAACACGTCAAGAACCTTTGCGATGTAATCCCATTTTACGGAGTCAACCGCTTTGCGGAAATCAAGAAAGATGGCAATACATGGAATATTTTTTCCTTAGTGTAGTCAATCAGATCGCGAATTAACCTTATGTTTTCACCTCTATGTCTCCCTTTGATATACCCGGATTGATCTGGGTAAATAATGAAAAGAAGGACCCTTTCCAATCTTCTTGCCAAGACTTTGGTAGCAATTTTATAGTCTGTGTTTAACAGTGAAATCGGGCGTAGGTTGTTTAAATTGTTGGTATTTTTGCTCTTTTTTGGGAGAAGGGAAATTATTCCTCTTCTTTGACAAATTGAAAGTTCACCCTTCTCAAAAGCATGGTTAAGGTTGGAAGTTAGATTTTCACTAAGCTCTTTCCAAACGAATTTGTAAAATTCAGCCGTAAAACCATCCGAGCCGGGAGACTTGCCGTTTTCAAACTCCTTCAGAGCCAATAAGCATTCGTCAATGGCGACTTTGCCTTCACAACTATTGGACATTTCCTTTGACAAGTGCTATTAAAGAAAATGCCACAGTTTGAATTTGCTACAGAGGGGCCTTGCGACTTATTAAATGCGAGAAAAACTCTTCTTGTTTCTTAAGAATTACATCCGGGTCATTTGTTTCCGTACTCTCCTCTAGCAAACGCTTGGTTACTTTTTTCTTACAGGGGGCACGGTTTTCTAGGTTTAGAAAGTATCTTGAGTTTTTCCCTCCTTTTTCATGCCATCTGACCTTACTTCTTAAGATCGTTCCTTTAATTTTGTGCTCCATGATTTTGTTCAATTCAGCTTGTAACTTAGGTAACTCGTGAAGGTAATGAGGATTATTTCGTGAATTCTGTGAATTAGCTAGCAATGCATTCAATTGGTTTTGAAGATCTTTCTCACGTGATCTCTGCTTTGACGCCTTTCTTTTAGCATAGGCAATAGAAAAACCGCGTAATTCCATTTTGATGAGATCCCATTTTAACCCGCAGTCTGCAATGTCTTTATATTTATCCTTTGCAGACACGATACATTTACGAATGCCATTTACATACTCATTGTCCTCTAAAAGGGACGAATTGAACTTCCAAAACCCTGGTCCTGGTTTTCTGGAAAGTTCTTCCGATTGAACCAGCGTTACACCAGCCGAGTGATCAGTGTTAGGAGCGAATATTAACACGCATTCTTTGGAAATGTTCAAAAGGCTTTTTCACATTAAAACATAATCAAGACGACATTCAACCTTCAGCGCCTTATCTCGCCATGAAAAACCCTGTTTGTCACCATTTTTTTACATGAGAGTTTTGTGATTTCGTCAATAACTATTTGTTTGCAATGGACCGGTCTACCACCTAGCTTATCTGAAGAAGTCAGAGGACAATTAAAATCGCCTCCAATGATAATATTCTCTCCAGAAAAGGAGAGTAAAACATCCTGTTAGTTTTTAAAGAACGTTATTTGCTGCGTGGAATCATTTGGCGCATAAATGCTAACTAAAATTAGGTGCGAATCATCAGCTTTCAGATCTAAAATAATGAATCTTCTGTTTTTGTCTTTAATGCAATTTTCTACCTGACAATCGAAATTTGGGTTCATTAAAAGCATTTGCTGTGTTGAAAACCTTTCCTGTGTTTACTACCATGGGCAGGCACAGACCTTTCCACCCCATTCAGCTTCCAACGAGCTTATGCATTTCTCGTCACTATTGGTTTCTTGTAATAAACAACACTGTGCACGCTGGTGGTGCAGCCACCTGAATAGTTTTCTTCGCTTGATTCATTGATTAATTCCCCTGACGTTTAACGAGAGTGGTTTTAGTTGAAATGGCTCGGAACTGCGCGCAGCCATTTAGCAAAGAGTAATAAGATAATAAACTGTAAGTACATACCTGAAACTCTTAAATTGTGTTGATACTGATCGGTGGAAACAAATAAGTCGTTTATGAGAGACCATTGACACCACTAAAACACAGAAATACCAGCCAACAAAAGAAAAACCACAGCACACAATAAACGACTGTGACATGAGAGCCCTATGTGGCTCGATCTCTAAATAGCCAAATCGATTTGTGTCCTGACTGAGACGATAGCTTTGCTACGAGAATCCAAACAAAAGCCGACGGAAGAGAGATCTATGTAAAACAGTTAGGCTCCAGAGGTAATCACTGTTTGCTAGTAGAGACAGTTTGTGGCTTAAATCGCTGTCCATTGATGTGAAGCTTATTGTAGATTAACTTCGCGACTTGACCATTTTCCTTGGCGTCTATTAAAAATGGAACAAGACGCCTTCTTTCGTCAACAATCTCCTTAGGAAAGTCACGAGCAATTGCGAAATCAGTTCCCCGAAGATTTGTCCCTGTGGAAAGTGAACTTAGCGATTAGTGGTCTTGGTTTCCCTTCAGAGGCGCTTGGTTTTCCGACTCGATGAACACGTTCCAACGAGATGTGGTTAGCGTCCTCTTTGTTCAGCTTAAGCCTGACTTCCATAAAGTTGCGAAGAATAGATTTAGATTTAGTAGCCGTTTCATCTTCTTGCTCTGGAATATTGAAAAAGTTGAGATTGTTACGACGGTTATGGCTTTCGAGCTTAACTGCGCGTTGCTTTTCTTCTTCAGCTTCCTTTGTTACCTCTTTCACACCTCCTTTTAGCTCACTGATAGCCTCCTCTTGATCTGCTATCTTCTTCACCAGAGTTGCAATTTTAGAATTGCCAAAATCTAGGCTTTCTTCTAACTCTTTGTCTTTGATTTCCAGATCGCTTTGCTTCTGTTTTAGGCTTTCAAATTTCTTGAATGCATCGTAAAGCCTTGTCAAGTTTCTTCCCCTTTGAACTTACATAGTGAGCGACGGCGGAGCGCCAAAAAGTGCGTCCGTCTTCGTTCAGCTTTAGCGACGTATGCATGCTTGTTGACGAAATCTAAGTGGTCATTCCAAGGTTTCAATGGCGTGTTAAGACACGCTTTCCACTGGCAACCAAGAACACGTTAAGCTTTGTGGGATTGAGTGTATGTTGACGCTGGCTCTGCTATCAGCTGACAGCTCACTAGTCCTCGCTCTGTTTGTTCGGGGATTCAACGACCCTTTCGACTGACACGATCGTGACAATTCTAATCGAAATGTAATCTGAATGATGTAAGTTTCAACCCTGAAGTAATGACCAACTGACGTTTCAGCAGTAATGCCTTTATCACGGTCAGAAAACTGTAATAGTTTGTTGATGTGGTACGCAAAAAAAGACAAGATATTAAAATATTCGCGATTGGAGCGCACAGGAGAGAGTACGCCCACGTCAGGCTAGCATACAGTCACAAAGAAAGAACCTGTTAGTTATGACCCTCGGCGCAAAGGTGTTGTATCTAAAGATGTAACGCATTTCATCGCTTTTTCTCCAGTTCTTCTATTCCTACTGTGATTATTGCAACCATCACATCCAGCCGTCTATGGTCCCGACTCGAAAAACGACTTGGTACTGGCGGAGCCATTTCTCTTTAATCACGTCCACCCGATGCTCCTGTAAGCGGTCACCAAGCCGTCGTCCTGTCTCTCTAATGTAGACTATGCCAGGACATTTATGGAACAAGTAACGATTAATAAGATAGGTTGTTAGTTATACACGTAAAATGCCCTAACTTCTTGATTTGTCGTCCAATGGTTGTTGCTTCGATAGTATCACGGGAATTAACAAATGAGCAGAACCGGCAGTCACTTCTGTTCCAAGGGAATTTCTGCACAAATACTAGCTCAAATGCTAGCTCATCTTCTTCAAGCAGGAAATTCATAAATTCCTCAAACGTTTTTCCGCGCTGCAAATTTCCCGTTCGCGTTGCATCCGCTGGGTTAGTCTCTCCCGCTGAAACCGTGGGGCTGGGACTAGCCGTTGCGAGGACTGGGCTTCTGGTGATCACATTCTAATGAGACAAGACTTTAAAGGAAAAGTTTAAGTTGGGATGGAAATACAGTT
>Ga0126336_10001432_pt1 | contig 12405 bp, 4 predicted proteins | sample SidCmetagenome_FD_92530 | JGI IMG/M metagenome (GOLD analysis project Ga0126336, IMG submission 92530) | Coral microbial communities from El Islote,Puerto Morelos, Mexico - Siderastrea C C metagenome | ecosystem: Host-associated > Invertebrates > Cnidaria > Coral | place: El Islote,Puerto... | reverse complement strand
TCCTCGAAAACAGTAAAATTGAAATTTTGCGCGATCCAGATTTCACTTTGAAAAGCAAATACCAACATCTTAAACTGTGGTGTATGGCAAACAAAATATACAAAAAGAAAACAATTCTGTGTGTTTGTTTTGAAGTAAATCGCAAAACCATTTTCAACCTTAGTTTTTGCCTAGTAATAGTAAATGCATCGAATGTAGACCACGCTAAAGTTCAATCCAAAACCAACAAGTGTTGCAAATTTCACGTTGATCAGACAAGATGAAGACTGTCCAAGAGCCGATTTTAAAAGTGAGGTATGGTCCCCAAAAAACTGTATCGAAACACCTTAAGCGAAGAGAGTGCAAAGCATCATGCCTGCCCAAAAGTGTGACAGCATGGTGGAATTCGAGGGATAAACATCGAATTCCGCGAATGCGCTAATTATGTATGCAGTAAGAATAGCACAACGAGCCTCTGCGCAAGAAAAAGTACATAGTTCTACAACGACTGGCCTTGACCAGCTAGGATGGCGCCATAAGCTTCTCCTTCATAGGTTCTAGCATATTTAATTGTATGCTCCACAATTACGCGGAACTTTGAAAGCTTGAGGTTGAAATCCAGATTGCTCTGAATACCATTCTACGAGGAATGTAAAGTTAACAAATGTTCAGTTTTATACAAACGTGACCCTGGTGGTTTGGCATGCCTAGTGTAAACGGTCAGGTTCACACTCGGAAAACTCGTTGTGCAACTACATTGAACAGAGACCAACGGAGTAAGAAGTTTTACTGTAACAAGTTTCTCTGGATACCCTTCTACGAGGAATGTAAAGATGTACAATAATAAGCTTTTCAAGGACTTGTCTGTGACAAGATGTACACAAGAGCCGTAAAGGACAAAGAGGGAAACTAGGGGATGGGTCTGGAAGTTATGTTTGGAAACATCAGAAAGAGTGCGTCCAAGCGAAGCGAAATCAACAACTGAAAAAGGGCACGCTTTCCAGCGCTCAAAAGGATTCTCGCTGGAGAGAATCCGGTACAGTACAAGCGTTCAATTTAGACAAGGAACAAAACACAGCGACTGGATAAATTTCATGTACAGACAAGTCCTTCAAAATCTTTTTCATAGGATTTGGAGTGAAGTTTAGGAACGGACAAAAGCTAAGGTTTCAAAGGCTAACAAAATTGTCCGTGCAAAGCTTAGCTGACGTAGAAGCAAAGTCAAACCCCCACCGTGGTACAACCCCCCTGCCCCTGGGTTTTTTCTGTGTTATAATACATTGTAAAATATTTTACCTTTAGTAGAAAGCCTGTGGTGTGCTATACAAGATGAGGTAGATATTATGGGTTGCGGCACTGCTTGGAGCCTGTGACGTCAACTAAGATGGCCATTCTCTTAGCTGCTATCTTGGATTTTACCCAAAATTTGAAATTATGAAAAAACGACGGTTCTTCTTCTTCTTCTTCTTCTTCTTCCTCTTACTAGTCTTCTTCTTCTTGTTCTTCTTCTTCTTTTTCTTCTTTCTTTCTCTCTCTTTTTCTTTAGTTCGTTAGGTCGAATGGCACCGTCACAAACCCGGGGCTAGTCATTCTACTAACTGAGGCAAATTCCTGATGCAGGCACCCTTAGGTTATTGTCTTGTCCACAGGAATGTGTCGGCGCAACGTTACTTCTTCTATTAGGGTGGCTGCTAAAAGAAAATTCAGAAACTTGGGAGCTCACAGCTTCGTGTGTATTCTGTTCAGGTAGACGCAGAATCACGTACATCTTTGGGCCAAACATACAGGCTAACAGTCTATATGAGCTCAAAAGAGTCATGAAACAAATCAAGTTCGTTGCAGAAGATCCCGTGAGACCAATATAAATTGGATAATAAGAAATACACGAAAGCAGCAAAATGTACATAGAAAATACAATATATCGAGCCTCGTTTAAGTTTTCAGGCAGTTTTCTCGCTTTGAAAGCATAGAATGTGCAAACGACTGCGAGAAATGATGTGTAAGCAACAATAGAGATTTGGAATGTCCGTCCAACTGATGATCGATACAGAGAACACGATAAGAAAATTGTACCGTCAAATGATTGTATAGTTCGTTGTTGACATGGAGGGTCCAAAATCATCCACAGCAAGAGAAGTAAAAGTTGCACAGAGTTAAGAGCCAAAACGAGCAATGTGTGGCTTTTAGTTGTTAAAATGAACTTCTTGAACCTTTCTGCGATCACGTTTATTCGAAAAGCACTGAGTATTTTCATGGTTTTAAGTATCAGGATGGAAATGAAAGTAACTAGCACTGTAGAACGCCAGCACACTCCTAAACTGCACATTAAGTTAGTCGGTTTTCCAAGAGTTAAAATGGATACAGAGAAAGACAAGGCGATTGTTATCATAAGAATGAGACTCAATTCGCGATTTGCTGCTTTTACCAAAGGTGTCTCTCGATACTTGTAAAGGATAGCACTGAAAATGATCACAAGTGCAAGACCAACAGTTGCAAACAGGATGACGAGAACAGATGTGAGGCTTGACCATATCAACTCAACTTCGGGAAGGTCCAAGCATTTTGCTCTTCCTTCATCGGGCTTTTGTCCTTGAGGGCATTCTGTACAGTTGACACTATTTACCTGGGTACTTAAAGTTCCTGCCGGACATTTTATACAATCCCAACAACAAGGGGTTGTTATTGACTGAAAAGTCCCTGGGGGACAATCACCATGACAGAACGATTTTGGAGTAGCAACTGCTTGACTTTTCTGTGTGTTCCATTTAATGCTTGTGTCATTCAACTGGAGCTGTGGTTTTCTGCCCTTTTCCCAGGAGCCAATAACAAGCTTTACAGGGTGATTTCGATCTGAGACTGCATTGCTGCGTGGAAAGTGGACGATGTCATAAGATGACAAAACTGGATCTCCAAAAGTATCAAAGCTAACCCTTCCGGTCAGTCCTTGAAAGTTGACTCTGTGTAGGTACTGCTCTACTTCTTTGGGTTCTAAGGAATGGTGAACTTCAAGGCACTCTTCTCCAGGAGATGTAGACTTGGACGCAAGACAGTTTGCTACCCGGTGAAGGGCATGGGCAACAGCATAAACGGCATCAATGACATATGGAATATAGGTATCGCAGATTGTGCGAAGTAAGAATTCCTTGCAACCATTCTCTTTTTTGACCTCGGATGATGAAGAACAGTTAAGTCTATCTTGATTTTGCCAAAACTCTTCCCACCAGGGGACTCTGTAATTTTTGGACGATTTGGTCATTTGTTCAATCAAGAAGTTCTCAAAATTCTGATTTCCTAAATGGTGCGGCTGAACGCCAAGTGAGCCATGAAGAATTTTGTGATCCGTGCCCTCCAAGCCTACAAAAACATCATCTTCTTTTGCCAAAGCATCGCTCAGAATCCATGTACGGTCATCCAGCTTCTGCTTAACTGCTTCCTTTAGAAAACGCCGCCCACAGCCACCGAAAAGCCACAGCAGAACCACTCGAACGTTAGGGTAGCTTTTTATTTTACTCACAGCTCTCTTTAGCTTTGCGCTGCAGTTTCGGCGTGGAATATACTCGGAAAAAGCAATGCAAAAGGTTTTCCTTTTGTCAGCCTCTGATTCCAACTTCGACACTCCATTACGACCATAGGAGTCATCCGAGGCTACGACAGCTACAAAGCTCCAGTCAAAGTACTGAATAATAGCTGCCGTTGCACTTGCCTGTTGATCATCTGGAGGTACCGTACGGAAGAAGTGACGGAATTGGGGCAAGCTCAACTCGTTGCTTGTTGCCGAGTGACTGATGACTGGAATTCCAGCTACTTCCAAAAGACTGTCGACAACAACCGCACTTCCGGAATCTGACAGACCAACCACTGCCGCTATCGGGGTGCCTTCGCTGTACGTTGGGTTTCTTTCGCTTGCACACGAACAGCTACTACGTTTTGAGTTGAAAGCAATGTCGTTTCTTCGGACAAAATCATACGTGTGCTCCATCGCCTTTGCAGTGCTTTCACAATAGTCTCGGATGTCGTATGCTAGAGTCAAGTTTGGAAGAAGTTCGGGACTTTCATTGATTTTGTTAATAGCAAATATCACTGCTTCCACGTGACCAAGTCCTAATGGGTAAAACGCTCCGCATTTGCCATCTTCCGTTGTGTAGTGTAAGGCAAAGAGACCTCCTAGTGTTACATCGCCAGGTTGGTAGGATCGTTTTTCTCCAGCAGCTTTAGTAAAACTCACCATCATATAAGCAACATTTAAACAGAATAGCACTGAGTTCTTCATTACTTGAATTTTCTCTTCACCTAAAATTAAAACATGCATTATAAATTAAACAGCTGTATCATGAAATACACAGTCGAAAAAAAATACCTAAAACGCAGTGTTCCAGTTACGTTTTTTACGCAAGGGGTCGTTAAAACCATCCGAGGGGTCACCAACTTGGCGGGCAGTGGCCTTGTTAGGGTGGTAACTCGTGTCTCAAATGGGACGCCTTATAATTTTAATTATTAAATTTCTGCTTTATCTTTATGGCACGCTAAAAGAAAGCCCGAGTTCCTAGAACAAAAGCAAAACCGTGCAAAATGACACACTAGTCAGCACGTGTCCACTATTTGAAACAAGCCTACTACGGTTCGAACGAATAGTTTACGTACAGAGAAACGTGCAAAAGATAAGGCTAACAAAGTTGTATTATCAACAAACCTACGGTACAGAGAAACATAAAAAGGATAAGACTAACACTGTATGAACAAAATTGCATATGGAGAAATCCTTTTTTTGTTTTTTTTACTAAAATTGTACGAACGAACTAGTTACGAAGAAACGTTGAAAAGACTTGAAGACTCAAACACCATACGAACAAACTGACAGATGGAGAAAAATAAAAAAAAGTGAACCGTGAGGTACGGATAAACGTTGAAAAGATAAGACTAACACAGTAAGAACGAACTAGAGTATGGAGAAAAGTACAGAAGACAAGACTACTGACAGCACAAACAAACTGGTGGATGGAAAAACGTTAAAGAGACATTGAAATTACAAGACTGACTCTGCACAAACGAACTAGTGTACGAAGAAACGTTGAAAAGACGAGACTAACACTGTAGCAACTAGCGTACAGGAAAACTTTGCAAATAAAAACTAACACTGTGCGAACGAACTAGCGTAGGGAGAAACGTTGAAAAGACTAATACTGTTTGAACGAACTAGCCATTACAGTGAAACGCAACTACGAGACTAACACTGGATGAACGAACTAACGTACGGAAACACGTAAAGGGAAAAAGATGAGCACCGTAAGAAAGAATTAACGTACGAAGAAACGTTTAATACAAACCTAAAACCGTAAGAATGGTGTTAGGTACGAACCGTACGTAGCGTACGGAGAAAGGTTGAAAAGACAATTAAGACTTACAACGTACGAACGAACGAGCGTACGGTGAAAGGTTGTAAAAAGTCAAGACTAACACAGTACAAATGAACTGACGTAAGGAAAAACGTTAAAAAGACAAAACTAACACCGTACAAAGGAACTAGCGTACGGAGAAAAGTCAAAGAAAAAGAGATTACTCTATACGGGTGACCTAGCGCACGGAACATAGTTAGAGAAAACAAGAGAAAGGCAGTAAACAGACTGAAGTACAGAGTAATGTTAAAAAGACAAGACTAGCACCGTGCGGGCGAACTTAATTCAACAAATTAAAAGTGAAAAAAGCCGTAAAGTTGACGATAGGGGTACGAGGCTGTGTCTTTTCCCACGCGTGCCACTCAAACGGGAAAGAAAATAATCCCAGGTTAATCAAATGCCATATATTTTATATATATATATATGGTAAATTTTTCGTCAAGAAACTTTCCTCTTTCCGTTATATCATTAATTAAAATTTTCCATTTTATTTGTCGGGTCGGGTAGCCTTCTTTATCGGGTCTTTGACCCGAGACCCGTCTCTTATCTGGAACTCTGAAAGCGGCTCATAGAACTTTTTATAAATATATGCGCGATGATTATAACACACAAGTTAAATGATTACTTTACAGCTCAAATACCCTTTCCTCCCAGATAAAGTAAGACGCAAGATATGCAACTGTTGCTATTTGGTTTTGGCAAACGGAGTCCCAAGTATATCAACACAGGTCCCAGCTTGAGTCGATTTGTACCTACGTGCACATTTGGCCTCAATTTGTGGGCGTTGGCGATGGCTTGCGTTCAGATCGGTTAGGTTCAAATTCACCCGATGGATACCAACTTCTGTTAACTTGGCTTAAGAATACCGACTACGATTTACTTAACAATACTATTGACACAAGACAAGATAACTTTATTTAGACAAAGTAAAATTTCTTCAGCTATCACAATCCTTAACAATGGCTAAGGCCCAGTTTAAAAGTCGAACGTCTTATGTGCCGAACCTAATTTCTTTAATTAAGTACATGAGAAGATCGACGCTTGAATCGATTAAGTTCGGCAAAACGCGATTTGGGTCGACCCAAGAATTAAGTTCGACATGGCTACATGGGAAGTTCGACTGTGGAGCGACTCCGATTCAAACGTCGATCCGTTCATGTACCAAACCTAATGCATAAATTACATTAATGTATTTCTAAATATAACAGCGTCAGTGATTGGCTTAAAACCGATAAGTATGACTAGTCATCCATTAAACCGTGACCACTCATGCATTGAACGTTCTTGCATCTAATTTAAAACATAGGCATGCAGTGCATGCAGAACCGGTGACGTTTCTTTTTCTACCTCGTCACAAATTTGCGCAACTAGTTCGTTTCTATGCAAGTGAGCAGAGACTTGGTCGACAACAATACACCACAACTCTGCCTTCCGAATGCTCAGATCTCAGTTTTTCAGACTTTCTGGGGAACACGTGACGTCATTATCGCCGTTAGTTCCCAGTCACGCGGACAACCCATTGCGTGTGTAGCTGCACGTGCCACCGAGATCCTGCCCAAACTTGCAGGAAAATCATTTGCAAGCGCAAACAGTTATTCCTTCTATTTCATTACGGTATTTATCTGCCTTTTGGCTGGAGTTTGGCTTTAACTCACGCCGACCATTTAAGGGTATGTTTTCTTTTTGCAAGTCAAGTCGACTGTGATAATTTTCGTCTTTTTGATTCGGGAATCGCAAAGCAAAGCGTGCTATTTGTATAATAATTGTTTACATTTCTAAATTTCCCACGTTAAGGGGCCGATTACATGGCGAATTTCAGCCCGGGCTGAAATTTCGGACCGCCCACCGGGCTTAAATTTTGTTGCGATTCCCTGGCAAATTTCAGCCCGGGTGCAATGTTTAAAATTGGGCGGGAAAATTTGCAGGAAAGCGTTGTACAGGTTTTTTGTGTGCATAACTAAAGAGATGCGCATGCCCAAGTTCATCTTTCAGCCTGGGCTGAAATTTGAGTGCAATTACGTGAGATTTTTCAGCCCGTTTGGTGAAATTTCAGCCCGGGCTGAAACTCTCTTCATGTAATCGCAAACGTCTTTTTACAAAGATTTGTTCAGGACGCCGAGCTGAAATCTGAGCCCGGCTAACCGGGCTGAAATTTGCCATGTAATCGGCCCCTAAAAAGTTTTTTTAGCTTTCGTTCAAACTTGCTTTACGTCTCCACTTTTTAGCCTAATAAATTTCGTTTGCTTTGCCTTCGAACAGTACCGCCAACGAAAGTGTTAAAATTCAGCTCGCGCTCGAATTGACTCTGCCGGCTTGGAAATCAAAATGGGCTCCTTCAAAAAACAAAAAACGGCTTGGAGATTAAAAAGGGAAACGAGTACAAATATAAACGACATATGCATGGGAATTCGCGAACCAAGTCGAGTTCATTGTCTTGTCTACATTTTTCTTTCGGAAATTTGTATCCCTCGGGCAAGTCCACTAGGGCCTCACAGGCGGAGACAAACATCGTTCACTCTTTGAAATTTTGCCTCTTACATAAGCCGAGTGACGTCACTAACGTGATGTCACCGGTTAAAAAACAACTGAGCCGCGCAAACTGTAAACTCTTTGTAGACAAGAATCATTACTTTATAACGAATTCAATGCATGAACATCGAATCGGTTTCGCTTGTTTTTTTTATGGATAGCTATTCTGAAAATAACAGAATATAACAAGAAACGATAGAAACCGTATTCTGATCCAAATTTGACGAACAGTGCAAACTAATATTTCAATGCTACTATTATTACAATAATAGATTGTTTTTTTTTTTCTCCTTTTAATTGTTCTTCTTTGCTTTTTGAGACCCGATATAGTGCAATCGATGATGGTTTACCGCTGTTTTGCAGAATTAAGTTCGACTGGTTAAGGACCATCGACGCCTGAATCAACTGTCAAACATAATTATTTAGGTCGACCCAAATAGCAATTAGGTTCGGCACATGACAAGTTCGACGTTTGAACTGGGCCTAACTCACTAACTAAATTACGGAGTGAAAAAAAAAAGAAATGAATACAAAATAATAAAAGTTTAAATGGTTTGAACTCAGTATCATAGGTCGGTAAATTATGATCGTCCAGGCGAGTGTAGTCCTGAGAAGGACTACAATCACGAAGACACTGTCATACTCCCCGCTGACAAAGGACGAGTGACGGTTGTTATGGACAAGACAGACTAGTATGAAAAATGGACGCACTTCTTAACAATAAACAGACCTACGAAGTACTTAAACGAGACCCGACGCCAGCACTTTAACGCAAACGTAACAGCAAACTACTTGACGTCAAGAAAACTGACGCTATTGACATTCAACTCTGTAACAGACTGAGGTGCCGTGAACCACAACCACAAAAACTCTACCGAAGCTGCACAAACCTAACATACCCATGCGACCCACAGTTTCATTTTTTGGGTCCCCGACTTACCAACAGTCCAAATACTTGACTTCCGTACTGAAACCTTTGACCGAGGAATCACGACACAAACTACAGTCGACTGAGAACTTTATTGACGCAATCAAGACAGTACGAATATCTGACGACTGACAAACTACCCACGGTAGTGCCTTTTTAAATAAAATCACTATTCACCACTTTTACTTCAACTGGCTCTAGACTGCACTGAGACCGCCATCAACAACTCTACTATTGAACTCTACTATTTCATTTTCCGACAGGTTTCCGATGTGTTGTTATTTGACAATGTTTCTGTCGCGTTTCAATGGAGGTTGAGTTGCCGACAAAAGTTGGAATTGCTTCCAAGCCAGGTGGGAATCGATGAGCTTCAACTATTTTGTAAATTGGCCCCAAAAAAGAATCCATACAGGCAGTTAAAGAAACATAAGCGCAATCACAAGGATCGAAACTTTTAATCCTTGTCCTTCAGCTCGCTCATCTCAGTGTTTGTATGGACTCCTCTGCTTACGGTTGTCCTTGCACCGTTAGGAAAAACCAGGCTTTAAATGGTCCTTTAGTTTTCTGTCTTAGCCTGGTTTAAGTAACATGAAAAATCGCTCAAATCCAAATATTCAAACGACTTTACTTCCAGTCTATACTGTAAATTGTAAATCTTGTCCGGAGGTGATATTATCGAGCTAGTTTTTTTGGAGTAAATTAAGCATCTAAGAACATGTTTCGGAAGCTTCAATATTTCTCATCAGTTCACGAATGTACAAAATTGTATGGATACATATAAAGTAACTTACAAAGAAATATTAATCTAAAGAAAAATACTGTAGCTACTAACTGTTAACACGGTGCTACAATGAGTGAGCAAGAAAAGGGATAACGATGAATAAAATAAAGTTAATAAAAAGAAGTGTTGTTCCTCCCATTCAATGTGTAGGGCTTCTTTGATTTAAAGTTGAAAAAGAGCGGGAACCAAGTCAAAGATGGTGCTCAAGCAGGCCTCACAGCAGCGATTCCTCCAAGACTCTAAACATTTTTAGTTCAGACATTTCTTCCACTTAAACTAAAGCTTAACCAGCTTAACATCAGCATACATGTAGATTTTCCCACTAACAATTCGGCCGCTTCAGTCTTAACGGTGAGCTATGATAACTAGGAATATGGCGGGACGCCCAAAAATGAAAAATATCTCTTGACATTCAATTTTTTTCACTGTAAGGTGCACTAAGTCGAACAGCCTTTGAGTTTCTTTCCACAGTGGTCAAACCCAAACCAGTTAGGAATCGATCGATTCGAGAAGAAAAAAGTAACATCCTTCTCCCCAAATAAATTAAAGATGCTGCTACAGAGCCTAAACACGATCGTTCGCCGCACATAACAACTAGAAGTCATCAGAATTAATAACGCTGGACTTCGTAAAAAAAAGAAAGGAAAAGGCTCATTCTGAACCTTTTCTTTTGTTTCCAATTGTATTCCTTTAAACGCCTTACCTAGATATCTAGGACAGCAGTCTTGCAGTCGCTCCTGATCAAAAGAGAGCAAACCGTTTACATCACTAATCAGAGTCAGGGGAAGACGTTTTTTCTGTGTTGTTCGGTGAATTGTGAAACATAATTGACAGCTAATTAATAAACTTAATTGTGTTAACGATCACAAAAACATTATGTGGCGCTCTATGCCAATTAAGATCAAAAATATGAAAACTTTAAACTATATACTCAAAACTAAAAGACTCTAGTTTATACACTGTTAACTTGTAAAGAATTTGCATTTTATTACGTTGGTTAAAGAATTCAGCAGAGGTTATTGAGAAAAGTTAACTTTAGGGGTTCTAAAATAAATGCTTTTTACGTGATGTTTTTGTCTCGTGATTAAAATGAAAATTTTACATGCGGGACAGTTAATTAGTTGCTTGAAGATTACAGTCCACATACAGTTTATTAACCAACCTTACTGGTAATATATGATGTTGCATGAGATTTATACCTACTAAAATTTCTTAAAATCGACTGAATTCTTTAAAAGCTATTTTCCTTCGCACAATGTAAACACTTTAAGTTTGAAAAAAAAACTTAAATTCAAAAATACTGTTAGTTTTGGTTGGCATGTGCTTGATACCAGGTGCATTTGTTTAAAACCCACCAGTTTAAATTTAGAAGGTTTCTGCTGTTAATGTTTAAAACAATTCAAATAAATATCTTGGAAATTCGGAACACCAAATTTATAAACATATAAAATATGGCATCTCCTATGTCAAGTTTCTATAAAAAGCAAAGTTTTATCACCGATGAGTTATTTTAAAATATGCGACCATCCCTCTTTTAATTGCCTAAATCGTGGTTAAACCTACTGCATTGTCTACGGATATCATGATACCAGCATGATACTCAATAATATGAAAGGAAGTTGTTAGCTACTCTTAAGCAGTTTTAAAAATTTTCGTTCGATTTGTATATTCGGCAAAGAGTGCGATTCTTTACGGAGTTACAGAATCTAGTCCGGAGGTGATGAAAAGTGAATTGTGAAACATAATTGACAGCTAAAAAAAACTATGGTGTTAACGACCACAAAAACATTATGTGACGCTCTATGCCTATTAAGATCAATAATATGAAAACTTAAAACTATATTCTCAAAACTAAAAGAATCTAGTTTATACACTGTTAACTTGCAAAGAATTTGCATGTTACTACGTTGGTTGAATTCAGCAGAGGTTATTGAGAAAAGTGAAGTTCCGAAGTTTAGCGGTTCTAAGATAAATGCTTTTTTTTTCGTATTCAAAATGAAAATTTTGCAATTAGTTGCTTGAAGATTGCAATTCACATAAAGTTTATTAGCCAACCTTACTAGTAATATATGATGTTGTATGAGATGTGTACCTACAAACATTTCTGAAAAATCCTCTGAATTCTTTAGTAGCTATTTTCCTTTGCATAATAAAAACGCTATAGATTGAAACAAAAAAAACTTACATTCAATGATAAGTTACTAGTTTTGGTTGGCATATGAATGATACCAGGTGCGCATTTGCATTTAAAATAAAACAAAACGGAGAAAAACATGCATTATTGTTGTTCAATTAAAAAACGGCTCGACCACTTGGTCTAATGACGTCATATCTCATAACCATAGCAATCGATTTCACATAACCTTACCAAAATGTGTCTCACGGATACGATAATATATAGATTTAGCCAAGCCTATAAGCGGAACCCGCCCTTTCTGTTTTGTTTTGTTTTTTTTTTTTTGTTTTTTTGCTGGCAGTTATTAATTTGTGAAAATACTCTCACTCAAGTCGTTAAATTAAAAAAAAAAGAAAGAAAAAAGAAAAGAAAAAAAGTTCCTATCCTCGCTGAGAGCCGAACCCGGGTCGTCGGCGTCTGAAGCCGGATATTAGTCCGGATATTAGTTAATTTTAATACTTATTACTTTCTTCGTGACAAGCTACCTCTCAACATGAAAATGCTGGTGTTTTTCCTGTCAGAATGTGTTCGGAACGCCGTAAAAACCATGGTTGTGGACAGGAAAAACCAAAAAGCACTAGCTCTGCTATATTTGGCGTCGAAACCGCTGCGAAAAGCT
>Ga0126336_10001431_pt1 | contig 12407 bp, 3 predicted proteins | sample SidCmetagenome_FD_92530 | JGI IMG/M metagenome (GOLD analysis project Ga0126336, IMG submission 92530) | Coral microbial communities from El Islote,Puerto Morelos, Mexico - Siderastrea C C metagenome | ecosystem: Host-associated > Invertebrates > Cnidaria > Coral | place: El Islote,Puerto... | reverse complement strand
TTTAATCAGCGGTATCGTTCTTGGTCCTCCGGGTATTAATGGATTCCTAGGTTATAAACCCATCGGTGTTTTGGAAAAAGTTTGGAGTCGCGAAGACTATGGGAAATTCAGAATACCCCCAAGAAATATTAGTATGGACAATTATTAGGCTATACATGAATACACCGGAATTGGAAAGATTTGAATAGTGATTTAAAGACACGTGAAAACTGAAAATTTAAACGCTAGATTTGCAAAGTGGAACAATTATTGCTCGTTGTTGAATTAAGTGTTCGCTTCTTTACCAGTTTTTTGGTATACGCAATCATATGTTTTCTTGTTTTGGATTAAGCATTTTCGTTTCCTCAACATTTTATTTTTACAACTAAGAGAACGATTAGTTTGAATTCCGTTGTTTCTTAAAGAGGAGAATCTTAAGATGTTTGAAGCATGTAAGTATAGACGAGAAGATTGAACCTAAGCGGACGATTTTGTTCTTTGTGAATGGACAACATATCATAAATTAGGCAGCCTACGTTTAGATTTACACTTCTTTCGGTTCATGAATTGTTTTCCAAAGGTATCAGTCTCCAAACAGTGACATTGGATTTGATGCTTGCCAAGATATTTTTTGTTTTTGAATGCCCTGATGTAAGTGTCGGCCCGCTGTTGCCTTACAGATTTGCCGTTGCGGAGAGTCTGGATTGTACCGGTGAAATCTAAAAGAGGAGACAAGTTTTCAAACAAATGATTGCATCATAAACGAGAAAAAATACTAGAGAAGATCTACTTCGGTGGACGAAACGGTTGAAATGGTAGAATTTGGTCCGTCTCGAGGCACATTTTAGCACACGTGCTTGGAATACTTTAAGAAAACGGGCGACACCCCTTGAATTGGCATCCATAGGTAAATTACTTTTGGTTACGTATACGATCATACCATAAAAGGTAATTGGTGTTCTTCTCCCAACCGATAAACTACTTGGGGCAAACGGGATTGGAATATGACAAAAATTGTAACCATGAAATTGCCCATCCCCCTCCAAAAAGTGAGAAATACAAGACAGTATTAAAACAATGCTAACTTGTTAACATATTAAAACAACTCTAAGGATTTATTAAGTCAAAATAAGAATGCTACATATTCAAATCTCATCGGGAAACGTCCCGAACGACTCTGAGGGGCCGCTTCCTCATGACACCGTATTTTCTCTCTAGTTTCAGACCTCTAGTAATTATTGGACCACCTCTCCTAGGTGATTACTTTTCTCGTCATTTCTGGGTGGTGGCGCACGAGGTCTGTTTGAGTTGCTGAAGTGAGATTTTCTTCCTCTACTGGCACGATTACTAGCGTAAATTCAGCACTACACTATTTAATGTCTCGGACAATTGCAAGAAAAATTCTAGCGGTTCGTTATCTACGATCGACTTCTATTTTATATTCACCCTAACTGCGAGTGCTTAACCTTACTTATATTTGCTGATAATGAAACCTAATACTCCTTCACCTCTCACGGTGTAAATTAAAGAAACGTAAAATGGGCCATTTCATTTTAGATCCGCACTCCCGTTGTTGAGGACTACTCTTTACTCTTACTCGTAAAGATATCCAGTAAAAAAATATCCTGACCCCTCAAGACAGGAGTGTTAGTGGAAGTGTGTTTACTTCTTAAGAACTTATTAAATGTCTTACTCTATCCTATGATGGCATTAACAATTTGGGTATCATCACGAAAGAAATCCGTTATTTTTCAACGATACCCTTGAATACTTTCCCAATTTTTTTTTTATAATCCTTATCCTTAAAGAATTAAACTGCTACTTGTCATCGAGGAGGAACGGGGGAGGGGGTCGCATATTAAATGCAATAGCCCAAAGCTACCATTTCAGTTACATACCAAAGCTATGACCCTTAATTGGGACAACACTTCGATTGACCATCGCAAGTACTTAACGCGTTTGCTTCGGTCTCTCGTTTGCTTGGTCTACGAAAATTCTTGTGGCGTGTGATAGCCAATTGTGGCAAACATGATAATTTTAAACCCAATTTAAAGATTATTCTCGCTCGTTGTTTTCTCACGACTGGTTACTTTTATTATAGCTAGTCTAGTGCAAAGCAACCACATCTAGGTCATCATGGATCTCCTTCGTCCTCGGCCTCGTTCACTGTCTTCCAACGCAAGCTGCCATGCATAGATCACATGCTTGACACAGACGTCCTCGGGAATTTCCTCCCAACCGGGAAAACCGTCTTCGTCGTTTTCATCAAAATACATGGACAAGTACTCAGTAAACCTGCATTAAAATAAAGGCACACAGAAGGCCAGTTAGTGCTGGTTAAAGTTTTATATTCAGTCGTTTAAGTATGTAAGAACAAGTATTACTGGAGCTCTGTCGTATCCAGTATTGGTCACATGAACCATCGACATTTAACGGAACAAATTAATTTGGTTTGGCCAGGGGTAGTGAGGGGGGGGGGGGGGGGTATAGGGAGAGAGATTCAAGGATCGTGGAATTGGCCGTTGAGATGCTTTATTAAGAATAAAAATTAGCGATAGTAGTTTCGAATGACGTTTCGATGACTCACTCATCAGTTTTATTCTTAATTTTTTTATCCAAAACCTCCGTTATTAGATGCTTTATTGTTTCAAAATCAGTTCAATGCACTTCAGAAAAAAGGAAAAATTTAAATTCCGTCATTTTTTTTACGAATTTGCAATCGCCAGTGATCGTCAACTGTAAAATGGTTACTAATTTAAAGAACAACTAACCAAACAAACAACAAACACACAAATAAAGGCAAACAATATCACCCCATTTCTCCGTTGTCTTTGTCCTCCTGACCAAGCTTCAAAATGATTACTTCAACTACTTTACTCAAGAACAATTCCACGTTGACTTTCCTCAAAGCGGCAGTGAAGTGCAGGATCATTGTTTTCGGCATTTCAGTCTTAAAAAATTCAGGGACTTGTTCAAACGGGTCCTAATAAAAATAACAGAAAATCCATGCAGCTCAAAGTTAGAATAAAATTACTAGTCTTGGGGATCGGGTTTCCTGACTTTTTTGGATCTAAAAATTTCTACATGCATGTTTAAGTGCTTTGGTCACACATAAGTTGATTCTAGACCACCAACAGAACAACTATCAAGTGATTCTCACAAGAATCAATCAAGTCAAAATCCTTGCATCTGTAGCCAAACACAGTCACTTGTCAGTAGCGCGAGTGCAGAGCTAATTTTCTTTTCACGCCCACTTCAAGAGGGCGGCCGATGAACGTTTTTGGTTGAGAAAAAGAAAACAACTGTTTGTACAATTCAAAAAAATGTTGGATTCAAATTGATTTTCCGCTGCTTCTCTAAATTGACGGTACCGATATGAACTAGACACATAGACACATACGTTTTTATCGTAACTCTTGCATCTATATCCATTATAACAACTCTGGCCATTTTCTTACGGAGATCAACCAAATATTGTCCAAACGTAAGCTGCGACCTATTACTGAAGGAAAACAATTTTACAGTGCCTAGTTTTAAATGCTTCACGCTTTTTGAATCTGAAGACGTCATAGCTTTTCCAAAATAAAGGAAAACAAGTGAGCGAAGAAAGAAAATTAGCCCGTGTCGAGGACTAAAATAGTATTTTTAAATATAAATCCACCATTCTTGTGTAGGCTTTCGTTGACGCAACTGATACTTTTGGCTTTATCAAGTGACACTACGACAAATGGCGTAATTTCTTAAATAAAAGAAGTGAGACAAATGACGTAATCTCTTAAATAAAAGAAGTGACTTACCTGTTTGTTTGCGAGTAGACATTTTGCGCGTGCGAGCGCAAGTGTACGCCACAGGTCCAGAATATGGCTCAAACTGCAAGACTGCTGAGCCTGCAAAGTAATCGTATAATTCTTGTTCTTTTAGCTGCGAACGTGATGCCTTCTAATTAAATGCGGGTGTGTGTGTGTGTTCTAACCTACGCCTTTAAAGTCCCCGATAAACTGTTAACCGCTAAACGTCAACCGTCGGTAAAGGCGTCAAATATTCCGACTGTTAAACTTTTTACGGCCAACTGCGACATGAACGTAAGTTTTCCTTTTAACGATAAACGCTTGGCATAAACTTCTTTTATTTCTTTTACGTATTTTTTTAATGACCAAATGCCTTGTTTGTACAAGTACTGTAGGGAAAAAAAAGAAAAGTTTTATCCCATTTGAAATCATTCGCATTTCACCTTTCAGTATAAATTCGCATCCAGCCGAGTTTCGCCCTAAAAATCTAAGATGACATTAATTAAGAACGTATTCAAAAGTCAAAAATGAATTTTTTTTTAATCTAAAAGAAATTCGAGAAGGATTAATAGGATTATTAGGATTTAATTGCTGGGGGTAACCTGTGCTTATTAATTGCGTTTTCCAAAAGTGTTCAACTTTTAAACAACGGCTTGTTTTTGTTTGAACTTATTATGACAACCTCATAGCTACTGATAGCGTTTTCGCTGAACTGTCGAATGAATATTCAACGTTCTAAAATAACATCTCCAAAATGCCAACCTTCTTGCTCTTCAAACTGGCTTTTCCGCTACTTAGTTGTAGCACATTGCTGCAATATTCGCTGAGCTTCACTTCTGGGTTTCCACCAGCTGAAGATAGAAAGGCAATTACGATTTCCAGCGTTGAAATCACATCACAAATATCGCGGAGATCTTTCAACTCCGACAGGATCTGAGTGCGAGTGTGTCCTGGAATAGGCTCCTGGAGGCAGGCAGGTGAGAATCGTAAGACAAACAAAACAAAAGAAAACAAACAATCAAACAGACAAATTAGCAAGTAAACAAACTAACAAACAACTGAAGAAACTAAAAAACTACCCGACAAGGAAAATTTACGCATTACAAGCATGTTATCATTTTAAAAGCATTGTTTTTCGACTGCTGAAGCAAGTCAGCTTACCTGTGGAATCTTGTCTTTCAACGCAGCAAAGGAATTTTCATCCCGGGCATCCTCCCGAAACATAAAGTCTTCCACCTGATAAAAATATGTCTGTTTGTTATCCAACTACGGTTAACTATAATCTTTTTGGTGATTTTCCCAAAAATGAGGGCAATTTACCGATGACGTAGGGTCATCAGTGACTGAAAAAGGGCTTAGTAGTAAGTAAACTACATTCCATTTGTCTTGGGAAGGAGAAACATCTACGTCCCCAATGGGACGTCCGTGATCTCCCACACCCGGTCGGTTTCTCTAACCTCCAAGCATACTCCAGACATCTGCTCACTAAGTCACCTCGCCACCAACCACCTCGCCACCAGGTGAGGTTATCTCGCCACCACCAAGCCGCCACCAGTTGAGGTCATCTCGCCACCAAACATGATTTACACTAAAATAAAATTTCGAGCAAGTACCATGTGATGTGGAACCTCTGCTTTTAGGCTAATTTGCATTTAGACGGTTTACATTCCCACGTTTGATAGCCGAGATCTTATGCTTCGATCGAACCGCCGACATCTTGCTTTTTTACGTTGAGCGCAGCCTGGGCACAGTGCCAAAGCCTCGTCCGGGTTTATATTGTCGGAAGAATCAAATGAAATAAAATACCAGCGTTCGAGGAAAACAGAGTGACGACATGCTAGTATCGCGTCTCTCTGTTGTGTCTCTTAAAAACCGGTTCAAACTACTGTTTAAAAAGGAAGGTCACAAGCCAAATGCGTGCAGCCGAAGAACCACGAACGAAACAAATAAACAAAACAAAAACAAGTTGTCACAAGTTGATAACAAGTTTTTTTGTTTATGATTTGCAACACAATGTAAAAATAATGTTTATTCACAAGACTCCGCATACGTTACGTTTCTCTTCAAATTTGCAATAATTAAATCTAAATTTAAATTGAAAGGAGATGTTACTTATCTAGCAATTGTTTAAATTTGGCAATGGCGTTGCAAGGATGCGAATGAATGGAAAATTTGATCCTATCTCTGTGTATAAAAGAAGGAGCTCATTAAGCTCATCCGATCTCTGATCTCACCATACGCTCAATAGTAAGCTAAACATGTCTTCGTCAAGTAAGAACTGCATTGTTTGTGCAGAACCAGTCAGCGCCCGTCAAGAAGCTCTGCAGTGTGACGGATGTCATCTATGGAACCATCGAACATGCAATACAGGTAATATAACTGATATATTTACATTTCCAAATATACTTTAAGGCAATAGCATGTGTAGTTGTGGTTCATATACGTAGGCTTACAATTTCAGATTTTATGAGTACACTTTATAAAATAGTACGGTATGGAACAATTTTCGTATTATATTTATAGCCTGAATGTTAACAAATTTCAAATTGTTATAAAACATGATAATGGTAAAAGAATTGTGAGTCCTTATTTTCCAGGTCTACGGATCGGCGGATTTTATAATTTTGTCGGGATTTCGGATTCAGTTAGTTAGTTAGTTAGTTATAAACCCTGACGAGGGAGCCCTCAGTAGCTTGGCACTGTCCCCAGATTGTGTTCAACATGAAAGAAGCAAGATGGCGACGGTTCGATCGATACGTAAATCTCGACTATCAAACGGCAAAATAGGGGACTGTAAACGGTCTAAAGGCAAATTAGCCTAAAATCAGAGGTCCGCATCACACGCTACTTGCTTGAAATGTGTGAACGTTACCTAAATTTTTAATTTAGTGCATTTCATGTTTGGTGGCGAGATGACCTCAACTGGTGGCGGGCTGGTGGTGGCGAGATAACCTCACCTGGTGGCGAGGTGCTTGGTGGCGAGATGGCTGGTGGCGAGTCTTCCTGGTGGCGAGATGACCGTAAACCTATATATAATATATTTGGGTATCCAACAAGATGGCCAACGATCGAGCTCGAATTAAAGCAATCAACACACACTGTCTTTCTTACAGTAGTCTTGCTTGAAAATCCGGTATCTTGAAGGTTATTTACCTCAAATTTCACTTGTGGTCTTCCCCGTATAAACCGGTCGATTATCTGCTTTTCAAGCGTCTCCCAGTTGTACTGGAGTTGCGTTTCTCGCCCCACCTCTAATGAGTAGGAGCAGTTGGCCAACATCACAGGCAGCAGTTCCTTTTCAGAGTCATACGCAATAAGCTGTGACATAGACACTTCAGAAAGTGAAACAGGGCCAGTGGACCTATTATGGTAAATAAATTGTATCAATCAATTTTCGCTTCTGTATGAGAGTTGGTTTTAAATGTATCGATTGATACAGCAGGCGGGACAGGAATATACTTTTATTCTTGCAGTAATTTTTACATAAAGTGTGACATTTGAGAAATTGCCAATCACAACAAAAAAGCTAGAATTCCAATAACCGAGAATTTAGGTGAACGTAATAATTAAGCTTTGTTTTACTGTGGGACGCGTCTTACCGTGGTCCCCAACCAACCTTTTTACAAGTGTGGCAATCAAGGAGCACAAATTCCCTTGACGTGCACGCCTCCTGGTAAAGGTTTTGACAGGAAACAGTATAGTTTAATTTGCGGGCTTGATGAAGCTGAAATTCTCTTTTTTTTTCTTGCTGATCACCACTTCGTTTACTATTTGACATTAGCGAAGGATATCGGAGCCTTGAATAGAAACATGAACCACTGCCTTTGCGAACGTTTTCTGCTACACTTTTCAGTATTCAGTATTGCGGCAAAACTCGCTTTCGCCAATAAATCCATTTGCTATTTCGCTATTGCGACTCATTGGCATTTATATTGGGGGAAAATATATTCGCTTTTACATTAGCTAATAAAAATCAATTTGCATTCATTAAAATTCATTCTCAGTTATTTCAATGCCAGCTTTATACAGGAGAAAGCGACTGAGCCATTCGAAATGAATTTTAGTTTTTTCTGTCTCTTTTGTGGTAGCGCTAGCGACACCGTACAGCAAAGCATATTAAAGTCAGTGTTCTTTTCATTAAAAAATTACAAATCCATATCACTTCAGTCACCGAGATCGGAGGAAAGGCAACGGATACATAACAGTGGAAATTTACATACATTTTACGAACCTCTTGCAAGAGAAATTCTCCAAGCTAAGGTATCTCAATTTGTTGGCTGCAATATCTTTCCGAAAACCTTGAACTCCCAAAGGAATTTGGATTTTTGAGGGACATAAAATACATCAACTAGTGCCACGTCTGTGGAGTTGTCTGGTGTTGCTTATCTCATCGTATTGAATATATTTACTCAGAAAATATGACCTACGCTCACCACGAGTCTCCCAGTAGCTCAGTGGTTAGAGCGTCTGACCGGTGTACAGAAGGTCATGGGTTCGATTCCCGTCGGGGACTCAGATGTTTTCTTTGTCCCACGCTCGAGACATGTTGAATATTCCATCTTTTCTTACTTGTTGGCAATTTCGCTTCTTCGGGCAGTTGCGAGAAAGAAAACAAACGGTGCGTAGCTGGATTTGAATGGAATGCAACAATTCGAGCGTTTCAGATTCTCGGAAAAGGAGGACGACATAAACAACATTAACTTTAGTCGAACTTCATTTTTCTTCAGGAATTTCTTGTTGATACAGCCGAACAGCACCAAATAAGTTTATCAACACGCGTAATTGTCATCATCATCATCATCATCATCATCATCATCATCAACAACAACAAAAAGAAGATATTTTCTTTCAGCTGCCTACGTCCAAGAGCCGAGTCTTTGGTAATTTACTTTATTGCACTTGATAATTTTAATTTGTCTGTGGATGAAGCGGTGACCACTCAAATTAAGGCTTTCAAGGACCACTTTTGGTTCAGGAGTTCTCTTCGTTTGCCAGCACTTCAAATTAAATTCAGCTCACCGAGATCTCCCACTGGAGCTGAGAGAATTGCAGTATGCGTCCACTAGCTCATTGTGTGCATTGACTAAGAAGAACATCAATCCTTTGCAGCAAATGCCAGGGCCTTCACTGGTTGGTAGCAGCACTGACACAGGACAAGTCTTGTCGATCGTCCTTAAGCACTCTTCTTTAGTTGGAGCAAAGCGCCCTTCAGAGAAACGTAGACAATATTTTTTTTGTTTCTGTAATAAAATTACCGGTGTTTACAATTAACTGATTACGTTTGTTTACGCAACATTAAAAGCTGGCATTTAAGCCTATAAATAGCGCGAGAAGGTAAAGACATAGTACACACGTCAGACATGCCCTATTACATTAGAAATCCCGTATAAGTTAGTTTTTGTGCAACCACTTCCAAGTGGTATATTATTCTGTCACTTGGTTTTTGCGTTGTAATGAAAAATTGGCCGATGTAACACGTTTCAAAAAGCACTCATAATGTACGTACGCTGCAGACAATTTCAACCCAATACACCTTTAACAGGATGTTACGCGTTCAGCAGATTAAATTTACATGAAATGGCTGAACATTTAGTTAATAAAGAAGTTCCGTACACCATTTCCTGCATAATCAACTAGTAGTTTGAAAATGAGAAGCGCTTACGAAATTGAAAGAGACAAGTTGGCATTATTCTGGGAAAATAATGTCTCGAAACAGTTAAAAAATACAATGATAAACAACCCCCTACCTTGTGAACTTAAATGATGACGAACAAGGTCCCATGCAGTCCTGAAACTTCCGAACAGCTTGTTCACATTCTCTTTCTGGCCTAAAAAAGAAACCAATACACTTGTTTAGTTTCGTGTTAGTTACGTCTGACTGTTACTCCGCAAAAAAGCCTCACGACCGTTGCTGACACCTACATGTAGTAAACTATATAGGAATTCCTATACTTGTTATGACACACAGCTACAAGTGAAGTCATCGTTATGTCTCAAAGCTTTTCCCTCGTGATCCAGTTGTTTACCACTATTTTCCTTTCAGTTAAGTGTTAACTGAAAAAGGCAGCCGGGCTTACCCTGGGCTGTGTAGCATGAGTTAATTAGGAGTATTACTTCTCCCTGATTAAAATCTTGGAAGGATCTTTGAAGATCTTCATAAGGACCATTGAAGATCTTGAGGGGAGTCCATAAGGATCTTCACTTACAATCCTCAACGATGTTTAAGGATCGTGCATAATCTTTCAAAATCCTTAAGGTTCCTGCAACGATCCTTGAGTTAAAAGTAGCAGCAGCAGCAGCAGCAGCAGCAATAACAACAAACAATATGACATGAATTAACGCTACCAAGTGAAGTAACGAAAGCTATTAACCTTTGGGGAGTTCTTGTAAGAAATCTCGCATCCTTTGCTGATTGGCTTTTTCTTTGTCGACTCGTCGACAGAGGCGATCTGTTAAGATTTTCTGCAAGGCCACGATGTCTGGCAAGTAGTACAGTGCGCGTAGTACGTGCTCCTATTAGAAAGCGTAAGCGAAATAACTCCTTTTACAAACAGGTAAAGTAGATGTAATAACGACAAAGAGACAGGGGAGCTTCTTCCAAGTTGCTCTTTTCGTTTTTCGTTGCTGTCTCAGAAAGTGTTTGTAGAGGGAAACATTACCGTTTGGACAGACATTTGTAACAAATGTACGCAGAGCGTGACGTAATGGTGCAAAGAATGGCACAAACGCGAACGCATAAATACGTTGACGCCAAAATCTGTGAACTACCATTAACAATGGGCTACCAATATCAAGACAATGAGAACAGAGATAGTGGGTTTGTAATTTAATTTTTCTGTTGTCACCAAGGATGGTGCGTTTGCCAGAAGCCAACTTAACCCCATCCCAATTTACTACCTTCTTGGAACGAAACAATGAATTAATAAAAGGTAAGGAAACTGAAGTGCTGCGTCGATGGGGAAGTGAAACATGAAAATCTGATTTAAAATTAACTGAGTTCTTGATTTCTTGCTTTGAAAATACCAATGCTAATTAGCTAATTAGTGTTTTTTTCCTTGTAATTATTCATTTAATTTTTCTAATTGTAACACTTGGTGAACTGTTAAATAAAGCATTGTTAAAAAAAAATACCGATGACCACTGGATGACCGATGGAAAAAGTCAGTTTCAAATCAAGAAGAAAATTTCACGATCATGTTAAATTGATATACTTTCGATAATCAGTAACAATCCTTTTTCACGCGAGCTTTGAAAATCCAAACGGTATGGTGACCATGGTGTTCAAAGAATATAGAAGTGGCCTGTTTAGAGAGTTCACAAAAATTGCTTTAAGGGATAAATTGGCGAAGAAAAATAGCTATCATTTTTTATTTAGCTTTCCTTTAAATTACCTGATCAAGAAACTTCCCCAGAATCTTACAATTAGTCTTGTTCGACTTTACGTCTTGAAACTGACGAGTCACATGTTCAATTGTTACGCGTGTTCTGTATCTCCAGAAAGCCGCATGCCCAGGATGGACGTCCGCTGCTGTTCGAGGTGAAGGAAGACCATCCACCTCATAGACCTCTCGCATGAGTGGATCATTCTCTGCAGTTTAAGTACAATAACGGCGTATGTTAGTAAGGTTTAAAGAAAAAATAATATTAGAAATTGATTATATAGTGTAAGGGCGTGAATTCATGTGGGTTCAACTTAAGATTTACTATTTGTTTGCTCCGAAAAGCAGCAATGAAGCCTACGTTCTTCCTTATTAAATTGAGATTTTACAGAAATAAAGTGAGAGAACTTTTCCAAAGGGATCAAGAAAAAACTTGCCACTAGCACTAAAGGTTAATAACGCTTGGAGTTCAAATATAATAATCAATGAGCTGCTCTTTACCTTTTCATTCAAATAAAGAACCACTTTCCATCCATGAATATTATACAAAGGGTAGTTAGTGGCTTTCTTCGGAAGGATTAGGTATTATAAACATAACAATGTACATTACCCAATCTCCTGTCATTTACAGACACATCAAAGAACCTCTGCAAGCGCTCCTCAAAGTTCTGTTGGAAAAGTTCAGTTGGCCAAAAAGTGAACTGCTATGGTATCATAGTTAAACTTCCTTTACAAACTGCAAATACAACTTAAGAGCGCTTGTCTGTAAAAATCAAACATAACGTGGCAAGGGTGGAAAATTCGATTTCTTTCATATTTTAATGTTAGATAGGTTAGGGTATAACTAAAATCACTGGATACTTTTTTGGGCAAAATATCCTTTTATTTCAAAGAAAAATGCAAATCACGAACTTCCGTTAAAATCCCCATTTGAAGCAGTAAATAATGACAACAATTTGAGGCGTTCGCGTGCAAAAACAAATCCCTCTGTCGTCTTTAAAACACCCAAATCTACTTTTGCAATCTCTCAAGAGCTTCAAAAATGATTTTGGTAAAAACTGCTTTGTTCTTTGTGTTTGAAATAATTTAATTTTGAAAGGATACATTTCTCATCAGGAAAAGTACTTCGTGAATTGAGTTATTTTTCACCATGTGCTAAACCTTCAAATCGATTCAGCTTCTGGCTGTTGAATAAAGAAAAGATGTTCTCAGGATTGCTGCAAAAATTTCTTTGGGCAAATGATTGAGAGCGACGCGAGAG
>Ga0126336_10001430_pt1 | contig 12407 bp, 5 predicted proteins | sample SidCmetagenome_FD_92530 | JGI IMG/M metagenome (GOLD analysis project Ga0126336, IMG submission 92530) | Coral microbial communities from El Islote,Puerto Morelos, Mexico - Siderastrea C C metagenome | ecosystem: Host-associated > Invertebrates > Cnidaria > Coral | place: El Islote,Puerto... | reverse complement strand
ATGCAAATTCAATTTACAAAATGCCAACATGTAAATGTAAATTTACAAAACATGTAAATTAGGATTTGCATGTTGTAAATTACGATTTACATGTGCATGTAAATTTTCAACTTTTCCAGTGCAACAAAAAGCCGGACTTGGGTCACTTCAGCATATGAGAAAAGTGTGTCTGCTTTCTACAGAGGGGAACAGCTAGAAGAATTGCTAATCCCCCTAGGTGGGATTCTAGCCCTTTAGGGGCCAAGCACATTGTTGCATCACCAGATCGCCTTACGTAAGGACAGAAAAGGAGCCTCTGCCTCCGCAGAGGCTCCTGTTAGTAAACACCAGTGAAAGAAAAAAGAGGGAAGCGAGAGCGCTGGAGAGAGAAAACGGGAGCGCGGGGAACGAGGACCGCGCGCTTTAATTTTTCCCTCTTCCCAGCCTCCGCGCGTTCCTACCCAGCGCGACTGTAGGAGTCCTCTGCGGAGAAGAGAGCCATTAACAGCTAAGATCCGCAAAAGAGCAGCTTTCTAACTATTAGCTTAAGAATCTGTTTTAGATTGAATGCGGTTTCCTTGGGAAGGTTTGACGTTATAGACGTAATTCCGTAAATGATAAGGATTTTAAAATTGAGCTTCCAAAATCAATTAAAGCTGAGTCTTTATTACAGAATATCATGGACAATATCGTGCACATAAAATAGTCTTCGGTTCCGAAAATGAAAGGGGTACTTAAGCTATTGCAACTCACCGGTCTCGGATGTCCCTGCTGACCGCAAAAGAATGAAGATCATCAGAGCCATGAAGCATGCACAGAAGGCGATTGCCAGGAAACTGACGGGACCAAGCCTTTCAAAAACCTATAAAAGGCGAAGAAAAATGCGTTGAAATATTTATCTACTAAAACGTGAATAAAGTAATTAGCGGCACTATTATACTCCGTTGATGGGATGCTAGTCTATCGCAAAGCAGCCTCCAACGCAGACATACTTTGGGCTCGTCACGCATTCCTGGGAGGAATGGATTGCGTGACGAGTAACAATAATAATCATCATCATCATCATCATCATCATCATCATCATCATCATCATCATCATCACATCATCATCATTATCATCATCACCATCACCATCATCACCATCACCATCATCATCATCATCTTTATCCGATCGATAAAAGACATCGAAAGTTACAAACATCATCAAATTAAAAATTCAGTTCTCGGGAATATACTCAATTAAGATGGTAAATGAAAAAGAAAAATACTATATTATAATTTAAATTGCGTCTGCCTTGGACGCTAATCTTGAAGTTGCTCTCAAATTTGTTAGGTTTGTGTCAGTTTCTTGGTTGACATTTGTACACTTGGAAGGAGATAAACAATATGGAGTAACGCATCTCGTCTTAAAAAAAAAAAAAAAGAAAGTTGTACTGGAGTCACCGATAGTTCGATAAATCGAGTCTAACTCGCCAAACATTTCCTTAAATGCGTCTCTATTGCGATAACCATTTATAAACCCCGGTTGAATTTACCCAGAAATCCAAACCACCCTCGACAGTCCAGTTAAACACTTCAAAATACTAGCTATCCAAACACTGTGACAAGGATAATTTGAGGCCTTATGTGTCTTCTGGCATGGAGAGAATTAAGGGCGGGGGGTTAAGGGGTGGGGCTAAGAAGTATTGAGGGGGGGGGGGAGACGCCACTCACCTGTCCCACCACCAGGGGCAATATCAGTTCACCCAAGGCCGCGCTGACAATCATGACACTGGTCACAGGAGCTGTGCAACAAAGAACAAGTAGGAAAGTACCGTCAAAAAGGTACGCAGAAAAGTACCAGTTTCCTACAGCGTAAAGCCTAAAGTATTAGCTTTACTTACTGATAACTAGACAGTTGGTTCATGTTAGTTATGAGAATTTGAGACGGACAGGATAACCTTTACAGTCAAACATCTGCTAACCCCGCTGGGCCACCTCCCCATAGCGATCACCTCTCTGTAATGATCATATTTTTTCCTGACTGCTGATGCAGTCAATTTAAGACCTTCTCATATCGGCTACCTTCGTAATAATTATAGCAGTCAGTTGTAGGTGCTGTGGAGACATTTGATAGTTGATAGAGACTATTCTTCACCTGTGAGGTCGATGTAATACTCTGCGAGTGCAATGCATGTAGGGAAGACACTGCTCATGAATAGTCCAGCACCGCTGGTTCCTAGCCATAGTGCGGGCTCACTCTCTTCGAAAATTAACATGAACAACGTTGCCGAGAGGCAGCCAATCTGTAAAAGAAAAATTTATTTAAACAACGTGAGGTGATTGGTTGAACTTACCTGTTGTGCAATAAGCTGCAGGTGATGTAACAACATACAGCGATCTTCGGTGTTAAAATGATGCAGCAATATGAGCAAGTGCTCACGTGACTTTGTCGCCATATAGATACGCTGTGCTACTTAACAACAATGCAGACAAAAACTGCGGACTCAAGAATTCCGTCCAACCTAGATATTTGTTTCCAACTGCTGAAGTAAGCAATGGAAGAGAAAGTAGAGAGGAAAAGCGGCTTGTATGCAATAAGCTTACATGTCAGGCGGTCTATCGGTACTATCTGAGTGCGATCAGCAAGGGTGGAGAGAGAGCTGCGCAGGGCGACGTTGTTTTTTTTGTTTCCACGCCCCGCGAGGCTCGTTCTCAATTAGCACTGCTAAGCCACAGCTGTTGAACTATAAAAGACGCATTCTTACCAAGTTTATCATCAGCATCGTTGGAGGTTTGACATACATAGCCACTGGAATAGAAACGAATCGACCAACTGACAACGAACCCTGGAATAATAGAAATTTATAACAAAAATGTATGACCAAGCAGCAGTTTGCATCGAACAAGAGCAAGAGAATCAACTCGACTCTAAAACGAGGACATGGGCGGTGTGATCACTAAGGCTTCTGATGTTGGGTAGATAGAAATAATGCAAATATAATTAAATCGATTACAAGGTTGATACAACGGCAAAAGGGTATGTTCCTTGGCCGATATTTTATCTAGAAAAATAAGTGTCCAATAAGGGGAGAATTTCAAACGTATATCCCGTTTTTTCGCTTATTTTTCTTACCGATTGTATTTCAAAATTTAAATGTTACTAGGGTATTTTAACTAGCAGATTTAGTCCTGCTGGTCGAAATATCGGCCAGTAAATCTACCCTTTTTGCCGTAGTGCCAGCCTTGTAATCGTTTAGTCACCAAGTGATGTCTGACTCGTGTATCAAGTGACTACAGCAAGAGATCGGGCACAAAAAGTTAAGGACGGTTTATTTCAGCGTTTTGTGGTCCTCTACATTCAAACGTTTATTATTAGAAACATAACATAACATAACATAACACAACATAACATAACATAACGTAACATAACATAACATCATTTAACACAACACAACACGACATGACACGAAATAACATGACATCACATCACATAACATAACATGCCATGATATGACATGACAAGACACAACATAACATGACATAACATAACATAAAATAACACGACACAACAAACACAACACGACATGACATGACATGACATGACACAATATGACATGGCAAGAAATGACATGACGTGAAATGACATAACATAAGCTATATGACTTATTAAACACGGTTACTTGCAGTTTGTTGTGTACTTACCCAAAAAAGAGAATTGAGATAAGCTGCGTGGCTCGGTTTTATATGAACCGCACCTTTAACAGCGTACGAGTACACATAAGCACCAAACGTCGCCTGAAACAAGCAACAATACTCATGGATCACAACTTTATTCTATCCGATTGGCTCGCTACCATAAAATCGGTTGACAACGCTCTTTTGCAACAAAGAAGACTTATTTGTTGGATACTGTTTTCCAAAACTAAGCTTCTCTACATAATAATTAAAAAAAAACCACAGTAGATGCTCGGATTTAATTTTTTTAAAAGGGGGTGGACAAACGGATTTTGCATCACCTTCATTTGAAATGAGGAAACGATTTTTGTCAATTTGTTCTCAACTAGGAAATGTTTTGCACATTGCTGGTGTATAGTTTTTCACCAAATTGGTATTAAAAAGGCTGTTTTTATCATCTATTATGGAATAGGGCGTAGATTTTTTGCTGTTTTAGCTTGAAAGAGAGGGATGATTTTGGGGGTATCTGAGAAAAACCTAACTTTTAGGATGAAATAGGGTAGGATCAAGCACTGGTACACGCTCTGCTAGCCCGTCAAGAGGGTCGTCCTTTGTCCGGCATAGGCGTAAAAAAAATTGGCAAGTGGAGCAAGCGGTGGTAGGGGTGGGGGTGGAGGCTTCGCCAGTGCGCGCCGCCACCCCAACACACTCCCCCTCGGGATCCTGGGATGTCATGTGTCACGTGACATACCATCAATCCGTCATACAGAAGCAGGATCAGTGATGTTAGCACCGTCACGACAACTACCCTGGGTTTCTGATCATCGCCGAACACTTTCAGCCAGGGAGGGTTTCCATTGAGGTACAATGTGACCATGTGATGATTATAACCTGAAAATATTGATAAAAAGAAACATAGTAAACATCTAGCTCGGAATGTGTAGTGAGTAAACACTGGCAAACTGTGTTTATTCTGATAAACAAAGATGGTGATTTACAAAATATTTCTATCTTTTTTTTAACTATCATCCTGCAGGGCACTTTTGACATTCTTCATCCTCGCAGTATGCATGACGCGTGTCATCGTTAACTTAGAACATATAAATATAACCAAGCTCGTCACAAGTCTCCCAGTTGAGGGTCATTAGTTCGATTCCCGTCCAGGACTCAGAGTTTTTCTTTGTCACACGCTCGTGATGTATGTATTTCCAAGACAATAGAAAACAGACTCTAGCATACCGGGGTTGTTGAGTCTCTGTTCATCGTACATTTCATACTCGTATTTCTTGAGTGTCCCAGTGATTTTTGCCAACTTGCGCGTAAACATCAACCACAATAAACCAAATATCACTGGAAGCTACAAAAGAGAAGAATAGAATTTAAATTTCATGCATTTAGTTTCAGGCTAAGGCCCGGGGGAGGGGGGGGGATATACTCTGGATTTCAAGTAAACCGAAAAAATCCCATACTGAATTTTGGAGCCTTACAAGTGCCCAGAAGGGATTAAATAACAATAACAAACAAGAAAAACAATACCTTTTAAATGGTCGTGTTTGTTTGTTTATTTATCATACTATCGCAATAAACCTTCCCAGATCTAGTAGTCATTCTTACAAACGACACGAAAAATTTCTGGCAAAAATTTTCTTGCCAAACAAAATCCCTAAATTGTGAACTTTAACCCCCCCCCCAAATAAAAAATATACCTTCTCTGTCACTTGAAATCCGGGGGGCTAAGGTAAGTAACGTCGTTCTTGGGCAACAAGCGGCTCACACACTCGACACGTACTTTGGTTTCTGTGGTACGAATCAACTATAGGAGTAAAACAACTTAGGCCCGGGCAAAACTTGCGGATACAACATTTCCATTAAACATCGTTCAACATTGGTGAATTCGTCAAGTTAAACGCGTTTGACCAACGTGTTGAATAAGTTGAAAGGTGCTGAACAAAGTTTGACTAACATCAAACACTCGTACGAAAAAATTGCCTTTTAACAATGTTGGATGATGTTGTTAAATGTATCCTTAATTTGACAAAAGGCCTTATAGTTCCCCTGGCCTGATAGGTTGCTGGGTCATACCCGAGTTTCCCTCAGTATTTTTTAGGTTTTTTCTAAGGGGTCGCTGGTACTCATTTATACACCTTGGCAGCGAGAAACAGTGTGGAATAAGAAACAACAAAATACAAAGCAGAGACCAGCCTGAAACCAATACCCACAGATCCAAAGTCTGGCGTGTACGGCAAATGCAAATGGTCTATTTTGAATGCTATGGTTACTTTATACTACAACGCTAACTTTTGGCGTGCTCCCATTGGTCGAACCGATCACGTGACGCGATAGTGTCTCTCCTCAGTGGGCACCTATCAGCGCATAGTGCCCGTTTTGGTAATTTTCGTTCAAAATTTAGCGTTGTACAATAAAAAAATATAGAGTCCTTCTGTCTCAGGCCCTATGTGTGACAGATTCCCTCGGAAATTTGACGTTCAAACTTCATGTAAGCCCTCGAACGTACTATTTGTTGTGAACATCAAATTTCCTCGGGATAGGGCCTTCGACAGAAGAACTTTATTGTTTAAGTAGTTATCAAAGGATCTGGGAGCAAGAATGTCACGTGCTACTCACATGCGCCAATGCTACGATCCAGTAAGCCCACCGGACATGCGTATCACGATGCGTCTCTTCCTGCGTGTGGAATATGTGCGTGGAGTTGTCAATACCGGAAGTGGAGTTCGCATACGGCCACTCGTCGATAATAGTCGTGTAGTTAACCACCAATACACAACGACTCCGCAGGAAGGGCCGAGCAATCAGCGGGCTGATGAACCCACCAACACCATACGAGAAGTGAAGAGCCTAAGGATAAATAGTATTTGTGATCTGAGTACCTAAGTTTCTTAACTAAGAAAAAAACTAAGGACAAAGAAAACAAACACACAAACAAACAAAACCCTATAACTTGAAAGTAAAATCCTTGATATTAGAAGGAACACCGAGGTTTTTTTCCAAGTTTTCCAGCATTAAAAATATGTGGCAACTTGGGGATCGCTTAGCCTTATAACAGGTAGAAAACCTCGTGATATGAGTAAAAACAATCTAAACCAAAACAAAAACCAAACGTGACTTGCCATACACGGTTATTTTCAGCACTTGCAACCTGCTTCATTTTCCCTGCGCTGGGCAAAAGTGGCACAAAAATACTCAATTTACCTTCTTTGTGATTAATTTGTTTTTATTTGCACGACTATCATGAAACAACGAACATGTGACATTACTCGCATCCGTGGTTGTCTCGTATTTAATAGGTACGACAATTTAGAAGCAAAACTTTTGCAATTATTAGCCGAAGGGTTACATTGGTAGCGCCTTACCTGCAAGTACGGCGAAACCTGTGAAGAAACAAACAAACAAAAAAAACATGAATAAAGACATTGGATTGGTAGCATTAAGAGTAGTTGTTAATTGAGTGTCGAAAGTAATGCTGTGTTTGCTTTGGTTTTGCTTTACCTCGTTCTCTGATTGGTTAAAAAAGCTAGCACCACTTTCTCAACCAATCAGACAAAAACCCAAAACCAATTATGGCTTGCTCGCACGCGTTTTTCCGCGCTTAACGCTAATTACTTGTTTGCTTCGATTTCTGATTGGTTCATTTTGTGTTTTGTTCTTGTTGTGATTGGCTAGAGTAACTGCTTTGGTTTTGGTTTTACGACACTCATTTGAAAACCGCTCTATTCCATAAAAATTGTAACAATTTGAGAGAGCACAAGGTTGTTTTGTGAGATGTTAAGAGAAAAAAAAGATGTCTAAAAATCAACAAGAAAGGTGTGTGTACATATTGTAAACTTGATTGCGAATGAGGCATTTGGAAGCTGGAATTCGAGGCGTTTTCTGTGCCTATTAGAAAATTTGGGTCACAAAACGTGAAAAATCATAATTTTACTTGAAGAAAGTAAGCCCTGAATATGCACATCTCTCAATCGACCAACGCCTGATGCAAAATTATTCAAATGAAAACTGGTAGGTTTATCTGCATGTAAATGAAAATTCCTGTCCATATTGTAAGCTAAGGACTAGCATCATGCAGGCCTCGCTTTGAAAAAAAAAGAGCTTCTTTATGTCGACGGCACAATATATTTCCTTTTGACATGAAATACGTTTCACCCGCTGACCTGCTTGCCGTACATACGTATAAGCTGTACGGTGGTGGACGTATCCGTGGCGCCAAAACACGCGCCAAATATTCCCGCCAAAAACAGCAAGATGACAAAGATCTGGCTGAGTGGAATGGCGATGATGCACATAGCACTGAGACCGAGCGCTATCGTCACCAACACATTGGGGTTAAACCTGTTGGAAAGAACAACAGCTTTCAGCAACCTTACTGGTTCTCCACTATTGGTATATCAGGTAATACGCGGTCACTACCTTATTAGAAAAACTGGGGGTCCTGTGGTGTAGTAGTTAGCGTGTTGGACGTCAGTTCTGAAGGTCAGTGGTTCGAGGCCTGTTTTCTGCCGTCGTGTGGTATCTTTACTCCACATTGGCCCTTTCTATAGTGCTGCATTATCCGTCTGGGACAAAATTGGGCAAACAAGGTTCAGGTCCTCGGCGTTCGTCTCGTATAAAGACGGGTAGAAGACGGATTGTCCAGCGAGACGAACTATCGGCTTTAGTTCGTCTTGGAAGACGAACTACACCAATGGGCGGATCATCCGTCTTGTGCCCGTCTTTATACGAGACGAACGCCGAGAAGCATAACCAGACGAACTAAACGTTGTTTGCCCAAGTTCGTCCCGGTCGGATAATGTGTCTCTAGCATAAAAACGGCTATTGTATCTTTCCACCCAGGTGTATTATGGGTACCGGCAACATACTGCAAAAGTAACCCTGCGATGGACTAGCATCCCATCCAGGGGGGAGTAGCAATACTCTCTGTTGTTTCATACAACAGAAACTGGTTAAAAAGTCTAACTAGGTTTTCGATTGTAAATGGTTTGAACCCAGGCGTCATATCATAATTCGGTAAATTGTGATTGTCCGGGTGAGTGTAGTCCTGAGAAGGACTGTTTGTGCTGACATCGACTGACGTTTCGACAACCTGAGCAGAAGTCATCATCAGAGTCAAGTGAACTGTGAATAGTCAGTAGATGTTAGAAGTCTCTGGTCGTTGTCCTGATTGGTCGACGATATCGTGATGTTATTGGTCGTCTGTCAGTTAAGCCGTGATGTTATTGGCTGTGAAGACTGTTAAACGTGATTGTTTACACTAGAAATCCAACGGATGCGTTTTAGAAATCAGATAGTCAATCTACTTCCATTGTTGATTAATGTTTCTCGGAACATTTCAAAGCAAGAATAGATGCAGCTTAAAAAGTTTAAGATAGTAAGCCGATATATGATTACTTCTAATTCCAATATACCTTTATACGACCTAAAATGTGCAAGAGACAGATTAAAAATTAAAAAAAAAGCAACATGACACTTCGTTAGTTATTCCGGCTTCATAAAGAAAAATGGTAAACTTTAAGCTCGGAGAAGAAATAAGAAAGCTGGAATAATATTCAGTACACGTATGCCACGAGCGCTAGCTCGCCACCAGTCTCCCAGTAGCTCGGTGGTTAGAGCGTCCGACCGGTGTATGGGAGGTCATGGGTTCGATTCCCACCAGGGGCTCAGATTTTTTTCTTTGTCCCAAGCACGTGACATACTGAATAGTCCATCTTTCTTATTCCGGCTTGTTATAAAAGAAATCAAAGCCATGAGGCCGGTTTATATTCGCCGGTTTGCTTACAGGGTAATAAAATATGAATAAATTGCTTGAATTGAAAAGGTAAAATAAACATCTTGTGGCAGATTTTGTTCGTGAAACAGAAATTTATAATAAGGTGTCATGAACATCAATTAACAAAATCTATTATAACCTTCCTTTCGATTCGATTGCTTCTTAGGCTAATAACAAAAACAAATACACTTGATAACACAATTCAGTAACAACCTTTATAACGAGTACTATTTGTTTTCCCAATGCCTGATAGTACACAGCTCATACAAGTAAATTTCATATTGTTGAAAGAAACTGAGCTGTTTCCGTTTCTAAATTGACTGACAAAAGTTAACAAAGAACTCCACATACTTGATTTAACATAAGCCCAGCTTGATAACTATTTTTGAAAAGGTTTTCGAGTTCAATGCAAACACAAGCTTTGATTATGGGTAAAAATTGTTTTGTGGTTTGTTTGTCACTGCGGCTAGGAAGTGGAAATTATTATTTTCATCATTCAATGTCGCTTTTGTTTTCTAATGGCAAATTGGTCCAGAAATCGTAAATTTTTAATTAAGACCTGAATCTTTTTTACGAATGAAGATTAATTCGAAAACGGTTTTGGCTTATTTCTAGTTTAAAACTCTAACAATGCTTTGCACAATTAAGCTGAGGAAATCAAACTTATAAGATTTGCTGTTTTATTAAGACACAATCACGGAACACTTAGCCAATCTGATTACTTGATATCGAAAATAAAGGATGATAAAAACTGTACATTTTTGAATGGGTTTTTGCGCACTGTATCGACACCTTTATGTATTTCACACCGCCGAAGAAAAAATCTGTAAAATTAGTTTTCTTGAAGCTGTTAATTATTAAAAAGTTTAATTCACGTTTGCGACACAAAAATGGAATGTTTCTGTGTATTACGAAGCACAATTTTTAGCTGTACCTATAATTTAACCTGCATTTGATCTCGTTGATCGAATAAAATAGCAGTAGGTATAAGTAGAGTTAAGAATCTGATTTTGTACTATAGCCATACTCCATTTTCATAAACCCCGACTGTTTTTGTAAGCCACAAAAGCTCATTTCTTAGAAGCAAATTATTCTTTCTCCAGAGGAAACTTTGACCAAAAACTAAATAAAAGCACTTAAATAAATACTTAGAGTTAAACCTGATTCAAAGATATATTTTCTTTGCGGCAATCAAGTTTCTCGATCTTTTACCAAACAACGCTGTTTGTTGCAGAGAGGTTTTAACTGAATAGATGCAATTTCTTCTAGTGCAAGAGTTTTAACCGAGACGGGAAAACTAGCTAATTATGTATCTATTTCGACAAAGAAAGTTTGGAATTTATGACGTGAGTGTAAAAACGAAGTATTTTGTCTATTTTTTTTGTGCCTGAAACTGACTAGAACGATACGATTTTTTTCAACTTCACAAGAAATTGCGAACTTTTCTGAGGTACGCGTTTGATTTTTTTGCAGAAATGCATGTCAGATTTAACATTTGGATTAATTTTAAGATGCCTTATCGAGTTATGTATTTAGATCAAAGGAGAAAAATATTTAGGGAGATTTGTCGAGCGCCTGTCCTCTTTCTCTCGTCACAGTGACCAAATACTCTTACGCGCTGCTTTGATTTCACATACACTGGCCTTAAGTTTTCTAAAGCTCTCGCCGACTCCCCTTTGATCTCGGATTAACAGCACAAGAAGATTAGCTATTTCATTACTTACCGATCTACCAGATATCCACCGGAGGTCGAACCAAAAACGTTGCACAAATCATGAACAAAAAATAACACGCTCATCACGGTTATTGACTTCCCAGTCAGACATTTAAGCTCCAGCAATGTCGGACCTAAGATCTCGTCCGACATTCCAAACACCATAAACACGCCACAATAACAGACCGTGGACTTTAGACTGTTCCTATCTTCGCCGAGTTTTTTCACGGTGAGGAGAAAACGTTTCCACAAAGGAAGTTCTTTATCTTTGTCAAATGTTCGGCGTTCGACGTCCTCCATGTTGAAAAGAGGTTCTTCTTCGTCTGATGAAGAATCTAAGCCAACTCTCATGATGTCCGTTGAATTTTCTCGAGGAAAATTTTAGGTCGAATCTATGGACAACTGGGGAGTTTTCTGGGTCAAGACAACTCCTTAAAACACTTTCTTTAAACACCTGACTTTCACCCTCATAAATGAGTTACAAAATTTCAAGGCAAAACGAACTGAATTCCAGGCTTGTTGATGCCTTCGCAACGAGAGACCACAATAAAGCAAAATGAACGTAGGTTTTAACTCAAAGACTTCTTTTCCAAAATTTGTATCCGATGCAACTCTTGGAAATGTTGAGCCAATTCCAACCAACGCTTAAACTTGGGTTATGACAGTTGAAGTAATAATTTTCAATGCGAACTGAAATTCAGTGTTGAGCTTCAATGACGCACCAATATTCAAGTGGAGTGATTCAATCTTGCAATAAATTTCTGAGTAATTCTACGCTTTTAAAAGTTGTTTTCCTTGTAAAAATTGCCTTGTTGCTGCTTTAAAACCAAGACACTGAAGTTATTTCCGCTTAATGTTAACGCGTAGCCGTGAACTCATCACACCCAGGTGAAAACATTTTAAATTTCCTAAACTGTGATTGTAACATTACACCTGTTGGCAAAATTGCTTTCGTTTTCTCGTAATTTATTCAATGCGGCTTTGAAAGAAATGTTTCATTGAATCGTCTACATTCTCAACCAATAAAATTACAGCTTGTTCTGTTAAGTCTCAATTATGTTACGTGGGTTGTTAAAGGAAAACTCTCGAATTCTAACAACATGTTAAAAATTTCATTACATCTAGTCTGAAGTGGCTTCAGTCAATTTTTTTTCAATTTACATTCCTTTATTTTAAGCACTTGAATTTTTTGTCCCACAATTAAAAGCCATCAACCCTTGGCTATAATTTTAACTTTTATCTCTTGCAGTATGTTTTGATTTACCAACGGAATTT
>Ga0126336_10001429_pt1 | contig 12410 bp, 7 predicted proteins | sample SidCmetagenome_FD_92530 | JGI IMG/M metagenome (GOLD analysis project Ga0126336, IMG submission 92530) | Coral microbial communities from El Islote,Puerto Morelos, Mexico - Siderastrea C C metagenome | ecosystem: Host-associated > Invertebrates > Cnidaria > Coral | place: El Islote,Puerto... | reverse complement strand
GGTAAAATTTCAACAGATCTCTATGTGAAGCCAACTGACACCCACCAATACCTCCTCAGCTCATCTTGCCACCCATATCATACAAAAAGATCCATCCCCTACAGTCTTGGATTACGCCTCCGCTGCATTTGTTCAAATGACACCGCATTTAACAAATGCTGTGATGAACTCGCCGAACACTTAAAGAAAAGAGGTTACAAGGAAAAACTAATCCTGCGTGAGATCAACAAAGCTAAACAAGTCCCACGAGATCAAGCACTAAAATCAAGCGTCCCAAAAAACAAATGCAACCAAGGCATCCCGTTCGTAGTCACCTGCAACTCAGCTTCTCCAAACCTTAACAAGATCATTTCTAAACGCTTTCCCATACTTCAGTCTTCAAACCGTTGCAAAGAAGTTTTTTCGGAAAAACCGTTCATCGCATGCAGACGCCCAAGCAACCTCCGCGATTTCCTCGTAAAAGCAAAAGTAAAAAATACACAGACACAAACAAGCCCGCCAAGAATCAAGAAATGAAGCTCAAAGAACTTCAAAGCCTGCTCCTTCATTCAAGACGGTCTGTCATCATGTACATTAAAAAACACAGGCCAAGTACATCATATCAAGCAAACAATCACTTGTGCATCCAAAAACCTCATCTACATGATCCAATGTCGAAAATGCAAAAACACTCCAAAAGCTCCAGCAGAATACACCGGACAAACAAAACGCGCACTAAGTGACAGATTTGGAGAGCATCGTAGAGCCATACAAAACAAGACCACCGATGCAGTACCGCAGCACTTTAATCAAAAAGGACACTAACTCACGGAAATCGAACTTATTCCACTCGAACTCATTAATTCTAAAGGAGAATCCATACGTAGAGATCGCGAATCATTTTATATAGATAAGGCCAAAACTATGCAACCACATGGTATAAACAGAGAAGACGACTATTTATCCTCTTTTTTTTAAATTTCTTTATTATTTTTATTTATTTATTTATTTTATTTTTTTATCTTCTCTATGTTTATTCATGGTAACTTTATGTCGTCCTCATTGGCTTGGGGGAAGTACAAGCGGGTACTAAAAAGCATATACGGCGTAAATTGCAAGGGAAATTTGGGGAAAGCCCGCTGATTTTCCCTGACGACAATGGAAAACTCCTTGTCATTCCTGACAATCTTAAGATCACTACTCTTGCTGCAGAGCCGATGAGAACGAAAGGAGAGTTAAATTCCCTTAAAGAAGGTAATTCTGATCCATTACAGCGGATCCGAAAGGCAGCCGTTTACATTAGAGCTGAGCTTAAGAAATCTCAAGCACAAGCAAACTCCTTTCCTAACAGAATTTCTGAAAACCCTTGTAGCTGGTGACGCAGAAAAGGAACTGACATCCCATGTGAATAGATTTATCCATTCCGTTTCGCAGGATTTTATGTTTGCGGTAAGCGGAGGGTCTTGTACCACAGCCAAGCACATTCTTCTTCCATGGGCTGTAAAAACACTTACTGGAAATGTAGAAGTGATTAAACTTTTAAACCGGCTGAGACATGGCGTTTCATATTCGAAACTGGAGGAAATTGAGACAGCACTGTGCTTTAAGAAGATTCAAAGTGAAGAAGAAATGGCTGTCATTTTACCATCAAATATCTATCCTGGTGTCCCCACAACAACAGCATTCGATAATATTGACCGACTGGAGGAAACACTTAGCGGAAGTGGAACATCTCATCGCGCGAACGGCATAGTTATCCAGCCAATAGTACACACAGTTGAAGCACCAACACCTGCTGGGACAATGCCAAAACAAAGGAAGAGGAGCATAGCGTAAACACAATTTGTTCTGCCGGCGAGCGCGTTGGTCCACCAGCTATTAGGTCGCTGTCACTTGATTGCAATGATGCTGTCAAAACAGCGCAGATGAAGAACTTCATTTCGTGTATGACACGGCAAATAAACCCCACTGAGCAAAACGTCTGTGGGTGGACTGGTTTCAACATCCTGACAAGAGATGAACTCGCTGTCAACCAGGACACAGTAGGTTACCTTCCGACTATCAACGCACCAGCAACAGCTATGAGTACGGTGAACGAGGTCTTAACACAAGCTCTCAAGATCAAAGAGTCTCTTGGTTTAAAGGAAATTGTTTGCGTTTTTGAGCAAGCATTGTACGCGAAGGCAACAGACATCACATGGAAACACCCAGACAAGTTCCAGCCAATTGTTCCGAGGATGGGCGTGTTTCACACGATTTGTAACTTGTTAGGAATTATTGGCAAGAGGCTTCTGGATGCAGGACTGCGTGATTTGGCTGTTGAGTCCGAGGTCATCGCAGAAGGTTCCTTAGACCGAATTTTGAATGGCCAGCAGTACAATCGAGGCGTTCGCCTTCACAAGCTCTTGTACGAAGCACTTAAGAGACTAACTTGGAAGGGTTTCTTGATTGGCTTCAAAGAATCCAAGATGCAGAGCAACAGTGCTTGTTAAAAGACACTCGCTTACTGTTTGTCAGTCTTACTCAGTCAACCACCCAGGAAAACCTTGATAGCGTTCTTCACAATCTACGTCTTGCTCTCCTGTTTGATCTGTTCCAGCATTATCTTTCGCTCCAGCGGTCTGACGGGGGACCTTTGGCACAGTTTTAGACGTCGTACATTGACATGTTCGAGATACTTATTCATTTGATAAGATCTTCAAGGGAGGGTAACTGGCTTCTTCATCTGTACGCCATTCGTGCTGTTCTCCCTTGGTGTTTCGCGTACGACAGGATTAACTACACTCGTTACCTCTCCGTTTACTACGCAGAAATGTCCAGACTCTCTATTGATCATCCAGATGTCCATGTTCAGCTTGAAAATGGAGGGTGTTCTGTTCAATTGGGCAGACAGAATCCATTTGGTAGGATTCCAGTAGACCAAACCATCGAAGAAACCGTTAACAAGGACACACAGACTCCAGGAGGAACCAAAGGATTCAGCCTCAAACCGGCTGCTTTGAGCCGCTATTATCTCACAGCAGAGTACAGAAGTACTTGCCTGAAGCAACTAAGGGAACTGACCGATATCAAGCCACCTGGTGTCAGCCACCACGACTTAGAATCATCCCGTATCCGAAAGGATGAACTAGCTGTACAGTCGCTGGTTGATTTGATGGAAACTGAATGGATTAATCCATTCAGTGGTGACCCGACAGAGCTGATCAGCCTTTCATCAGGTACTGTGACCCCCTCTGACGCTGCCATGACCCACTTCCCAAGCAGAAGTTGAAGACCTTCTCAGACATAAATAAACCAAGAGTAGCTAAAAGTACCAACAAGGAGACTGTCCTGAAAGCACACCACAAGTTGTTTGGCCATATGGTACTCATTGCAACAAGCAGGAAGTTGGACATGAAATCAGTGCTGGCCCATCCACTTGGACCATTGCCATGGTCGCTTGGCAATTGTGATGGCACGCTGAAAAAGACAATCAAGTCCACACCAGCCCGACAGCTGGAAAAAAAAACTGTATCGTTAGCAGAAGCGATACCGCAACCGTCAACTTGCATCATCAATGGAATGAGCCTTGTTCAAAAAGTTCACGGCGATAACAAGACCTTCGTTGAAGTTTCAGATGCCATCTTCATGTCGGCATTACGTACTGGGGCAGAAAGTTCCCGTATCGACGTGGTATTTGATGTATACCTTGATGAATCCATAAAGAATGCCGAAAGAGTCAACCGTGGGTCAGATAGCGGTATTCTTTTCAGCAACATCGTCGCTGGCCACAAAGTAAAGCAGTGAAGGCGTCTTTTGTCCTTACCCAAAAGCAAAAGCAATCTCATCAAGTTCCTGGCCCAAGACTGGCAGAAGCAATCACTCATAACGAATCTTCATGACAAAGTCATGTACGTCACCTGTTAGAGAAAATGCTTTAGGGTAACAAAGGCCACCTGGAGTGAAGTTGAAAGTTTATACAGCACACAAGAGGAAGCAGATATCCGCATGTTACTACATGCAAAAAATACAGAAGAGGAGTCCACTTCCATCATCAGCGCATCTCAAGACACAGATGTGTTCATCACGTCCCTTTCATTTGCCCGTGAGTTTGCTTGTCAGGTGTACATTACAGGGGCAGTATCACGAGGATTTTGCTCGCGTTTTACCCTACTGAAAAGCCAATAGTAACATTAACATATATGAAAGCCTAAAAATATTAGTCATTTTCTTGTTCAGACACCATACTAATTCAGTGAAGCTATTACTAAGTGTCTTTGGCCACGGATGGCCAGGAAGGAAGTGGATTACAACTTGAAAACGTCCAGCGAACGTTTTCAAATTCTGTGCTTGTATCTTACAAAAATCATTGAAAACTTATTATGGTTTGCTCTCCTTGCAACAATTCACTTGATATCTCCCTCTTAACGTTCCAGGAGCATTTTGTGTGTGAGTGAAGGCATTTAATCTCAATTTCAGCGAAGTTTTGACGAAACGCTAGGAAAATCCCCGTGACACTGCCCCTTTAAGGGTGGCACCCAAACCAGAGAGAAATTTGTTGATGTGCAGAAGGTTGCTGCTGCCGTTGTTCGAAATACGTGTTGCGCACTTCCTGGATTGCATTCGTTCACAGGCTGTGACACCGTAAGCGCATTTGGAGGAAAAGGGAAGATCAGTGCTTTCTAGCTTGTGCAGAAGAACACGAAGTACCAAGATGGATTTACTCAGCTAGGTAAAGAATGGTCAGTGCCAAGAGACCTCTTCAACGTGCCCCAAGAGATTACCTGTAAGTTATATGCTGCCAGATGCCCAAGCGCTACCGTAAATGAGTTAAGATATCAATTATTACGCGCAAAGAAAGGAGAGGTCGAGTCAGGACAGCTTCCTCCTTGTGACGATTGCCTCTTCCTGCACAGTCTTCCTGCAAACTACCAGGCTGGAGTGTGGCACCGTGCTCTTGAAGAGTGTCCCAGTATCCCCAACCCAAGTGGTCATGGGTGGTGCTATGAAGATGGGAAGCTTACAATTTGCTGGATGACAGGAATGCCAGCCCCAGATGTCATCACGGAGTTCTTATCTTGCAAGTGTTCCTCAGTTTGCAAGCGGCCAAACTGCCAGTGCCTCGCCAATAGTTTGAAATGCACCATCACATGCAAGCTGCAAGACTGCAATAATTGGCAAGAAAATAACTCCACGGTTCAAGATTGTGATTTAGAGGATAGCTCAGATGACGCGGATGAACTTGTAGTATAGCTCCAAGGAGTAGCACGGACTTGGAAGATAGCTCACACGATAAAGTTGGATTTGGCTAAGATAGCCATTAAACACTGTTTTGTTAACAAATTAAGAAAAGAATGATTTTCGGGTAACGAGGCTTAATTTTCGGGTAACGAGGCTTAATTATGTACGACAACGTTATTTGTCTCGTGCGTATGCTTTCAATGTTTTACTTCCTCATTAATCTCTTAAAGTGAGAAGAAAAACTGGAAGGACTTTTTTCTTAGGAAAGTAGACACTTGAAACCTTAACTGATATATTGAAAACATTTAACGCTTGAGCCTTATGTGATAAATGAAATACAAGGGCTGTATGTTTTAAATGTGTCATTTTTCAGTTGTAGTGCTTTGAAATTGGTGTAGGCTCCTTCTGTCCTGCCAATACTGCTTCGTCTGGAAGGTGATTAAAAGCACATCCACTTTCGCCTTAAGCTACAACGCGTGCACGTCCATCAGTGTTTTTTAGTATCTATAGGCATGTTTCTTTGCGAAAATGAGTAAGAAATGTAGTCCCTCAAAGTGGTACCAGAATCTTAAATTTTGGGTCCTGGCTCATGGACTACTCCCTTTATTGCGTTTGAAGACTCTTTGAACGGCACTCTTATTGAACGAAAGTCGCTTTCCAATATAAAAACAATCAGAATTTGGCACCATACTTGTCAGCATGTTTGTGCTATTGTTATAAGGTAAGTTGAGCCTCCCCTCTGTTAAACGGCAGGTAATTATCCTGACAACAAGGTGTCTTAATCTTCTGAGACTGGAAAAAGTTTCCAAATCATATTTTGCCTTTTTTCTCGAAACTAATTTTTCAAGAAATTGAGCACACATTTTAAGTTTGCGTCCAGCGAGTTTTCAACCATTTTAGCTAAAATTTGGCGACAATGTTGCCACATTATTTGACATCAAAACTTTCTCTCCGAGTTCAAAAGTTATGGGCCGTTAAAGAAAGAGGAGGGGTGTTTTTTCGAACTTCAAAGTTTAATTGAGTGTAGTTAACAAACCAGGCCAGAAAAAAAATTCCGAGACACGGTTTTTGAGACAAACACGTGAAGAATTCGGCGCGATGTTCGTCTTTGTCTCCAGATCATTTTCGACTGGAGCGGACCCGATTTTGGGAACGATGTACTTTTTAAAAACGTAGGTTATAATTTAGACACTGTTGTCTTTTTTCTTTATTCAAATGCGTTTTCGTAATCTTCAATTATTAAGCTTTCAGAAAATATATAGTTTGTCAGGGCTTTTGTGAAACGCCTGACGCTGGAACGGTGAAAACGCAATGCCGTCATTTGACACCTTACTTAAGGAGAAAGATGGTGAAAAGTAAATACCGGTAAGGAAGAGATCATAAATTGTAAAGGCAATTTCAGCAAGGAACCAAACTTACTTCATCCTATGTACAAACGTATGTGATTGCAACGAAACCAAAACGCAATGCTCGGAGTCTATTATTTAGAGTTACGAAGGGTTACAGCTGAATGGTTTTTCTTTCAAATCAAAATTGCATACATTTCTCATGCATGGCAGCAGCCATCCTCGGAGACACAGATTTTGTGTCCTGAATTAGAAATGCTACTAACGAGAAACGGGCAAGCAAAGGCAAAGGAAAAGACAATAAACAAGGATTTAACATGCAAAATATGAACTCCAATGAGCTGCTGCCCATCCTCGGAGACCCAGGGGCAAATAGTCGGGGCGAGAGGCAGATAAAATGACCGAAATCGGTGCGAGCAGAAGCCTAGTGCGAGCGAAAGTTTACAAGACGGGCGCTCTCTCCTCCGCAGAGGCCTCCTACAGTCACGCTGGGTAGAAACGCGCAGAGGCTGGGAAGAGGGGAAAATTAAAGCGTTCCCCGCGCTCCCGTTTTCTCTCTCCAGCGCTCCCGCTTCCCTCTTTTTTCTTTCACTGGTGTTTACTAACAGGAGCCTCTGCGGAGGAGAGAGAAAAGGGCGGGAACAGCCCCTGGGAGAACACTTATAACAGACTAGTTCAAGAGCCCATTTGCGTTCTTGCTTCTGATTGAGCACAAATTTTGAGGCATTGTGTTTTTTGGGTGCAATCAACGATCAGCTTATTTCCCCTTTCCTTTCGTGTCGTCTTATACAGAGGGTAATGTAATTTAATGTACGGTAATAATTTTTGTATTTAATATTTATGTATTTTTGTGAATTTTGTTGTGAACAAATTGCCAATTGTGAAATTGTGAAAAGTGTAACTTTGCTAAATCTTGTACTCAGATCTCATGCATTCGTGCGTACTGAAATTAACTTTCTGTCTCGCTCGTTCGATAGGCCTAACATCGAAGAAAGTTTCAGTAAAATGAAACCCACAAAGACAAGAAATCAAGAAATTTGGAAAGGGTACCCAAGGAAAAACAAAACAACGAGTATGAAAATCACATCGAGGTACTGTGAAAAGTTCATACCTTAGGTGTGAACGTTTAGAAGCATGCAGTAAGGAGTTATGAATGAATGAATGAATGAATGAATGAATGAATGAATGCATGCATGCATGCATGCATGCATGAATGAATGAATGAATGAATGAATGGATGGATGGATGGATGGATGGATGGATGGATGGATGGATGAATGAATGAATGAATGAATGAATGAATGAACACAACTTGTCTTTGCGTTTGGTCCAAACTGCACGCTTGCAAAATGTCACACCTAAGGTGTGAACTTTTTACAATACCTCAATCTGATTTTCGTGCTTGTTTCTCCTTGATTACCCTTTCCAAATTTCTCGATTTCGCGACTTCTTGGCTTCGCATATTACTAAAACTTTCTTCGATGGTAGGCCTATCGAACGAGCGACACAAAAAGTTGATTTTAGTACGCTCGAGTGCGTGAGATCTGGGTACAATATGTAGCAAAGTTACACTCTGTATAAGACGTCACGAAAGGAACGGGAAATAAGCTGAGCGCTGATTGGGCACAAAAAATAATGCCACAAAATTTGTGCTCAAGAACGCAAATGGGCTCTTGAGATAGTCCGTTAAAGGCATCCTCCCAGGGGCTGTTCCCGCCCGTCTTGTAAACTTTCGTTTGCACCAGGCTTCTGCTCGCTGCCTCTCGCCCCGACTATCTGCCCCTGGGTCTCCGAGGATGGGCAGCAGCTAATCGGAGTTCATATTTTGCATGTTAAATCCTTGTTTATTGTCTTTGCCTTTGCCTTTGCTTGCCCGTTTCTCCATAGTAGTATTTCTAATTCAGGACACAAAACTGTGAGGTTGATGCATTCGCATATTTTGGCTCGATGTCCCGCGTATTTCGATAAAAGAGGCAACTCACTAAGAAGCTTTAACAAAAAGTTTGTAAATGCAGTGATAGACTAGTAACAGTACATGAATCTTTGAATCTGACGCATATAGCTACTGCGACTTGGCTTTTAGAAGTTTCCTGTTGTGGCTGCAAAGGCCAAATGTTACTATTCGTAACCTTAGACGTCTTCTAACATCATCGCGATCATTAGCATAGCACCCGACGTGACCAATCGAACTCAATCAAACCCAATCGAACTTAATCGAACCACTAGGTTCGACTGGCTTGGAAATCGAACGCAATCGAACTAAAAAAATTTCGTGAGAGTTCGATTGTGTTCGATTTTTGAACCCAATCGAACCAATCGAACAATATAAAAATCATTCAAAATATATGTCATTTGAACAGTATATTTCACATTGTGAGAACAACTTACGAATTAAGTTCATCGGACAACAGAAGATTATATAAATTTCAATTTACCCCAGCTATTTTTAATTTTCATATATGATTTATTTATTTCTTGTCAGCATATGCAATCTTTACAATAACCCATGCAAAATTCATTGGACCGAGCCGATGATTTGGAACGAGTTGGCATTGTAAGCTACCGAAAATAACTTGCATCTCCCCAGAGTGGCTCTACCACCTCCATTTTCGATGGAATGTCATCCAATGTCGATTATTTTTTGCAATTGCCTTGCCCTCGAACTGAATCGAACCTTATCGAACGCAATCGAACCTAGTCAACGTTCGATTGCGTTCGATTGCTCCAATTTCTGTGAAAGTTCGATTGGGTTCGATTACCGAACCCAATCGAACCCAATCACATAATTGAGTTCGACTGGGTTCGATTGAATTCGATTAATCTAACGTTGGATTTGGTTCGAATGGTTACGTCGTGCATAGCAGTGTTCAAGGCATCTTTTTCAAAGCAAATGCAGCTTACGCCAAGAACTGATTTCTGTTCCTCTCTCTCTATGCGTTCATCGATTACAAATGACAGAAACACATTGTTTGATGGGGAGCTAATATAGAACAATTATTTTTCTTTTGTACAGAGATGAAAGAAGCAAACGCTGAAGCAAATTCTATGGCCTTACGATGCTTAAATTACAAGTAACAAGTCACGCGCAGGGTCTGACAGACAGGTAAAATACTACTGTCAGTAATTATCTGGAGCATCCGGAATAATTAGAGGGAGCCCAGACAATCTGTTCGATTCGAAATTTGAAGGATTTGTTTGGGAATATTACGAAGTTCGTGTTTAAAGCAAACTATTGGGGATAATGTTGATATTTTTCTGCAAAATAAATGTAAACTTTACTCAATTGTTGTATTTTGTCGTCCTTGCAGCTGTAAATGGCGAATATTGGCGATTTTGAAGGTATTGCGTTCGGCGTTTGAGCGTACGCTAAACCTTCAAAATCGCCAATATTCGCCATTGACTGCTGCAAGGACGACAAAACATAACAACTAAGCGAATTTTACGTCTATTTTGAAGAAAAATATCAACATTATCCCCAATATTTTGCTTTAAATACGCAACAAATCCTTTAAATTTCGAATTCAAAAATTCAAACAACAAAAATGTCTTTGTGTTCACCTCCTTTGTTTGATCTCGAATTTGCGTCTCTGTCGAAACAAATGTAGTAATTTAGCCCTTCTAAAACTCATTTTCGCTTTTAAATTTGCGGTGGAAAAGACCACGTCCATATTTGTTTGTGATATAACCGAAATATATGATCGCTTGTTTCATCGCTTACCGACAGATTCTGTCTGTAAGAGCCGTAGCCGAAAGGTGAGAGAACCAAAAAGCTTTCTATTCCGAACAGAAGTTGCCTACATTAATGCGTTTTCTTCGTACGCCCTTGCTACAAAAGATATTCTGCTGTTTTTAACTGTTAAGGATACAATTTAATTCGACTTACCACATTTTCTCTGCCGTCTTGCTTTGAAAGGCGAAGAATCTGAAAATATCGCTTCGGGAATTTTCCCAACATTCCGAGTAACGCATATCAGTCCAATGAATAGTTGATGAGGAACGGACAATTTTATTTTTCAGGGGGAAGGGGCGAGGGGTGAGGGCAAACACCAGAAAAATTCCAACAGATGTAGCAGAGGGAAATTCATGTACAGTGAAAGGCCTAGGAAGCAAATGTAAAATATTTTGCACACCACTGGGAGAAAATTCATACGAAGTACTCTCGAAAAACAATTTGAGCGAAAAATTGCTTGACCCCCTCCCCCCCCCCCTCAAAATAAAATGCTCCATCCCTATTAGGCAACCATCTGGCTCCAGAAGTTTCATTCATTTCCGTTTTGAGTTTTACTTACAAACCAATGAACGTTTGCAACCAGGCTTCTTTATACACAGTAAATACATGCTTATCGTTTAATGAAAATCGCAACAGCCCACGATTCTTAGCAGCAATGCCATTTCACACCGTTTCATCTTATGTTTATATCCTGGCTTCCAAAAGATGCATTACAGTCCCCGAGGCTTCCCTGCACAATATAGAACAGTTTACTTACGAACACCGCTGTTTGCTTAACAATGCTATGGTCATTTACAAATCCGGCACTTTTTCTACATTCGGGGAAATTAGAACCAACGACAGGCAGTAGTAGGCATAGTACATTATGCACTCATAATATAAAAGGCCTCGGGAAGTGCGTCGTTTCCGGTTTGAACCAACGCGGGCGGGAGCGGGCAGCTGTCCCGCGGGAGGCTGTTTACAGGCTAGCTGTTGTTAGTGTCGAGTCTCGTTGGTTCTAGCAGTCTAACCGGTCAAAACGTAAATAACCAAGTCAACAAATCATATTTCATCTAAATTTATTTGTATGTTTTGTGTTCTCAGAAAGACTAAATTTCCTCACAAATATTCCATTTGATACACCTTTCTCATTTTTCTAGGGATGAAAATATTAAATAAAAAAAATCATCAACTGATTTAACGGAATATTTCAACTAACGTATCTCTTTTAGCTTCATTGTTAAAATATTAGTTTTGGCTACTGCCTATATGCTCCATTACTTTATATGTTCAGACACTAACCCATTGACTCCTAAACCCTTCAATATTTCAATATTTCAATTTTTATATTAGTTTTTATCAATTACTTTCTTTCTTTCCTTTTGTTTTTCATTACATGTATATATTTATATTTATATAGTAGGTTTTAGATTTTTATATAACTCATTGTAAATATTTTTTGATAATTCAGTGTAAATATCTTAGAAAGTTAGGAGGGCCACAAGTTTATTAGTGCTTCGCACTATTTCGTGCTACCCTCATTAAATAAAGTTTTTACTTACTTACTTACTTCAACCCAATATTAATATGGAAATATTGCAAAGACTGGTCAGACAACGTGCACGAGGCGTAAATACAATATTTCGACTGGCCAACACCAGCCTTCTTCAGATTTATTGAATGAAACGCGAATTTACATGGTCTTTATATAACGAACCGGAAATAACAGGACAGGGCTACGTGATGTGTTAAAAATACAGAGAAAATAATAATAATGAAATAAAAGCGGAAATACAGTATAATAGAGGTAAGGAAAAAGCTGGTTGGATTACATTTCATCTCTTCTGTTAAGACCTGCAGGCTCCAGTGTGTTTCCTCGGTGGATGAGGAATGCCTCACGAGCCTTTCTAAGTGAATCACGATTAGTATATAATTTTTCAAGTGGTATAAGAAGCATATGATTAACCGTATGATTGCCAGTAATAAAGTGTCGTGAGACAGCGGTAGGATTGTAGCTGGAGGTGTTGATAATTGGTCGCCTATGTTCATTAAAGCGTTCTTTGAGGCGACGTTTAGTTTCTCCGATATATTGAAGATTACATTTAGTACATTGAATCATGTAAATCACATTAGACGTTTCACAAGTAATGTGCGAT
>Ga0126336_10001428_pt1 | contig 12413 bp, 12 predicted proteins | sample SidCmetagenome_FD_92530 | JGI IMG/M metagenome (GOLD analysis project Ga0126336, IMG submission 92530) | Coral microbial communities from El Islote,Puerto Morelos, Mexico - Siderastrea C C metagenome | ecosystem: Host-associated > Invertebrates > Cnidaria > Coral | place: El Islote,Puerto... | reverse complement strand
GACTGACCTACTGGCAGACGGATGGACGGACGGACTGACTGACTGATGGACGGATGGACAAACTGACTGACTGAATGACTGACTGAATGACTGGCTGATTGCCTCTCTGACAGGTGTATTTACCTTACTAGGAATGTTGTACTTCATGTATTGACATCTTGGTTGATAGCATGGGCAACACTCAGTATTGGCAGCCTCTTTTTGCCGTTCCCTCTCCAGTTGGTGCTTATCCTATTGAAATGTCTGCTGTGTATTTTGCAAGAGCCACCTATTGGTGTAAGTTATTGATTTGTATAGATTGATAATCAGTGCAGCTATTTTTGTTCCTTTTAGCTGGTAAATATATTTGCTAAATAGTCAGTACTTTTTTCGTTTGTTGGAAAACTTGTGGCGGTCTAGTGAAGGGAAAGGATACATAACGTCATTTTTATTGAGATGACCCTAAAACTGGCAAGAACGTCATGCTAGCCCACATATAAGGCACTTATAACATTACAATCCTATATGAATATATACACCAACTGATTAACCCACCTACCTCCACTAACACACACTTTCCTTCACTTGTACTCACTTTCCTTCATTTCTACTCGCTTTCCTTCATTTCTACTCACTTCCCTTCACTTGTACTCACTTACCTTTACATTAGTGCCTTATATGTGGGCTAGCATGACATTCTTGCCCTATATGTGGGCTACCATGGCGTTCTGGCCCTAAAACTGACCTTCTCAAGACAACAATTGAAAATACAATGGATTAAAAATATAGCAAAGTACAGAGACACTCAAGTACACTTTGGTGACAGGAGGTGTGAATGCTTTTTGGATTTGGAATTAAGCAATTTAAGGACTTTGTTTTGTTTGGAGTTTTCTGCCACCCCCCTCTCTGCCTGACCTTTACAAAACCAACAAATAGTAGACAGACATATCTTGCTTAGTGGGCCTCAAAACTTATTTTAAGTTATCTTGGTCAACTGTGCAATGTCTTGCAACATTTTCATGTTAATATATTTTCCTTTTCCACAGTTTGCTTATACCATTGTGTACAATGTTATGGCATACTACACATTATTTGTTTACACTGAAACAACCATGTTTCAAGCTTTTGTCACCATTGCTGTGTGCCTTGGAATTCAATTCACGGGTCACTTAATATTTGAAGGTGAAACACCACAGCGCCTGCCCACAAAGGAAGACAACATATTATTTCAAATCATGGACCTGGCAAACGAGTTCTTTCTTGCTCCATATCACTTTAGTTTGACACTGATGGTCAGGTTTGACCTTCTGCCAATTCTAAGGTGGCGCTCCGACGCAGCCTTGCACAAACTAATTACAGCAACTCAAGAACTGAAATATGGTAAAAAGGCTCCATGAAGATACTATTGATGCCAGACGTCCTTTCAAATGGCTTGAATTTTGTGTCGCTTCACGGACCGTTGGTTTCACTCTGCAGTTTAAAAAAAAATGATCGCGTTATCACAAGTTTGTTCACCGCAAGAATTAAATTTGTTGACTCAAGCTCGACAACGCTCAACTTTCGCTGAATGAATTTTTACTAGCCGTCACATTTCATGTCCTCAGATAACACTTTTCCCGAATTTTCCCTTAAGATGTTTGTAACCAGTACAAGACAATATTTTAATTCAGGAGACGGCATTATTTTAGGATATGTGATGACTACGGGTTGAAATTCATTTGTCCCATGTTCAACGTTACAGATTTTGTGGTCAGCTTGCGGTCAGCAAACTTGTGGTCACGTGAGTACTATTGTTGAAACCGCAACACAGTCCAAGAAGCGACACAAAATTCAAGCCATTTGAAAGGGCATCTGGGATCAACAGTATTAAATATCCTGTAAATCACAATTCACTGACAAGAAGAAATTTTTATGGCCTGTGAAAGATATATTCTGCAAAACTGATTAACAAGCCGTTATAAAATATTTTATGTATATCAGAATTATTTCAAGGGTGTGACCTGCCAGTATGCTTGGAAGAGGACCGTTAACTCATGCTTTTTCAAACAATAAAGGGTTAAAAGTCAGAAAGAGGACAGAGGGGGTCCAAATTTCTGGCTTTCAATACCCATCAATCTTGGTTCCCACCCCTCTTTCTTTGTCTCCCACCCCCTTCCTCTCCCCCACCCCCTTCCTCTCCCCTACCTAACAAAATGCTGTTCAAGCCAACAGTTAAAGTAAAACAGTATGCAAAGGAAAATGCCCTTGTTTGAGGTAGCAAGAGGTTTGAGATAGCAAGAGTTTACTTTACTGTAGCATACTTTGGGTAAAAAAGATGAAGCTTCTTTTTTTCTTAGTTGTGAGGCACTGTTACACTGTAGAATAAAACTAGATCATTTACTGTGAACTATGGATGCCCTTACCATGTCAGTCCTCCACTATATACCTAGATAAACTTTATTGTTACTTGAATTTGCAGAGTAGATATTCTAGGAGCTGACTGCAAGTATCCGCAGTACATATTTGGGTGAAAACAAGAGATATGTACCGGTATATGAAATGCAATCACTACAGTGAAGCCCTGCAGGGGTGCAAGATACTCCCTAGTATGTTATACAGAAATGTGCTGCCTGAAAGGGCAAGGTTATTGAAAGGTTTTTGTCTGAAATTTTGGGTATAGGTTTGAACAATTAGATGTGTATTGCCACTTGGGCCAAAAAAGAGAAAGATTTCAGAGGATTAAAAGGTCCAAAATACACTTTGACCTTAATGTGAGGATTGTTGAGGTAGGAGCTGCTACACCCACTCAAAATCTTCTCCTGCCTTCTCCGGAAAGGTAACCTGTGGACTCTTGTAGCCTAAACCAGCTGTAGGGTAATGTGGTTCTATCTTTTAAGGGGAGACTGTGTAGTCTCTTTTGCAGCCATTATTTGGGTCATTATGCAATGCTCCTCCTCAGCTGAGTGACACCCAAATAACGGTTCCACAGAAGACCAGAGACTGCAGTCCTTGTAACCGTCATCACTTGATTTCAGTGACTGAAGGTATATCTGTGATCATTTGACAAGGTAGAAACAATCTTTCATAGTATGCCTAAATGAGAACAATTGGAGGAATGTGGCCAGAGTTCAGAGGAGCTCTCCAAATGTAGCAGGGTATTTCAAGCAGGGCCCAAAACTACCTTTTGTAAACTTAGTTGCTAGTAGTGTCAAATTGTTTTCCAAATACCGAGATGTTTGACATTTTCATAGATCACATTTTTGAACAAAGTTCTTACTGATTTCATTTCTAGTGTATTCTCTTTTTCCAATGGCTAGTGGAAATGCAGAATCTATTAGAAAAACATCATTTTTAATTAATAGCATTTGGCTAGTTGGTCTCGAGCCCTGTAAACACAACTCCACATTCAACTCCACGTGAAAAGGTTATAACGTCTAGTTCCTTTTCATTCTTAAAACCCACACCACATAACTGCATTTTAAACTGTTTATTGAAAATACACCACTAGTTACACAAATATATCAAGTTAGGCCTTTCTTTCTGATTCCAGCTAGCTACTGCTATCATAAAAATTTTAGTTTACTTGCTGCTGTAGAACTGGTCCACAATGATTGTAATTAAACATATCTTAAATATTGATCCTCTGCACAAAGATTAAAAAATTATGTCTTTTTAACTGATAATAACCATTTGTCATTTGAGAAAACTTACTGACTCAATGAACAATGTAATACTTGAAAGGAGTTACACTTGATATACAAAACCTGTAGTTTAAAACAATTTACCAACAATAAAATTATTGATTTCCCTCTGCACATTTTTAAGTGTGTTGATTCAGAAACTCAACTAGTCAATATAATATTTTAAATTAAAAAGAAATTTTGAAGTAATAAATTCAAGACTCTTTCTCGTTTTCATTTCCTTCTGATTCCGTTGTATCTTCGATTTCTTCCATGGTGATATCCATTTTGCTGATGTCTTCCACTGCAACAATGTGCGGGATTATCCACTGAATGGGGCGTGAAGAGAGAAGATATTCGGTCATTACTTGTGGTGGGACAAAGACGTGGCCGACAAGTTTATCTTTTGCTTCAGAAAGTGGTTGGACGGCTTTCATCACCACATTAGCGACTGCAGCAGGCATGTCCTTGATAGAATGAGCCTGGAAATAAAAAGCAGGTTTTTATATACTTAAATACCATTACCTTAACTGTCACAAGATGAACAGTAAAGCACACTGTGAAAGTAGTTACTGAATGACAAATATACATGTGAAATCGATCTTATCTTGAAAGGGCACACTACAGACACTGCTTGTGATTTACATCAACTGTTCAATGGTAAGGCAGCTTCCAAGCAAATTCCAGATTTTTCAAACACACAACTTTTAAAACACAATCCTAAAATAATTGTGGCTGTTGTCTTTTTCAGAGAAACAAGTGAAACAACATTCAAGCCACTTCTCTGGCATCTTTTGCTCCTTTATAAGGCATCTAAAAATGTGCTGGTGAAAATCACCACAAAATGAACACTTAGGTTTCAAGGACCTTCCAAAAGTGCCAGGTCCAAGATAACAATAACACTTGGGGGTGTGGTTACAGATCGTAAAAACACCCTACAGTACACATGTACATTGTGCAAAAAAGGAACGTTTTTTTTAAAGAGGATCAAACTTGACAGTATTATATAAATGACTGACAAACCTGTCATGTTTGGCTTATGGATCAAACTAGAATTCAGAAATGTTGGATAATTGGGAGTGAGAAACTTATCATACAAATTTAACTGCAATTTAAACTTTACCTCATTAAGTGCAAAAACCAACTGTTTGGCCGAGACAATGACTTCCCCTGAGAGGTGGAGTGCCATGTTGGGTATGTACATGGTTGCACCATAAACCTTCTTGCCAGCATCAGTCGACTTTCCAACCAAGTCAGTTACTCTTTCCTGCATGTTACTCACCTGCTAACAGAGAAAGAACTCATAATCAGTTTATAACTTATGAAAAGAAAATTATGAAAGGTTAACAAAAACCATGCAAGGAATAAAAGCCATTCTAAACTATCCCACATCCTATCCTCTATCACAGAAGGAAAGTGGTGGTTTTTTAAACAGCCAAATGGGATTAACTGATGCCAAACTGCAACTTGAGGATGGCAAAGACACCGCAAATGCAGTAATAGTTCAGAGCAGTCCTAACAGCGAATGCTAGATGTCAAATGCCTTGTCTCATAAATGCATGCATGGACAGACCCATTATCGCAGAGCCCACTCATCTCCAATCAAAACAATAATCATAATTGTAAAAGTAAAATATGAATTATAATAATTCCAAACCACCACATACCGTATCAACACTAAACTTGATAGGCGTGTAGGACATTAGCTTCCTCTTTCCCCTGCGTGACACCATCTTACGCAGGTTCTTGGCTCTAACCAAGGCTCCTTTTGCATGGTCTTCATCCACAGTTTCAAGCTCCTTCATGTCTTCCTCACAAGTGCCATCAGTTGGCAGGGCAAACTCGGCAACAAACTCAGTGAAAGATAGCACATCCTCAGTCCTTGCCACCATCATCTTGACAACAGCAGCATTTTGCACTTTGTTGTAGTAATCTGAGGCAGTGTCAGTTACGGTGGTCTTGATCTGCAGTGACAAGAAAATTCAATCAGTGTTGAGGTTTTCACAAGGCCAGTGAGGAGGACGACAATGTTTCCAACACTACCAAAGTCACAGGACTGAACCTTCACCTTTCAATCTCCAAGTGATCAACCTCTAATTTCTTATTACAATAGCCGATCAACCCCTGAAGAACTTGGCCAAAAGCAATCTCATTACAATTAACAATACTACAGTGGCCATGGAACCCTGCTATATGACCAATCAGTTAATTACAACTACCCTGGTATTACGACAACTTTTTCTTGGTCTGAAGAAAAGCTTGCGTAGTCATTTTCTAATCTAAACCCCTATTAATCCAATGACCGATAAACACAACCACACTTTTATGGGCCATGGGGAATTGTTTTAACAAGTCTCCACTACAAGCTCTTGGAGCTGGCACCAAAAGCTGGTATGCTGTGCAAAGCAGTTAGAAGGGAGGTTTATATTCTGGGCAGGAGTAGACTGAACTCTCACCTCAGTGGGTGTCTTGGTGATAATGGGGCACTTCTCCTCAACCTTTGCCAGTGTCTCTGAAGCAACACGGTCAAGGGTTGCAGCTGCAAATAACAAATAGAGAGTGTAAACGTTTCAGTCAAAATTTTGGTGATAGGCAGGCAACGAATCCTTTTGAGAAAATCAAGCCTTGGAATATAGCAACCGAGTCTAGCCAGTGATGCATAAAAAGGCCGGTAACCGAACCATAGGGGTAGGGAAGAGAAAAAGTTAAGATCAAAGTTCAAATGCGAGACTAACGAGAAATTTGATAACGAAAAGCTATAAAAACATTAGAATCGGTGCTGATGCTCAAATATGACCAAATCTGCAAAACAACTGGAAAACCTTAGTTTTATCAACGTTCAAGAAGTAAAAACTGTTTAGTAAAGATAACGGTGACATAACTACCACAACTCTATCATGAATAGTGAAAGTTTTCCGCGATCAGCGATTCGAAAACAAGGGAAATGACCATGAACACGTACCTGCACATTCAACTTTACCAACGATAGGTTTGGTCAGTGAACAAGAATTTGCCACATCAATGATAGGCTTGGTGGCAGCATTCGCCATCTGGATCGTACTTTCACCAGCATTACAGGCCATCCTGGTCACGGAATTCCGTTCTTTCACGGAACTGTAAATTTGTGAAAGCTGCTCGACAGCGGCCATCGCCACTGGCAGTTCCCACACACGGGTTGCGAACGATTTGTTCTCCGATTCACCAGTTACTTCAACCTCAGAAGACATTTTCGTCGAGCGGACTAGAAAGTTCAGTCAAGCCAAGATACAATCTCCCAGCTCAAAACACGTTTGCTAGCGTAATAACTTTACTCGATCAGAGTGCAATTTTTATTACGAAGACAGTCGGACTTTGATCACTGGCTAACAGACATCAGTTATCCAATCAAAAGAGCTCTTAGGAAAACGTCTGGCCACGCTTTCAATCTATCCAATCAGAAAAGCGCTAGTGTCTTGTTGAATAATGATGTAACTATCCACTTACGGATTGTTTGTAGGGCAAAGTTCGCCAGCACGTGACTAGGTGTACTATTTCATCTTTTGTTCTCTGTCCTTTCGCAATCTTAATAGCATTGTTGCAAGCTTTCTGTATTTCACAATTGAGTGTTTGAAAAGTTTTGCGATCTAAGAAGCAAACCTTTGTTTAAAAAGCATTTTACCCCTGCCCGCAAAACGGTGAAGTAGATAAAATCTCTAAATAGCACTTCCTGTAACACCTTGCGTGACATAGCTCACGAACGGTCATTCAAGGTGAATCCCGCAAAACCAAAGTCTAGTACACTGTACTTGACTTGATCTTTCCTCCGTTGTTTATTTCACTCAATGCCAAGGTAGAAATGACCTTGCAACGAAAAAATAGCGAATAGAAGAAAACGAAAGCTACGTCGACAAGAAGTCGGATGTGTGATGTCTCATATGAATTGTCTCAGATTTTTCATCTACCTCGAAGTCTTCAAAATAGACAAAACTTGAGAGCTGGGAAAGGCGGGATCAGACATGTCAGGTATTTCTTCTTGTTTTCATACCTGCTCTTGATGTTCCCACCCAAAAAGGTTCAGTCAAAGTTCAAAACGGGGCTGGGCTCCATTTTCAACTCTCAGATTTATTTGCAAACGTGTTAAGAGGCGGGCCTGGGGCCTACTCATTTTTTAGGCTATATAGGTAGGTGCAGCACCAAAGGGTATGGTTTTCAGGTCGTTTTGGTCTGAAATACAAGGGGACAGGACGGTAAGTCCTACAACTAAATCCACGCTTAGAAAAAGAGTTTCATTTCGAGGCAACGCAGGGTAAAGGTCAAAGTTGCACAAGTGAAGTCAGCTATTTTGCACGGCGCGTGCAAGTCGTGGCCTCTGGGAGTTAACCATTTCCGGTCCGGAAACGGAGAGCCGTTATTTCCAGAAATGGCAATGTATGTCACTTCCACAGGTAAGACTCTGTTCCTTTGCACAAGCGTGACTGTGTTTCACAACTTCACAACAAGGAAGGTACGCATAAAATAAGTGTAACTAAATAAGGACAAGAAATGTAGTTGTGCAGAATAGCATAGTCTATTAAACATGTTGGACCACAGGTGGCCCAAACAAACAATCGAGTTGCAAAATACACGTGTGACTTTTTTGCAATAAGGGTTGTTGAATACGAGGGTTCAAAGTTAAAGGTTTCTGGGTAACAGTGCACATATGACACCGGGAAGTGACAGCTATTTTGCGAATTTACCGCGCTTTCGAATTTCTGAAAATAGCTATTCATAGTCTTCAATTTCTGGATGATGACAGTCCATTTACAGGCAGGAGACTGGAGAATTATTTTTGGAAGTTGACAGTTCGGATTTTATATGGATCGGACGGTAGACTGAATAGCTACTATTTTGGTCGCGCAAAGTTTTTGCTTGGAGCTTCGAAGACGAGCCGCGATAAGAATGGAGATATGTCATGCTTTCAAATAAGTGTTACGTATTGTGACCTATTTTCGCGAGTTTATTAGTGAAATTTTCGCAGGTTTAACGATATAGAAAGAAACGCGAAAATAAAGCGTTTGGCTCCGTATTTTCTCTGAATCCACGAAGACATTTAATAAAAGCTTTTTGGCGAAATTACGTACCCACCTAAATAGAGAACCACGATTCAAAGCCATAACTAGTGAGGGTTCATCAGTGAAACAACTGAGTAACGACAGGATTCCAGTATGTTCTGCTGAAGACCAGTGAACGACCGTGCGACTGGAAGAAATATAAACAGGAGCCCAATTCCTGTAGAGGGAGGGGAGGAGAGGGGAGGGAAGGGACTCCCTTATACCATGTATACTACTGCAGATATAAGTGATTGGTGTGCTTACTGGAAATTTTGGAAGGAAACTCCAAAGCCGTACCCGTTTTGTGGGTGTGGCCCCAATGCATTTTCACCCTTTAAAAGAGGTACCAGTTCTGACAAGTAATTACGTACCTCACTGAAATGTACTATTTCAACACCCCCAAAGCCTGGTTTTCACTGGCAACGCAAACGCTATTACAGATCCACGCACATTACTACTCTCCGAACGAGAGCAGAGGCACGAGGGTCAAAACATGCTTGGTTTATGTGTGCGTTTGTGCTTGCGTGAGCGGTACTACACTGGTACCGAGCTCACGCAAGCTCAACTGTTAAGAAAGTTACCCCAGTGCAAGCTGGCGAGTAAAGCAAGGGCAGAGGGGAGGATTGAGGTATTGTGAGCCCCCCCCCGCCCCAATTCAATCTCAATCCACCCTTCAGTTACCGTATCTACTCGAATAAGCGTCGCAGCGCTTATTAAATTTTTCCCGCCTCCATTGCGGCGCTTATTCGAGAGCGGCTCTTATTTGAGGGTGGAGTTTATTTAAAAATCGGACGCGACAAAGAAACCTTTTCTCTTAATTTAACGGTTTATATTCTATCTGTACGAAAATTTTACAGTAACTAAGAGAAGTGTCTTTTGATTGTCACCATTCGTCTCTTCCGGCACTTAACAAAATGTCATTAAAAGTGTAAGCAAGGAATAGAATGAAGTGCTCGGAAAACGAAAGAAAAACGCTGGTCATGTTCCGATAGAACTTTCGCACTTGATAAAGAACTTCAGTTCTAGAACCAAACGCTGAAAACAGACTACTTGCACAGGTAACTGGAAAAAGGAAGAGAGATGTTGGGCTTGTTGTTTCGGCAAAGTTCACGGCCTTCACAACAGAACTACGTATTGCAAGAATTCTGGATAGAGAACTTAATGCGCCGATCAATTTGAAAGTTCAACATCCCCCCCCCGGGCAACCCCCCGGGCATTTGAACTTTTGAAGATTGGCTTGTTCAAATTCCCTCCCCTCGGGGCCAAAAAGCCGTTCAAATGCCCCACCAATAAGTACTAAACTACTTCTCCTCAAAGACAAACTTCAGTTCAATCAAACACTTAACACGCTTTTCAGAGAGAGATATGTCGCAATGACACCTTCAAACTTCTTATAAAGACCCTTTTGAAAGAGTTATTCACTAACAAAGGCAAATTCTATCTTGTAAATCCGTCAAACCCTACAAAAACCGAAAAAAATCACGGGCGTAGTACGTCAGATCAAGAGAAAAATCTGGTTCAAATTCCCCACCCCTCCAACGCAACGTTCAAATTCCCTCCTCCCCGGGCATGATGCACAGTCAAATGCCCGGGGTATGCCCGGGGGGGGATGTTGAAGTTTCGAATTGATCGGTGCATAATGGGCGAGCGGTGAAATATAAACACTTCTGAACTGAAGAACATCGCTTTTGATAAAAAGGAATTTGAAATGCTGTTTTAGAGTTGCCTTGTAGTGGTCTTTTAGTTGTACGGAATTCCTCGGGACCGCGGCGCTTATTCAGGGACGGCGCTTATTCACCTTTTTGTCTCAAATACGGCGCCAATTCGAGGGCGGCGCTTATTCGAGTAAATACGGTATTTAAGAATTGTGAATTTACAATGTCAGGTGTCTCAAAGAACATTAAAAGGGTTTTCTGTACGTTCCAGCGCTTTGGATTTCCATGGTGATCGAGCCATAAAAAAGGCATTGATGGCTGTTGAATTTTTCATCGACACGTAGAATTGCAATTTGTCTGATTATGCATAACTTGCGTAAAAACGTCCAACGTGCACTTAAAATGCAAATATCTGCAGCATGCAACTGAATAAGATGATTGGTTGAAGCTTTCTGATTATCGAAGGAAGGCATCATGGCGGCGGAGAGCGAAGAGACGAAACACACTGCTGTTGCGGAAATTAAACGGTCATCATTGCAAATGCCAAGAGTTGTCAACCGTCTTAACCAGTTACCGATTGTGAACTCACTGTGCGAGCAAGTATCTGGTATTTATGAACGCACACGAGAGAAGAATGTAGCCACGCAGCTTGGATTTTCTGCAGCCGAAGTTGCCATGAAAGCTGCAGCGGTCACCACGCGTCTAGCATACTCTACTTTACCTTCGTCTGGTTTTGCAGGGAAATTAAAAGACGGTTTTGAAGAAAAAGGTAAGTTATTGCATTTGTAGAAACTTGTAAATAGTCTACGTTAAATCATTTTTTACTTTCCGAATCATTATAAGGCTGCTAGCAACTGGAAACAACTGGAAGTTTTCTCAAGATTTTTAGAAGTGCCTGGGTTTAAAATGACCACGCAAATGTGAGAATTTTTGGCAAGGAACATTACAACCCCTATTTATGTTTTAGAGCAACTCAATCTTTGGAGGTGTTGGCATCGATGAGCGGCTTACATCCACGTTCTCGCGTGCACTGTGCGAAGCCCACGAGAATGGCTCGCAACGATACGCGCCTTTTCGTTTTTCTTTCTTTCTTTCTTTCTTTCTTGCTTGCTTGCTTGCTTGCTTGCTTGCTTGCTTGCTTTCTTTCTTTCTTTCTTTCTTTCTTTCTTTTTTCATTATCCCTTAGTTTATTTTCTCGACTATTGCAAGCCCGTGGACACTAAATATGAACTTTTTACTCCCTTTTGGGCTCACTCGTCAAACACGTTCTTTCTTAGACTTAAGGAGGCTCGCAACAGTTTTTTTGGCCTTGGGGTGTATCTTTTGAAGTCAAAATTTCGCATAGAAGATAAACTTCGATTTCCTTGATACTACACCACCCTTTTCAACATATGATCAAAGTTTATTTTCTCACTGGTTTCCTAGCAACAGCTGTCACCACAGCAACGGTAATGGACAACCCCTCATTTTAAATAATGTTGAATATCTCGAAAACTAGTCAGACACTTAATGACGAAACTTGAAGTATTTGAACTACTCAACCTACACAAGTTGTATGCGAAATTAGGGAAAAATCTGTAAGAGCGTTTTCACGTAAATCATGAGCCATTTTTTACGGGCTGATTTTGGTCATTCCTGCAATTTTCTCCAATATTTCAAGAAAGATAAAACTTAATACTTTCTCTTTTCAGTTGAAAGATCTTTTATGATTTGAAAACATTCTTAATGTACATTGAGCTTCCTAGGTCGCTGTGATTTTAAGATATTTATATTTTAAAACTGCTAAAATGCAGCACAAATCAGACAAAAAGTTCGTAATTTGCATAAATAGAAATATTTCTAAACTGCCCTTACAGATTTTTCTCTTAAATTGATTGCCGTCAGAATAATCATTCTTTTTGATGTTCCAGCAAGTTTTAGGCTGAATAAACATTTCGTTTATTAGATAAGAAGGCTGAATCTCGGTCAGGTTTCAGTCGTTATTAACTTTCAACGAGCAACAGTTTTATTTTCTTTTTCCTGGTCTATTTCACGGTTATTCACGTGCAATG
>Ga0126336_10001427_pt1 | contig 12418 bp, 6 predicted proteins | sample SidCmetagenome_FD_92530 | JGI IMG/M metagenome (GOLD analysis project Ga0126336, IMG submission 92530) | Coral microbial communities from El Islote,Puerto Morelos, Mexico - Siderastrea C C metagenome | ecosystem: Host-associated > Invertebrates > Cnidaria > Coral | place: El Islote,Puerto... | reverse complement strand
TCTTTTCTTGAACTTCTGGCCCATCCCATTACTGCCATGGCCCATACTTTTTAGAAATGGCCCATAACTTTATAAAGTCAGGGGCCATAGGCCCATATGCCTGTTTTGCCTTCCCAATCTCTGTGTCAAGTGCCTCCATGTATAAATTAGCTTCTCAAATCTTGCCCTGTGAACTTTTTGTAAACAAAGAACCAAACCTTGATGAAATAGATAAGTAATTACCTGGATTGCTTTCCACCACGACTGAGAAAGGGAAACAAACACCAACAAACCTTTTCTCGTGGCCCTACCTTTCTTCTTTAGGTACCTTGGTATCTTTTCTTATAACTTTTCTTGCCTTTTTACAGTAAGTCAACTCAGTTGAGAGGTCGTTATTTGTGTGCAGTTGTTGTTTTCGGAGGGTTGCAACTTTCAGAATTTACTTTTGGAGGAACGCTGCCTTCGGTGGGTAGTTACTCACGGAAATGCAGTACAATATTTACCATAATAGCTCTTAAAGTTAACACTCTTCAAATTGTCAAGCACTCAGTTTAGAAATTTTTGTCTGTAAGAAGGAAGTGCCTTACATTTCCTTGCTTGAGTTGAAGAAGCCATGTTAGCAGTGCACCTGTGAGTTATGCACTTCACATGATGAGACAGTTGTTGGCATGGGGACGTAGAAGAGGGAATGGGGTGGGCTACCAGCCAAAATTTGCAGGGAGGGCAAAGTATACAGTTGGTGGTTTCTGTTGTCTTTTGTTCTCTGCTTTTGTTCGGTGTTGTGTTGAGGGAGAGATTCTATGATGGCATCCCCAGCCCGAGCCCAAGCCCAAGCCAAACACCTGAACCCATGACTGTTGTCACCCAATACAATTCTTTCATCAGTATGTTGAAGAGAGTTGGCAAAAATAGATGGAAATTCTCTCTTTTTTTGCCCGTTTTTGTGATGAAAGATTTATAATATTGACGGAAGTGTCAATAATGCAAGACTATTTTTATCTGGTGTTTGGTTATTGTTTTGCTCGGCATATTTTGGGCTGCTGCAAAGTATGCTGTACTATGCATATGAGTACGTGTAATTGAAACTGTAAGAAGCCATATTTTTCTGAATTATAAAGATTGGTCATTGTCAGGCTTCTTGAAAATTCCTCGCTTATAATTATGTATTTTGAAATGGGAGGACAAGATCAGTCACTTGGGATTTTAACCGTTCAGCTGTAAGAAAGTCAAGAAGTCTGTGGTAATGTCAAATGTTAAGATTCAGCCATGTCAGGGTACAGTTTCACATTTTTAGTTCTCAAGTTTTGCGCCGTCTCTGTGGATGAAGAATTAATCGGAGTGTTTGGATCCTCGAAAATATCATAGATTTTGATTTGCAAAGACAACGCAGGAAGGAATCGGAAGCGTGTTAGGACCCGCTGGTCTTCAGTTTAGGTTGGCGTTTGCCGGCGGGTTAGGAACAGCTGGACGAGGAAAGAAACTGGTTCTTAAGTTTAGTTGCTGTTGAAAAGATTGCAAAGATGTCTTTGTGTGTTGATGTTTCTGATCTACAAGTGCAAACATTTCTTTATGCGTAAGTTGACTGGGGGAGATAATTGGTCATAATTAGTAAAGTCCACGAAAGGCGATTGCGTACGTTATCATTTGGTACGGGTTTAAGTGATAAACTATCAAAAAATCATCCACATCTTACAGATGTTCAAGGCTTTATTTACAGCTTTCAGTTCGAGTTTTATGCGATTTACTTTGAGCTTATATCTATATATATGTTGCTCGGAATTACCGGCCAGTCAGGATTTTCCCCGTACACGCATATTTAATAAATTAAATATTTTATGCATCATTGCCAGAAGAGGCCTGACTCTTTCCCGTTATTGAGCTCTCCAGAATCAACCGTTATTGAAATGTTTTTGGTTTCTGTAGTTCATGTCAGTTTAATTTCGTAGTTCCCACAGTTGAATGTATTCATGGTTATGACATTGATCTGACGATTTAACTCCTTATTCTGAACTTCCGGCCAAATGATGTTTGTTCTTTGATGATCACCAGAAGGATTCTTGAAATCCTTCTCATTTAGCTGCAAAAATGTTTTGTGCTTTCTTTCGCTTAGCCTTTTAGAACGATTTAATTCGTGAGCTTTTCCTGGCATGAAAAGTTATTTAAATTTGATTTCCATAATTCAATTAGTAGAATGTTTACATAGGTGCAATGTTGGCATAATTTCTGACACGAAAGTATAATGGTCAATTTCAAGTTTTTAAATAAACTCAAACAACTTACATACACGCAAAAACTAGCCCAACGTCTGTTTCTCTTTAATTCTGTATGTATTCTTAATTCTACATTAATTCTATTACGAAAAAAAACATGATTTCCCAGACTTATGAGAGCATATTTCTTTTTAAATGCTGGACTACTTTTTCTAAACCTGTCAGTCGTGGTCTCTCCGTTGTTCTTTAATTTTGAGCTGCCTGTTACCCATTTCATGGTGACCCTCTCTATCATGCAACCACATCCTTCTCTTGATAACCCACTGATATACACTGAACAAGAAAGACAGCAGGGACGAAATAGTAGTAACATCTAAAAAACAACGGCGAACTATCCGAACGGATCCACTCGTTTATCACCTGTCTACTGCTAGATGGGTAATAAAATTTATTCAACATACATGCCCTCAACAAATTCTTGCTTGTTTTGGTTAGCTGCATGATTCAAACAATTTTTCACATGAGACCCAAACTAGTACTGGTGGGCGTGATGTAATAGTGTTTATATTCATGTCACGATAATTAATTTATCGATTTAGTTTATTAATTCGTCATGTTAATATGCACATGCAGTAAACTTTATCATTTCCCTCCCATCCCTGCCTTCAATTATTTGTTACTGTAACAGCAAATGCATAATGGAAAGAAAGACAAAAAAAAAAGAAACATTAACATATGATACAGGAGAAGCATCCTTGCATTTAATTACTATTTTACTAAGTTTTTGAGTCGATAGGTAATCTTTGGTATGAAATCGTCACAAGTGAAATTTAATTTTCTAAACTTTTGAAGATTCAAGTAGCACTTTGCAAATAAGATATAATAATTGAATTTCTGCTATGTTGGTCACTGGTCACAGTAAAAATAATTATCATTCGCTTCTACTCTGTAGAGACAAAGCTCTTTCTTTGTGGTGATTATTTGATGCGCAAACTTGAAACAGAACTCTTTGAGATTATGGTCTTTACAAATACGTTAATAGAACGGTTAAAGATATCTTCCCACTTAACATTCAATGTCACGATAATTTATTGTTCAGTACAAGCTCTAGGGACTCAGTTGTTTCTTTAGTAAACTGTTCCAAGGTTCATTTCCCCCACTTTTCCGTTTTTATTTTTCAAAATGCAGCGTGTTTACAAAACTACCAGCATTTATTACTCAATTTGTCCTACACAATGTGACTGTCATGCCAAAATAGCCTTCATGGGAGGGCTACCAAAAAAAATTCAGACCAACTAAAAATCCACATGAAAGCTGAATCTTTCTTAATTTAAGTTAGTCTGATTTTTTTTTTATAACAAAAACAACCCAGATTAACTAAAAGAAAGATTCAGCTTTCATGTGGACTTAACTTTATGTTCAAAAATTGTCTACCAGACCTCATTTGACCAGTCCAACATTTGCCAATATTTTCCATGTCATTGAAGTACTCAAGTTACATGTTAGGTGTGTTGTGGACAGCCAGAACGTTTTCAAGAGGGAACATTATTTTTCAACGAAATTTTATCGTGAAAGAAACTTAAAAAGTTATTCAACAAGCTGTGTAAAAGGCTTCTTTGACACTCATTGGTGCAATTATACAAGCATGCTGAAAATACCCTAAATTCCGTCGGTAATGAACGCTCCCTTGGACTAAAAATGCTATTTTTCAAATTATCTAATTTTTGAAAAAGTAAAGCAAAGTAGAACCTTTTAATGTTATTTTTTGAAAAAAAATTTTTTGGTAAACTACAACGAAATTCGAAATTTTGGTCCTGTGACCGCATTCTTGATATTTGCAGAGAGCTGCTCTTAAACACTTCTGATATTACTGACTGAGACTTACATGGTCAGACTGTAGCCCAGATGCTTCCCGTTGTGCTCTAATTTCATCCAGTTCACTCAAAAGGCCTTTGATTTTCGTGTGAAGCTAAACAACAGATTTACATACAGTTGGATCATGCTGGGAAAATTATTAAAGCTAATTAAAAGGAGTAAGTACTATATCAGAAACATTGTGGGCACAGTTAAAATGTAGAGTGCTGTTGACTAGTTTTAATACTAACACCTTTTGGTGGCATCTCTGCAAAAATGCCCACAAAATTTTTTTGCTTTATTACTTGTCTCTGCCCATAAACAGGGAAAACAAAACACAAGCCAGCAACCTAATGTTCAAACCTGAGCATTCTCTCTTTGCAGCCCTCTCGTCCTTTGTGCATCTGAAGGACCCTCTTGCTGTAACCTCTGTATTAACGAATCTCTCTCTTTCTTTAGTGATGCAATCTTGAAACAGAAACATACATGTAAGTCAATTCACATCATTTTTTATTAGTTTAATGTTTCTTAAAAACAATAGTAAGACAGAGCTGTTTTCAATTGAGAGTCGTTAAAGTGTTGCAAACCAAAACTAATGCTATTACTCTGGCCAATCACAACATATGCAAATAAACTAACAAACCAATCAGAACTTGAAGCAAATATGTAGGTATAGTGTCGAGCACGGGAAATGCTTCTGTTTTCATTTCCAATTGGTTGAGAGCAGAGCAAAGGAAAAGCAAAGGTTCAAGCATGCCAGATTGGTCCACAGGAGAGGGGCTAGATGAACAGCACTCTGGTCCTCCAGGCTAGGGATTGGGCATAGAACCTTCAAGGCCAAGGTGCCCTAAGAAATGAAAGTGACACAATATGCAAGAAAAGCTGCATCCCCCAGGTCCTTTCTATCTCCTATGAAAAAATCTTAAAGACTGCAAGAATGCCAGGAAATGTTATAAAAAGGGGAAAAACAGCCCAGGTGGCTTTGTAGCTGTCCTGAAGAAACATGGAGGGCGTAGCACTCACGCTCTCACTGGAAAGACAATGAGCTCTAATCACCTGGAAAGCTGCAGCCCTCTGCAGGATCATCCTTGTCTCTTTCATTTACAAGGTAAGAAAAAATGGCTAAACATTGTTCAGTGTCATGATTCCAATGACGAACAAGAAGTAGAAGTTGCTTCTACAATAGGGCCCAACGGCATCCTTGAGGTGCTGCCTAGACTAATCTTAGCAAAGGAACCATGTAGCGTATTGAAGTTTGAGTGTAATTAGTCAATATTTCACTGCAAGTGCATGGAACTACAACCCTGGACAAAACCAGCTTAGACAAACGAAAACCAGTCAAAACATTCAGTTCCCCTGAATTACAGTGTAAGTAACCTGCCACCCTTCAGGATCGTCAGCACACAGATCACTCTAGTTCTTGTTGTTTTTATGAAAAACCCTATAAACCACACATTTTTGGCAGCTTAATAATTCCAGATAATGACTTTTTACCCAAAAAGCAGCAAACATTTAATGCCTTTGGAAAATGGGAAGCTTTTTCAAAAGTTCATGTCTTCAAACAGGTGTAGATTAGGTTTCAATCCCTCCAGAAATAAAGATAAGAAACCTATTAACACTGCAATTGCTTCTTGACATGTCTGGCTAAAAAAACTGTGTCCCAGATTTTTGGCAAGTGTGTTTGTTCTTCTTTTATTAGTGGATGAAATCTGGGGATTATAAATCCTCGACACACGCAAAGAGAAAAGCAACAACTTCTTTTGCCAATAAAATGAACCACTATCACTCTCTTCCAATTTCCCTGCCCATTTTTTGTCGAAGGCTTTCTTCCGTCTTCCGGTTTTGAAGACAAAAGCGGACACAACCTGTTCCTTTTTTAGGAGGCATTTAGACGAACGGAAACCCTAATTACTTTGAAAGAAACAGGACTAACAATGGAAGAATTGCTTGAAATGTGAGTGCAACCAGCACACACTTCAATATCACGTGACCTCGCTGACAGGCATGACAGAACTTGTCAGTGATCAATTTCTTCTGATTGTTTTGGAAAGAAAAATCTCAAAGAGACTTACCTGATGAGCATGCAAAGATCTCAACTATATTAAAGAAATATGACACTTTTTTCAGTGGCTGATGCCTTAAATAAGCAAACAATTGCAAGAATGCAATGTTTACAGGACCATGAGAATCTTGTATGACAATTTGCAAAACAGTAAAACATTGATTGGGGGGGGGGAAGGGGAGGTAGAATGGACGATGCTGAATTATTGCAATTTTCTATTAGTTGGTAAACAGAACTTGTCTCAACAGTTTTGTCCAGGGTTGTACAGCGCTCAAGCAGAGTTGCTTTCGTAGTTCAAGCACATTGGCATATTTTGTGGGAACTAAGTAGATGACATTCACCACTAAAGAAAAAAAAGAACTACCGGTACCAGTCCACCATAGACAGAGTCATTTCTTTGTGAAGACATACTTTTCAAGCTCAGAAATAAGAAACTGTCAGTGGTAACTTGACCGGACAGTCCATGGACCACCCCTAAAAATAGACTACCCCTAAAAATAGGGTAAAAAAGGGTCTATAGATCACACTCCATGATGCGAAACACAACATCCTGTGACAGAATTATACAAAATAATTAATAAGCTGGGACCAGCATTACAAACATCAGCAGGGACATTAACTCATCACGTTGCAGATAATATTTCAGATCCTTTATTGTCACAACTACAAATATGAGAGGCTGAAAAAACTGTATCATTAGTTCCTAAATGAGCCAGACTCAACGTACCTAGTATGCAAAAAGCGGCACAGAAACCACATTTAGTTGCTCAACAAACGATTAGAGGTCAAATTTAACTGCGAATAACAAACAGTGCACATGAGCCACAAGAATCCAACAGCTACTAGAAAAAGATTGATATGACGCCGAGATCAAAGTCTAAAAATGCGGCGTTTAAGTTGAAATGGCTCAATTCAATAACCGTTTAAAAATCCTCCTAACTAAACCCACTACAAAAATACAAGAAGCAAAATTAGTCGAAAGACCGAGACATGTAAGGCGAAGCATACGAGAACATGAAGTAGGAGTCGTGCAGGCCTCCCAATCCCATTTTAAAACTGAGGAAGTACGATCTCCTTTCTGCTATGGTCCATAGCTCGGGTGTAAGAAAATGTGCGGATCAGCTGCAGAAAATAAAACCACCCCAGTCCTGGTTCAAGTTCCTCAAAAGGAAAATTTGATTTGAGTCTAAACTTTCTGCGTTCAGCAGTTGTTCATAGAGTATAATTATTCAAAATGGTGGCTAGAGGACGTGCGGACGAAAGTAAACAAGTTACGTGCAATGTAAGTATATAAATAGGAGATCTTTCAATAGTACTCATTCGAAATAGTATTTTTTAGGGGTAGCCCATTTTAGGGGTAGTCCATTTGGGTAGTCCATCAGGGTGGTCCATGGACTGGCGGTCAGTGTTTTGTCCATGGCCAACTTGGCCTTGTGAACTACTGGATTAAAGAACTGCACAGATCACAAGTAAGATAAATATGATCGCCCCAGTGAGTGTTGTTCTGAAAAGGACTATCATTGGTGACTTTTAGTTGGCTTTGATGACTCTGAAACGTGATTGGTCCACTTGATCTGTCTCTTGTTCTTGTACTGTCTGTCCGTCCACTGTAAGTCAAATTTTGTTGGTTTGTTCAGTCTACATTTAGTCTGTTTTGCCAAACCAAGGCAGAAGGTAAGCCATGCTGTGTAGGTCATAAGGTAGGTCACAGGTAGTTTATAAGACACTGGTCAAAGGGCAGGAGGTTAAAGGGGCAGGCCAAATTTAGTACTTATCAGCATCTGTACTACCCCACTTTTATTACTACTCTATGATGTGGCATATTTGCAGCAAACGTGGCTCTGACAATCTGGACTTGCTCAACAAGCATATTCTACGGTTTATTTTCAAGGACCAAGTCTGACTACTGCAGTCTACTTAAAAGGGCTGGGACTGCAAGTCTGGCAAATAAGTGTATACAAAATGTTTCTTACTGACTATTTAAATGTCTTCATTTTGACAAATATCTGGGGCCTGAAGGAAATGTTAAGTCTGCATTCCAGCACTTATTCTATGAGAGGCAGTGATATTTTGTCCATCCCTAAATATGGCTTTCATTCTTTTTGGCCAAATGCTGGAATGCACTCCCCAATAATTACATACAGGAATGCTGTAGAGTTTAATCAATTCCGTAAATTAATTATGCCTTATAATTATAGTATTTAGGAATTCCTTGTAATTTATTTTGTATTTTTGTGTAGTTATTAGTTTCACTAGACGATATTTATTTAGCATTTCCATGCTACTCTTAAATTCGAGTATAAATACTAGCACCAGTACTAGCTTTAACTGTACCTCCACGTCATGGTGAGCTTGCATCTCCTCCACAATCTGTTTGTGTTGTGCCTATGTTTTGACGACAAAAGAGTTAATCAAAATTTAATGAAAAACACGATGCTCTTGAGTTTTACAAACATGTTTCGGCAGATATGTCTGCCGTCTTCAGTGTGAATTTCAACAAAGCGTGATTAGAATATAAATAGTGAAGAAATTACAATGATAATGGCAGTAATTAAGACGATTATAATGGTAATGAATAAATAAAACAGAAAGTTTTAAATCCATGTGTTTGACCTGCGCATTGAGTGTTGGTTTTTCCAAAGTATGTGTAGCTAACGCAATGTTAACATTGTTGCAGTAGAATTGAGAAAATTCGACAAAAGTGCTTTTGGGTGATACTGGAAAAATAACCCATGTAAGGTAATTTGAAATAAAAGGTACATGTATTAGGCGCTTGTTCACTGGTAGATCTTACAGAGATGCTACATGTAGTTACATGCTTAGTGTCACTGTGATTGACAATTCTTTCTATAAGAACTTGATGTCCTCATTGAACGCTAGCCATGTGTTACAAATCTTGAGAGTTCTATCAACAAGTGTCTTAACTAGCCCAATTTTATATGAGAATGAAGTAAAGCTGGAAAAACTTGTTTAAATAAGCTGGTGAATGTTTTCTTACGAAACACTCTAGTAACTATGGCAGGCCCTGTGTTATCAATATACATGTACGTATCTAAAAAGGGCAGTTTGTGAACAGATTCCGAAATACAAAATTCCATACAAAATTAGTGTAAATGTACTGTATCATTAGCACTGTGTTCAGAGGGAATGTGGGGCTGTAGGAGGCTGCAAAGATATTTGGAAAGCTTGTAGTTGTAGGTACCAACAGAGGAGATAATTGGACAAAACAGCGGAATTGTGTTGGGTGATCAGGTCTTGTGCATCTTGGGCAAGCCATACATTCTTGCCTATAGTTCGTTTTCACTTCCACACCATTAAAAAATAAATTTGAAACTGTTCAATGAAAGAAACCAAGAAAATGAAATAATATAAACGACTAATACATATTAAAGAACTTCTCCAAGTCTGGTCTCTGTGGTACACCGTTTCTAAGTTATTTACAGGGCTTTGTGTGGTGTACACCAATATGCATGGCGGCCAGAAATAAACAAAAACATCTGGGATTCACTTTTGCGATGAAAGCGCTTACTTTTTTATCGTCAGCTAGAATACTTGAAATGTTTCAACTGCTGAAAATCATAAGGAGAGACCTTTTTTTAAACAGACAGCTTTGTCGCGGCCACTATCTTGGTGTCACGCAAGGTGAAAATTCGGAAATTCAAAATGCTGTATTTTCAAAATGAAACACGCTACAGGACTGGGAACTGGTAGAAAGATTTATTTCTACGTCATTTTCAACCTGGTGTAGATAAAAATTCAGAAGACCTCGCGATTTTGGTTTTAGGATTCGATGATGTCACGGTGGAAACCATCTATAGGATAGATGTTACTATACGTTTCATCGTCCAAGTGGCCATTATTCTTGAGTTTCCTTAGGAAACGTTGTAGCATAGCTTCTCTCTGTAATGTTGGATCCTTCTCCAGGGGGTTTGAATTTGGTTTGGTCATCAATTATCTTTCAGAGACCTGTGTTGTAGTCTCTTCTGTTTAAGACAACAACGCCATTTCCCTTTTCTGGTTTTAGAACGACAAGGTTCTTGTTACATCGTAGTCCTTTCAAGATTTTATATCTCTTGATGTCCTTTTTGAATGATGGAATGTAGAAACATAGGAGTGTGCCAAATGCGACAGATTGATAGCCAGTTTTCCCGCCAATTTCGAGTCATTGATGTTCTTGTGCATAGTGTGATGGGTAAGTTCGAAACAGCTAAAAACACCAGATTTACTTAATTTGAGTGGACAGATGGAGTGGTTTAGTCCAAGCTTCACAATTTCAAGCTGTTCTTGTGTAAGCTGTGCTGAAGAAATGTTTGTTACTGTTTCGTCCGAAGTAAAAGGAAGGACGGCATTACGTGCACATACGTGTTAGCCTTTCAAGTTTCTTCTGGTGTGTCTTAATAACCTTGTTCACAGCTTCATCAACCTTGTGAAATAAAGATCGTTTCAGGATGCAAAAGTCCAAGCTAATGAACTGAGTGAATGAAAAATAAATGAAGACTTAAGTAAAAGTTAACAAGAATACAATGCAGTGTGGTAGTAAGTGGAAACCTTCATTGCACTAGACATAATTGCTGGTGCCTCATTAGTGCAAAGGCAATAATCTAGTTAAAATGCAAAGATCTGTTATTTTACATGTAATAGCCTTTTTATGCACGCAATTCTTAGTGCCTGTTATTTAAGGTATCAGCCACCCTTCAGGACCATTTGCATGCAGATCACTCTAGTTTTTGTTGTTTTTATGAAATACCCTATTAACCATACACTTTTTGGTAACTTAATAATTCCAGAAAATGACTTTTTATCCAAAAAGCAGTAAAAGCTTAATGTGTTCAGGAAATGGGAAGCTTTTTTCACAAGTACACGCATTCGTACATTAGGTTCCACTCCTTCTAGAAATAACGAGAAGAAAACGATTAACATCGCATTCCCATTCCCACACCGCATGAGAAGATCTGTTATAGCCTTTTTATGCACACAATTCTTAGTGCCTGTTATTTAAGGTATCAGCCACCCTTCAGGACCATTTGCATGCAGATCGCTGTAGTTTTTGTTGTTTTTATGAAAAACCCTATAAACCATACTTTTTTGGCAACTTAATAATTCCAGAAAATGACTTTTTATTCAAAAAGCGGCAAACGTTTTTAAATGTGTTTGGGAAATGGGAAGCTTTCTTCACAAGTACACCTCTTCATAGATTAGGTTCCACTCCCTCCAGAAATAACAAGAAGAAAATGATTAACATCGAATTCCGTGTCTCAGATTTTTGGCAAGTGCATTTGTTCTTCTTTTATTAGCAGAGGAAGTCACAGAAGACAAATAAATCACCACCTGGTGTGAAAAAAAGCTCTAGCTTTGAAACAAAAAGGAGATAAAAATTTGCAGACATGGTTTGTAGAAAAACTATCTGTTAACAAACTGACAAAATTTCAGGCAAATTAGTCGAGTGGCTGACGACTTGGAGCTAAAAACGTATGTACAACTCGCCAAAATTTTCCTTTCGAGAAAAAAGAGAAAATACATTTCCTGCAGCATTTACCAGTAATGAGATTATGACACCTTAATGTCCAGTGGGAATATGAAACAATAGTGATGTCAGCAGAAGCAGAGACTGCAACTTTATACTCGCTCACAAATTCGATCCAACCACCACCGCCAAGGAAATGAGCAATGTGGGATAATTCTCATTGTTTAAGGAGAATTGCCACCAATTCTTTCTCTCCTGGGAAAGGTGTTCAGTTTTACCCAAGTTGTAGCTCACTTGGAGAAGGGAAACCCAACAGCAGTGAAGAATGTATCCTGTTGAATCGTATCGTGTCTAGAAATTTTCATTTAAAATCTTTTAGCTAGCATTAAGGTGATTCCATTGAAAAAGAAGTTGTAATGAGAATTTGTTGAAAATTTGCACAGTTACTAATTACACCTAGTACATTAAAAAAATAAAATAAAAAGAGGGGGTCACCGTGTCTGATTTCACGCTACGGGGCTGTAGTATATAGGTACATCTCGCTATCTTTAGACAGCAATGTTAAAAAAACCTATCCTTGTACTAGAGACACCCATTACTTCAACAAAGTTATAACTAGTAATGAAATATAAGCATTATTCTTCTGACAGAAGAACAACGTTACAGTAAAATGTCTTAAAATTGCCGTAACAACTAAACTACTTTGAAATAATAGGCAAATCGAGGGTCTGCACGGTTGCAGTGAAACGCCTAAAATCTAACTGTAACAGTGAATCAAACGGAATATTTCAAAATTAAATAATGAAAAATTCTTCAAATTTGAATATATCATGTAAAGTCGTATTTTCC
>Ga0126336_10001426_pt1 | contig 12418 bp, 8 predicted proteins | sample SidCmetagenome_FD_92530 | JGI IMG/M metagenome (GOLD analysis project Ga0126336, IMG submission 92530) | Coral microbial communities from El Islote,Puerto Morelos, Mexico - Siderastrea C C metagenome | ecosystem: Host-associated > Invertebrates > Cnidaria > Coral | place: El Islote,Puerto... | reverse complement strand
GGCTGGGTTACCCATCCTTGTAGGTAGAAGGTCAGGATTTGCTAAGGCATTAGAGAGCATTCCCTCTGGCAAATCATGCATAGTTGATTCAGATGACCCTGCTGAGTGGGCGGAAGCAATTGAGGGTGTCCGTCACAGACATGGAATGTGGATTGATAAGATGAAAAAACTGAGGGCATCTTATGATGAGAAGTACAGCTGGAAAGAACAATGTGAAGACCTTGTGGCAAACATGTGGAGAATAGTTCATGGTATGGCTTTTATATGGTTTATAAACAGGATTGTGAATATTCACCTATTTATGTACCTTCTGGGAATCGGAATTGTACGCGCTGCATGGGGTTGAGATTGGCAAGGACATCTGCATATGTACTGTGAGAAAATCATCTAAAATCTTAAAAATGGGAAAGATCATGTTTTTGTTCATACAGAGACTAGTCAAGGAAGCTATAATTAAGAGAATACCACTAAAAGGACTTGGGTAACATTAGAATTATCACAGCAACATATACATCGTATGCCTAATTCCATAAGGTTGAGTCATTTCCTTATTTTATCGTAAAGATGTTGTAGGCATCAATCTACATGCAGGCCATGTGGTGTACGTCAACCAAGCAGTCAAGGGATAAACAATAAATTTCTTTCACACTTATATGCATTGCCTGCATTCAGATCACTTAACTAAGCTAGACAGAACTGAAATAAGACATCTGCTCTCAGGCTAGATATCTTTATGCTTATAAGCACAAGTTGGTGCATGGATGTAAAAATATAGTAATTAAAATAATTTAGAGCAGATGTAAGTTACCTCTTTTAGCACGAATGTGTCTAAAACATTTTTGTTGTTAATTTATGCAGGGCATTCCAGCTCCAATGGCAAGGAAAGTCAACCTGCTGCAGACCTACCAGGGGCAGTATGCACGTCTCATTCAAGTCAGCAGTCTCAGCCATGTATAGAAAGGAGCATTTCTCAACCAAACTGTGCTAATTATAATGCTATAACATCATCAAGCAAAGACGTTAACAGAAATAAAAAGAAGTCAAGAAGCATTTCAGAGTCCACTTTTTATCAAGGTACAGTTGGAAAAAAATGGCAAATATTCACTGATAAGAACCTTTTTACGTTTTGAGGTCTGTAAATTGCTGTGAGTCAACAAAATTTCTGTCATAATACATATTTTTCAAAATAGTCGGGTGTTGTCCAAGTATTGTTAGGTTGAATACTGTAAATGGGTTGCAGCGCATCTTTGTTGGGAAATACAGTCAGGTTATTCATGCAGAATGCAGAATGTGCCCCATCCAGGTAATGTGTTGCAACTATTTAATGTTTCCTCAGTGGCTTTAATTAGCCGATACTGTAAGTGATGACAATGTCGACCTCTATCTCACCATGTTATAGATGGGAAAGACCTCTTTCTTCTGAGAGGATTCCAGTTGAAGAATTCACTTAGAAAGTCTCTTTTTTCTCTCTTTCATTTCCGTGGTGTTGAGTTTGGATTTTGTTGGTTTTTCAACCCAACCTTCACGTTTCAAGATACTACGTATACAATATGACATTTAAGGCCGATATGAACTTGTTTAATGAGTGTTGGTTTCACAGGGCCTTTTGATGTCAGTGTCCAAAGCCAAAATGCAGAGTTCCTTACTGAACAGCAACTTGTGTCAGACACACCAGATGAGGCGTTTGGGCCTTCTTCAAAGCCTCTTCTTGAAGAAGAACAGAGAACTTCCGGAACAAATGAAGAGGGTGCATCATCTTCTGGTAAGAACTCTCCCCCAACTGGGAGAAAGCAAAGCACTTCGGGATCCATTCCTGACACAGGTACTTCTTGTAACTGTTAAAACTCAGGTAGTGAAACCAAAGACCCCTTCCACAAACCAACCGCATTTTATTTGCAGATGTTTCCCTAGAATGCCCTTTTAATTTAACTGCAATATATATTTGAATAAGTCTTGGATAGTTTTTCTATGCCTTCTGTAAAATTTGTGACTTTTGTTAAGGATTTATTACACCATCGATCCACATGCTATTGTGGTTGTACACTGTATGCGTAAAGACTGGTCGTGCACTACTCGTGGATGTGAATTGTGTACTTCAGAAATTGACACTTGAAGAAAAAAACTTGCTGATAACTCACACATTGCTGTCATTCTTGAACTGCAAGAGTTGTTGGTTACTCATTCCACTTAAGTCCACAATTATAAAAATACGTTGATGCATTTTCTTCAGTATTTGTAATGAATTAGCGATTGATGATTTCGTCTTGATTTTCAGGCGTCGATTCTGTTACAGTGCGACTTAGAATCACTGCCCAAGATCTGAGTGATCAGCAGCAGGAAATATTTGATGATTTGATGCAACACATGCTTTTAGCCGTAGAGCCCGACAACCTTTCTACAGCGGAAGGACCGGGTACCCTCGCTGAGTATTTGAAAGAGTCTCACAACTTGGTCTTAAAGAGATTCAATAACGACGGTTTGGAAATGGTAGTTCAGTGCCCAAATTTGAAAAGCTTTGAAAGTCTTTTGAACGACTATCATTCCGGTCTTCTCAATGAAGTAGTTGAGAGATGCCTCGTGACTGATGTCATCAAGACAATACTCAACATGGATACTGTGAGATTGAAGACAGCCATTGAAGAAGAGAGTGAGTTGGAAATGATACGTGAGTGTTTAATTCTAATGCAAAAGATTTCCTTCGTAGCGTCTTGTAGCATTGTAAAAGGAAAATGTTAGTTTCAACAATGAAATAAATAACCGACGTTTCCGAAATATTACCATCGTCAAGGTCAAAAGTCTATTTCTGTCCCTAATGTAAGCAAGACTGCTGAATTGTCAATTACGTATTATTTCAACGTTGAAACTTACATTTTACTTTTTACAATGTGAAATCCTACCGAGACTTGAGGTGAGGGAGGAGGGGAGGGGGGAAGAATCTGCCCTCACAGACATTTTACGATCGTTTTTGTTGTTGTTGTTCGTTTGTTTGTTTTTAATTACCGTTGTTTCAACTTTGGCGGTTTTCTGAAGACTTAAATCAAGAAATTCTAGATGTCAGCCTGATTGAAGATGCCATTAACCACTCTTGTTTTGTACCTCAAAGGCCACAATTTTGCGCGTACTATACATGTACACCTTCCAAGTTTCTTGTTCATAGCTTCAATGGCCTTTTAGTGTTCACTATTTTTATGTTAAGTTATTTTAAAAATTCAGGAATTAAAAAAAACTTTTATTAATAAGTCGTTGCTGAGATACTACACATCTTTGTGGAGGCTTTTTAAAAAACTGTTTGCGGGGAAAAAATCAATTACAGATTATTGTTCGCTGTGAAGTGACTTGAAGTCAAGTATTAGTGACCATTGTTTTGTTCACATTTTCAAAGACATTTATTAACTTCGTGCCCATTAAGTACTGACACTTAATTGACTTAATTGATTGTTTTTTGAAATAATGAAATTATTTCAAAATACAATCAATATTTAAGTGTACGTTTATTAAAAGTTAAAATTCTTAATGTCAGTTATGACGCCATCTTGGCATTAATAGAGAAACGCAAGGCTAAATAAATGTCTTCGTTAATTACTCAGCTGACTACTAATCTACTAATCTAACTACTAATCTATTGATTAATTGAAATATATTTGTTAATTACTATTTCTGTACTGCCATTCAATCAGGGGTGTCAGGCAGAACTAGCTCTTCATCTGAAAAAAATGAGCCAGTCCAGGGAGCAAGTACAAGGTGGACTGGGACAGAGGTAACGGGCAACACCGACTCTCCATCTCAAGAAACTGACCCAGGTCAGGGAGCGGACGTAAAATGGACTGACATGGGAGAAGCAAGTAGAACAGGCACTAGATCTCCATCTAAAAAAACTGACCGAGATCAAGGAGGGGGATACAGATGGACTGATACAGGGGAAGCAGTTAGAGCTAGTTTCCCTCCTCAACAAACCGAACCAGATCAGGGAGGAAGAACTGACAGAGCTTCCCAGATCCAGAAGGTGGGACCTCTTGCTGTCTTTTTTTTTATTTCTTAACGGCTTAAGGGGCTGATAACAAGAAATCCGATCATTTAACAGCTAGTTGGTTGTATTATCCATTTTTTAAGCTTCTTGAACTTTAAGGTAGCTTCAACTCAACGCCTACTGAGGTTAAGAGAGATAATAAGAAATGGAGAAAAAAAGATTTGAAAGAACTTAAGTCAATTTAGGGATGACCCTCAGACAGTCTTATGACGTTTTTTTAGAGTTGTCCTAACTTATGACAGAAAAAAACGGCGGTGTTTGTTGAGGTATCTGAAATGAACGCGGCTCGTGACTTAAATTAACGCGAACTGAAGGGATAATTATTTTAGACTACATAAACATTAGCTCGAAAAAAATTGAAAGAGTTCGTTATTTTTTTCCAAATGATCATGAGGGAAACGCGAGTAAGACCTTGGTCCGATGGGGGACTAGTATTCTTTGGAGACATCTATGATGATGCCAATATTCTTATTTTTGTCAGAAATACGACAACGGAGCCTTGAGGAAAACAATGCTTAAGTTATCATCAACAATTTAGTTATCATTTACGTATTTAACATTATTGCTTGTATTTTTCAACAGGCTTCAAGAACTATTCTGCACAAAGCTTCGATTAGTGGACAATATGACACTGTCAAAATGCTTCTTGATGATGGTGAAGATGTGGACCAAAGAGATCAGGTTTTATTTGCCTTCGTTATGTAAATCAGTTGTAAAGTTGTTTGTTCTTCGTGTATTGTGTTGTTGCAAAAGTAGCGTGTTGTAGAATGTGTTATATGATATCTCCTTCGTCCTTCTTGTTGTTTGGGAATTTGCAACCTTACATAATGTCTTGTCCCTTTGTGATAACTAAAAAACTTTATCGAAAACTCAGGCAAATGAACAAGTTTTCACGGCATTTTTGCAGCTGCAAAGGACGGAGTAAATTGAACATTAAGCTGTTCAGGAAACATTTGTTAAGTAGTATCGGCACTGTGCAATGAGCAACAACAAAGAAAATTTTACATAATGCGGAGGGAATTTTTTTCAGTTCCAACGGCAGAGTCCACCCAGAATACACTTGCATGTACACGCCCACTGCAAGCATGCTCTGGCGACTCGCTCTCTAAACTATAGAGCATGCAGAGTGCTGATGAGACTAGTTTCATCTTTTAAAGAGCTGAGTTGGTGAACAGAGTTGTTTGCCTGATTTTAAAATGAAAATTGGGTTAGTTTTTTGTCGTTCTTTGTTTCAAGAGGAATTTTGTTTATCTTTGTACTGAAAAGGGTTAGGAGAGAATCTGATGTAAGTGTGTCTTTTGCTTCAACTTTAAGTTGTCCATCGTTGAGCGTCGGCTTATTACTTTTCTTCAGTTTTCTTTGACGCCTCTTCACCTTGCCTGTTGGTATGGACAGGAATCTGTTGTGAGGCTGCTTGTAGAACATGGTGCAAACGTCAACGCTGTAGACAGGGTGAGTTAACTAGACAGGTAAACTCCATTTTATTACCTTGTTAGCGTACTAATAAAATTTTCTTTAGTTTAATTGTTTCTGAAAGGAACCTGTTTTTTTTTCTTTGAGTTTTCCTCCATTAATCACTTCTAACGTTTTTAGTATCCTCTATGTAATTGTGGTAAAGATGTATAGATGTATCCAAGTTTCCTGGCCCCGATTTTGAATGGACAATAACCGTTATTATGAATTTTGCCACTGTAAAAGTATCATCATCATCATCATCATCATCATCATCATCATCATCATCATCATCATCATCATCATCATCATCATCATCATCACCATCATCATCATCATCATCATCATCACATCCTTTATTTAAACATGATAAAAAAATTTAAAGCATAATGCTTGTGGGGTCGTGTGACTTTGCATGCATGTTGTTGACTTTGCATTCTTCGTGTGTTTTTAGTTTCAGCGTACACCACTGCAGAAAGCTGAACGTCACAATCATCGCTCCATAGTGCAGTTGCTTCTGAGGAATAGTGCACGTCCAAGTTATCAACAACCGGTATGACGTAAATTCATTCTCTCTGTGTAGTCCAGGAAATGGCAAACAACCTAACTGGCTGAAAGTTGTACAAGCACAGTCGAACTTCCCGTAAGCGGGCACCCTCGAGACCGTGCACAGGTGTCCGCTTACGGGAAGTGTCTGAAAGAAAGTTGAAAGATTAAAGCATCATGGGAAGTAGGGTGTGTCAGTAATATCTCCTAATCACTTGGGCATGTTCAAAGTGAAAACTCGTGGCGATTTGGCTGTCAGTCTCTAAAGCTGCTAACAAACTGAGGAAAAGTAATAATCACCAGAAAACTAGTCAACTGAGGTGTCAGATACAGTGCGGAGCTACCCCGCGAGTATGTTTTACAAGAAGATTCGTTTTGAAATAACGAACATATGAATATCATATATGAGAACTGCGAGATGAAGAATTAAATTTAAAGCGGCTCTGCACCGGTGTCGCAAAGGTCAAGGATTCGAATCCCATACAAACCCGAATTTTTTTTTCAGGCTTTCTTTTCGCAACTGCAAAAGATGCGTCTATAATACAATGATCTTCTTCACGTTTAAGATTCATTTTCATGTGACTGGCTCAAACAGAAATTTAAAAAAAAAAAACATTTTATTTGTGTAGCTTTGGCAAATGAGACGCTCGTACAGCAGGAAAGTATTGCCTGTTGTTTTTTCAGTTATAGGCTGAGCAATTTTACACATTCATATTAAAGGCTGTTTCGTAAAAGTCACGTGCTGTATTAACTATTTGGTGGCGAAAAAATTGACCAAAATTGGGGTAGCACTCTCATTGCACTCGCATTGGATATTGGATTGTAGAATAATTTCCTACTGCGATCAGGGTGACAAGCAAGCAAATCGACGACAGAGTTGTAGTATGAATGGAGTGGAAATGACGTGTAATAAGGTCGAGTTTCCGGAAATCTGTCCACTTAAGGGAGGTTATTATATCTCCTGGATACTCAAAAAGGTGCCCCCTTTCGTTTACGAGAGGTGCCCGCTTACAAGGGTTTATAAATGTAGAGCTTTAGAGGAGAAATCGCCGGGACCGCAGTTTGGTGTCCGCTAGCGGGAGGTGCCTGCATGTGGACTATGAGGTTCGACTTGGCTCACTATACTGGTGTCCCTTGGCAGCTAGTCTGTTACGGTTAGACTGCCCACGATAATTTAATCCCCCAGTTTTCTGGGGAGGACACTCATGCAACAGGTAAGGAAGGATGGCGTCTTAGAGTGAAAAAGTTCCAAAACGCAATCCTCACACACTGAAAACTACCTTAAGTCAATCATTAATTCAGTACTGTTAACAGGCAAAACGTAAAATCCACTGCGTATACCTTTATCGAACTACATGACGACTTTTGACATGAGCTATTTTTTTCCTTCCTTTAATCGCCAATACATGCCAATGACGATGGTTCTTTTACTAAAAAACAAACAAGAACAATACGGAAAACGATAGTTCACCTTGCAAATTAACAACGAACTGGTTATTTATATTATTTTCGCTTTGTTTTTAAGCCAGAAGTTTTCACACTCGAAACGTATTAGACGTCAATGAACGCGTGAATATTAGAAGAATGTTTTGACCGCATTTTTTGCTTACTTCCCATATTTTCAACCAGAAAAAAGCTTACTACATGAAGTTAAAGGTTGCTAAACTTAAAAATTGGTTAATTACTGATTGAGCAACTGTGGATCAATCTTAAAAGGTACATCATCGTTTCCCTTTTTTGACTTAAAACAAAGAGTTCGATTGTGATTGAGCAGCAAAGATCGTGCACCTCTCGAACCCTTTAAACTAGCTGCCAGATGACGCCAGTGTAATGAGCCTGAGTAGGGGAGGGGGGACTTTCTCTCTAATTGATTACCAACATTCCTAACCTTATTTTTCGCCAAGTGTTTTCTGTAGGGTTTTCATTTCTTCCAAATTGCCACATGCTTTGCTTAACTTGTTTAGCGTTGTGATTACAGCGATGACGCTCTGGTATGAACTGCACTTGTGTACTTTACCAAATAAATTTTTTCTTCTGTATTTAATTGATTAATTAATGAAATTTTTTTCCATCTTTGCTGTCTTTTGCTTTGCGCTTCTCTGCTTTGTGTTTTGTTTTGTATCTCTGCAGTCACTGGTAGACTCTGAATTTGATATATTTTGCTCACTTGCTTTATCCTGTTTATTGCAGCTGAGTCTAAAGTCACTTTCACAGAAGGCTTTCCTTCAAGAAGATAGACGATCGGGTATTAATCTCCTACAGGCGGCAGTCTTTGAAGGAGACTATAACATTGTTTCTAAAGCAGATATCTTTCTCGATAACTTTGTGGAAGAGATGAATTTGGAAACAACAGGAAGCGACGATAAATTGTTTCCAAGAATGTCTGCAGTCGATATTCTTTTGAGTCTGGACAAGAAAGGGCGAGGTCATGCTGATATCGAAAAACTTTACCATGAGGAGGTCGAGAAAGTCAGCTCATTAACAGAGCTTCACAGGTGCGCACACAACAATGATACAGAAGAGACGGTGGAACTTGTTTTAAAAGACGGTGTGGACATAAACATCCCTGCAAAAAGCAATCGCACACCTTTGCTGTGGGCAAGTCCATCATCCTCAAGTATGTTTATCAAGACCCTCGTTGAACTTGGGGCTGACGTTAATGCCCAAAGATCTGATGACAAAGTGGCGCCTTTGTTGTTGGCGGCTGAGTGGAACAACTATATGGCCGCTCGCCTGCTTTTGGAGCACGGAGCTCATACGAATGTGCAAGCCAGTGGTGGAGCGACACCACTCCATGGTGCGGTCAAGAATAACCGTGAAAATCTCGTTAAGTTGTTGCTTGAAAACAACGCAGATGCAAATATTCAGGATGCTGGAGGAGATACTCCACTTCACGTATCTATTGGGAGGGGAAATCTTGAGATTTCGCAACTTCTGATTGAGACAGGATGTAACATTAACCTACGAAACAAAATCCATCAAACTCCTCTTTATATTGCAGTCAAGAATAAACATGAACATCTCATTAGACTTCTGATTGATTGTAATGCTGATGTAAGTATGGCATACAAGCAGAACACCAAATATAGAATTTACCTTGTTCGTGGGAAAGACAGAGGGAAACCGGCCTGGCACTACGTCCTGGCAGAGCGACATTTACTGGGTTTATTTTTAAAGCGAACGCATGGAGGCTACCTTGACGTAGCAGACTTCGGAACTGTCCTGAAATCTGGGTGGGGAAAAGATCCTCCAGAGAGCATCAGAGAACAAATACTTGAAATTGCGAATGTTCAGTCAAAAGAAATACCTGGTGAGACTCTTCTTCATGCAGCAAGCAGGAATAATAACGCTGAGGTAATTGAACTTCTCGTTAATTACGGAGCATGGGATGTTAACGCCCGCGATGCAGAAGGTTTCACTCCTCTGCACATCGCAGCAATCCATGGCAACATGCAAGTTGTGAAAAAGCTTGTTGATCTCAAAGCTGATGTCAACCAAGCCGTAGCTGTAGTGGACATGGCTCACCTGAACGAAGAAACAGAGGTTGAAGAGTATCTTAAGTCAAAGATTGGTCCTTCGGAGCGGACGGGAAGAGAAGAGGTTGGACGAGATGTTGCGAGCACAACTCCCTTCACAGAAGCTGGCAGTGGAATGTTACGCTTTATACGTAGCAACTTAAACAGAGGAAGTCGTGCAGTCCTAGAAGCTGTTGTTGCAGCTGTTGTTGACTTTAACTCATCTTAATCTCCTTCGTAACGAAAGTAAACTTGTTTAATTTCTGTCGTAAACTGATAATGGCGGAAGGTGTTTTTGAGGCTTACGTTAAAGTAAAATTAAACGCACAGCGCGCTCAAATATTTCAAATTGAAAACGTGTTTAAAAATCCCAACTCCCAGGAGTTAGCTACATGACAATCGTAGAAGAGGAGTTGATTTTTGCCATGAAACAACTCCATCTGGTTTTCAGGCTGGGACTTGAACCCCGGATTTCAAGTCCAGTGGCCTGGCCACTAGGCAGCACTGCCTCCTATAGCAAAGTAACAGTAATTTATTGTAGGATATTTTAGTCAATTTGAACCCCTTTTAATAGACCACCGACAATCAAAGCCCATAAAATATGGTATCTAGACAAGAAAATGTCTGCATGAACGTTTTTTGGGTCAAGGTTGTCACGTTAAAGGGGTGGTCTTAAGATGGGTTTCCACTATTAAAGCGGACGTTTTGTCTGTAGCTGTACCTTACTGTTGTGCCTGCTCAGCTAAACGCATACTGTTGAAGAAGTTTGGTAACTCAGTGTTTGTTTAACTATCCCATAAGACATTGGTGACGTCTGTCGGTTCGATAAGACTTCGGGGACGCTTTCTAGTTTGAGAGGTAATCGTGGCTCATTCGGATATTTTCGGTCACGGACACATGAGAAAGAAATGTATTGAATTCAATTAAAACTGTTAACGCTGAACTTAAGTTCAACTTGCCGCTAACCAGCTTCATCTCAAGTCGTGTTTTTGTCCAAAGTTGAGACTGGTAAATGGTCTATTAGTGTCGTGATGTATAATCTCAACAATATTTTTAGATGTGCATTTCTACAAAACTTGTGATAATTTTTACTTAAAGTGGTTTATCGTCTACTGGGAGCGACGTGGGCACAGAGTAGGGTCAGTGGATATTAAAGCATGGAAGATATTTTTGTTATTGCAAAAACAATGCGTTTCATTATAACCTGGCTTTCATAAATTTCAGAGCCTGCAAATTGTATTCAAAAAAGAGTTTCGCACGAATTTGTCTTCTCCTACACTTAATTCTAAATACCGAACAGAAGCCATTCTTGGTCCCCTTCCGTCCGTGCTAATTTTCTGTCAACATGGCTGACGCTTGCGTTTTTCGTTCAGTTCTTGAACAACCTTTACGTCTTTAGGTTCACAAAGCGTCAGCATTTAAAATAAAGCACTGTTTTGTTGTTTGGCTTCAGCAATAGGTTGCAATTTGTGTGTAGACAGATATTTGGTTGATTATTCGTAGAAAACGACCAGTGGTTTTTTACCCGGGGGAGACTCCCAGATAAAATGGATGGGGATGCTCGTCGGAAATTTAGAATTAAGCCCCTAAAAGAGACCAATCTGGGCGTGATTGAGAGGTATGAACAACGAAAAGAGATAAATGTTGTGCCTTTTTTGATATAATAGATATTTCTTATTTTTTTAATGTATACATTTCTTTACGTACAACCCTAAGCGATACCTGTATGGGTAAAAATATTGGCTTTCCGTCCTCAACACCCTAAGTGAGACCAAAATCTGCAATTTACAACCCTAAGGGAGACGACGAGCATCCCCCTCACTGTCATATTGGAGTCCCCCCCGGGGGGGTTATAAGGCAGGGTGTTAGGATATATTCGTTAAAAAAGGCTAGTTCGAGAAACTAACATTTTGCTAGTGTAAATCTAAAAGAAACAACAGAGAATTGCTTTGAATCCAGCCAATTTTTGAATTGTTTCAACATTCGCTTTCTTTTTTCGGCTAAAAACGTTAATCGGCCGCCGTGGGCGTAAGAGAAAATTTGCTCGTCCCGTTCCCCGTCAAACTTAGAGAATTGAAGTAAATACGGGTAACACTATTTAGTTACTGTCTTTTGTGATATAGTACAATAGCGATAGTTTTTGATGTGACATACCTTACTGGTAAAATTTTAGTAACAGAAATTTTTATGCGATATAGCTAATTGGAGAATATTCTCTAGTAGCAGATAGTTTTTTATGGGACATACTTGCTGAAAAATATTTTGCTAATGGATAGATTTTTATGCGAGATACCTTACTGGATAATATTTTAGTAATGGGTACTTTTTTGACCTGATATATCTTACTGGAGATCATTGTTAGTAATATATAGTTTATATAGGAAATATATTCTTATGAAAGGGTATTGCTGAGGCATGAATTCTTTTGTGTTAATGAAGGGGACAAAAAACACGTCCCTATTTCAGCACATTATCTCGAATTAGCCTGTTATAAAGAGAACCCTTTTTCATTTAAAAACCAAAGTTGTCAAAAGTATATTTTTTAAAAACTTCTCTTTAATTTTCGTTTTGAAAAAAAAATAAAGGCAGTGAGCTTTGTTTCTTACGAAGTTCCTTTGGGAACCGAGGGTAGTAGTCCAGGAAAGTTAACGCGATTTGGTAAGGTAAGGTCAAAATGCTTGCAACAGAATTTTTATTTTCAGGGACGTTTTCGTTAAGGACTCCAGATAAACATATTAAAAGTCAACAAAAATCTACCCTGGCGAAATATGAAAAAAATGTAAGTTTTTTGCCTCTGTCATTTTGCCTTTTAGACGCCATGTTTTTATGCAAATTAGCCTTATCACAGACAAGTTTTACAACAAAATTTCATTTTAAG
>Ga0126336_10001425_pt1 | contig 12421 bp, 4 predicted proteins | sample SidCmetagenome_FD_92530 | JGI IMG/M metagenome (GOLD analysis project Ga0126336, IMG submission 92530) | Coral microbial communities from El Islote,Puerto Morelos, Mexico - Siderastrea C C metagenome | ecosystem: Host-associated > Invertebrates > Cnidaria > Coral | place: El Islote,Puerto... | reverse complement strand
TTATCTGTTTAGTTGCAACATTTATTGTAAACAAATAAAAGTCAAAGAATACGAGTTAATATAAGCTAGATTCTCTGTTGATTTATGGAGTAGTAGCAGGTTAACGAAGAGAAATGGATTAATATGTGCAAAAGGGAATTCTAGTTTGAGTAAACTGGTATACGTATACTGTTATCACGTCATTTCACGCAATCTGAAATGCTCCTAGTATCACTGATAAAAAGGAATGAAACTCGCCTTTCTTCTAAAACTTCAACAAACTTTTAAAGTCAAGCGGCAGCCATCTGGAAATATGGTACATTCATCTCATCAAAAAATACATGCAAACAAATCAAAGCGACTTGTGAAAGTTACTTCAAAAGCGGAAAAAATTTTGAATCCATAAACGACATTTGCTTTTGAATAAAGATGTAGAAAATTCGAGATTGTTGATCGTATAGGTAATGATGCATTATACCATTTGTACCATTTTGCAGACAATTGAAAAAACACTGCATTCGTCCGATCTACAAGGGATGCGTAAACAAATTAAAACGCCTTGTGCCAAGTTGCTTTCAAAGCGGAAAAACCTAAATCCATGACATTATAAATTGCTTAGTATCTTAAAATGAATGAAACTCACCTCTCTTTCAATCTTCGACCAACGTTTAATATCAAACGGCAGATAGTGGAAGAAACAGTGGATTCTTCTGATCAACAGAGCAATCAACAGAGGCTCTGGTACACTGCTCACCTATGTAGGATGCCTACTTCGGTTCAGTGATTCACTAAGAAATTAAATTGGTTCATTGTTAAGAGACAAAGACATTTCCTTAATAGCAAAACAATAAGGCTGTTTGTCATACTCAACATTCTATGTAAATTTAAATCTTGCATATTTATAAACAATCACTTTTAACCTTATTTGACTGCTGTACCTTTGTAGCTCCGCCCGCCTCGATTAGCTTCTGCTATTTGCGGGCGGAACCAAACCTTCAATTATCCGTATTTTAGTACTTAATAATTTTTGTATTTAATAATTTACGTATTTTTGTGAATTTGTGAATAAACTGAGGGCTAGATTGCAGAATACCCCGCAACTGAAGCTGTTCGGAGCCAGGTGGTAGCCACAGAAAATGGCTACGCCGTCGGTATAGTAATAAAGGACTGGGAATGAGTTATTTGTGTAGTGCAAACCACAGGTGGCCCAAGCTCAAGATGGGAGAAGACGATCGAATTTCGAAACATGAGCTTCGCTATCAGAGGCGTGTTGTGTTACAAGGCTCTCGATTTATAGGCTTTGTATGGGAAATTCACTTTCGTATCAAAATGCTAAAATTAAGTTATGAATATGGAAATGAACTTCACTTAACTCGACATGGGGTTGTTTTTGTGTCGTGCGTAATTTGGGTGCAATTCGTGCCCGGTTTAGGCGAGTTTTTGGTTCGGTGTTGTTCGCGGTGTTGTTTCTCCACATAAAACGAAGGAAGGCGAGTGACTCGAGACGAACGAGTCGCCCAATTCGCTCTCGTATCACACTGAGCAATTTAGAGAGTCGCCATAAAACACCATATTCATAAAGCCCCATAATTTCCACACTCTGTTAAGCCTTCACGGTGATCGCCCGGCATTTCTGATCGGAGAAAATTGGAAAAACATTCTGCTATCGGCGATCCTCCCGTGCTCTAGACGTTTGGCATGGACACGGCGCGAAGACATTCGTTACAAGCTGCACGAGTTCAGATTACATTCTGCACTTTCATTGGTCAATTCAGACCACCAGCCTGTTGTCATGTAGGCACGCGCGTGTCAACTCGATCGTCTTCTCTCATCTTGAGCTTGGGCCGCCTGTGGTTGGCCCGCGCCCCTCTGTACCCAGTTGTTTAGGTCACGTGATCTTGGTCGGTCATGTGGTATTCGCAGCTTGTGCTTTGAGCAGTGATGCGAAGTTTGTTCGCTTTCATGAACTTGGTGTTAGAAAATAAAGCCTGGAGATGCTCAAAAATATGTAAGCTGTTGTTTTAACTGCTTATTTGAGCTGGTTTTGTGTAATTTGGTATTTGTTTAAGCTTGAATTGCGATCTCTTGTACAATGAGTGGACGAATGAATCACCAAACTACATGTATTAAACGCGTTTCGAGTAATAGAATATAAACAGTGGAATAAACATCTTCAGTGGCTATAATTTGTCTTGTCGTTTTCTCCTACAAAGTGTGTGTCCATAGCTTGAGATCCGGCAACTGAAAAAAAAATTCTTTGTAAACCAGAAATAAAAGCTTATTGTCTATATGACTCGTTCTAAGATTTTCATTCCTATATTAAGAAAATCTTAAAGACTTAATATAAGCTTACAAATTGCAGTAAAAAAAAGAATAGAAACAAACGAAATTTGTCTATCCAAAGACCGATTATAAACGCTAAGCTACGTTCCTCAGAACTAATAGAAGTATAAAATAATTTATTATATTACGATGGTGTAACCCCGTAGACGTGTAGCCACTTTCCGAAGAACTTGGAGAGCTATGAATTTATTATAACGGCGTAGCCGCGTAGATGCGTAGCCACTTTCCAGAGAACTTGAGGGCTATGAATAAATTATGGGGGTGTAACTGCGTAGACGCGTAGCCGACCACGCCGTGTAGCTAGAGGTACGGGGTATTCTATAATCGTTCCCAATTGAGTTTATTACCACTTCAAATAGGTACATCATTAAAAGTGTTCTGAGTAATGCTGTTGTGTTTCTATTACTCACTGCAGTTTGTATGTTAAACAAACTGAAACGTCGCTAAATTGTTTTTTCATTTTATGGTATTCACGGTCAACTCAAGAATCATATATTGACGCAAAATACACAAGATTTATTACTTGTTTATTGAATTATTTTATTTGTTATTTCATCTGCTGTAACTCATCAAATTTTCGCACGCGGAAAATCCGCAGTAAGCCGCAATTTTTTTTTTTTTTGAATTCTGTGAAAAACAAATGGGGGCATTCTGCTTATCTGCACCCCAGTAACTCCCCTTCGGGCTTTTTAGACTGGTAGTCTCCGAGAGCTAACAGACCAGTTGAGGGTTGGGGAGAGGATGGGAGAGGAGGGTTGGTACTGGGGATCAGATTAGCATTTTGCATACCATAATGTTAAGGCAACTACTCACAGAAAAAATTCTTCTTCAGTTCGCAAAATAGTTTAAATTAACCGCAAAAAATTGACCAATGGGACTTTTTACGTGACAAAGCACAAACGTGAAGTTATTAATCCCTGTTTAGTAACGATGCGTTTCCACATCTTTCTGTCCTCGCCCTGTTGCTGTACAATTTTTATTCTACAAGCGTTCAGACGTTTGCCAACACAGAAAGGAATTGAAAAAACTGAGCTATTTTTTCGCAGAAAACCGCGAAAATATTTTCTAGCTATTATTTGGACGAGCACACTCGCCAACTTGATTTAGCAACACGAGCTGGCAAAATTTAGTTTACCGTGCAAAGGTACCTCAGTTTAGGTTTACTTATTCCTATAAATGTTGTACTATCAGTAACGGCAGACGCAGTTCACAGATTGGTCTTAAACATTTAAAACACGTTTCATTCTCTTTTAAGAAACAGAAGCCAATAAATAACTTTAAAAAAAGCAATAAATCAGCCAAAATGGAGGGCATACTTCTACGTTGACACAAGCCAAAGGAGTAAATTTGCTTAAGTTTAACTAATGACTTTCTTTGAAGTAAACTCCACTCTCAATAAAGTTTTGCTGCTACTTCTACTACTGACTCGCAAAGGAATTCCCTGCTCTACTTTAGTAGTTGACTTGGCCAGTTTGGAAGGGGGGGGGGGGTTGTTCTTTCCCGTATAACTTATGTAGGCATATGCCGCTCACCTCATTTGTTGTCGTCTTAAATAAGCCGATGAATTCTTATTTTTTCAGTTTTGATGCCAAAAACGGTGTGGTCTGCATACAGTTAAATAAAATTTGTATTCGGTCTAAGATAGTCCAAGGGCAAAGAATTCTAGGTGCAACAACTCCACCCACAACCCCACCCAGTTTTGTCAGGAGATTGGGTTGTTTAACATAGTTATACGTCAGGAAAACTTTCTGTAATAAGATTGTATGATGTCAACGTTACTGGATAAGAATTATTTCGATGGCTGCTAATTGGGCAAGGTGGTAGCCAAGTTCAATTTGGCAGTCACAGAATTTTTTGACTGGAATCCAGTTACTTTCAAGCTGGACCAGCATGTATAGTCCTTGTTCTTTTTATTGTTTACTGGATCACTTGCTATCTAATGTCGGAAATAATTAGAAAGTTGCTTGTATGCAATTTTAGACAAGCAATATAATTAGGCTGCTCAAGTGATCGACATTAATTTACAAATGCGTATCTTCCGCAAGTTCTGCCTCGCCGATTACTTCGTCATCAAACCTCCACATAGCAGTCTGTAAAAAGCAAAACCAAAAATAAGAGCTGATTGCACATGTGGTGACTTAAAGACTGGAAGCAGAAGGACGGAAGCATGCATCACGTGGAACCGAAAGCCTCAACCAGCGCAGAGCAGAGTTGAAAGAGTTTATGGAGACTTACGCACCATCTGGCGCGCAAGGGTTAAAGAAGAAGATTGCAGTCTTGAGCGTTAGATTTTCTGCGATAAGAGGAAGCCTCATCCGTTATGCTATAGATACGATTCGTTCACTACGTCATCCACTGTTCCGTTCATCTGTAAAGATCAAGAGGAGTATCATAGCAAAAAAGCACTACAGTTTTACTCCTTATATTAGCTATTTAAGGTAAATTTTTAACCGGTTTTTAACTTAATTTTAGCTCTTTTATGCAAATATTGGAGCTATTGGACAGTATGGAAATAGGGTTGCATAAAAGCTTATTAACCTTTCAAGATTACGCATTTTGTAGCAACCACTAAGGTAGACAGACGTACAGCTTTGATTAAAAGGCAAGCCACAAAAAGAACAACATATAACTGGTTTCCATTTGTCGCGTTAAAAACAGATTGACATGGACAGCGATTACAAATAGACATGGACAGTTACAAATTTACATTACATTAAAGTTACAAATAGTTAGGTCGCCACAGCCCAACAAAGTGTCTATTCAACGCCAAAAGGTTCATGCAAGTAAGAGAGAAGCCAAAGAATATACTTAAACGTAAAGGTACTTAAACACAAGCGTTCGTGAGCCGACGGAAGTTGAATGTTTCCTTTTTAGGCTTGTTTTTGCTCCTCACAAACGGCCTCTTGTTGTAGTGTCCGGTGACTTGCCATCACGTTAAAATGCGTCACAATGAAAACATTCAACTTCCGGCTGCTGTCCCTCTCGTGAGCCATAGACGGCTCGCAAAGCACGGCGAAGCTTAATCCTACTCAGACCAAGCTTTTGGGGGCTTTCTGATTTTGATTTTATTTATTGGTTGTAGCTAAACCGGATTTGACATTATAAATTTGGAGAGAGACTGAAAAGCTCCCCTCCCAGGTCCGGATAGGGTTAAGGGTTAATCAAGTGTTTGTAGCACAAGGGCGGGGGGGGGGGTGTATCCATGATACCAGTGCAACGTTCATACAAGTTCAAGTCATTCCGGGTCCCTCTAGTGCCTCTGTATTCACACTTGGCATGAAACCGGAGGAAAAGCTCATATCTGTACGGCGTGTTATACTTGTGCGAGTTCCCGGTGGCTGTGCGGCCGGGATCGAGATTCTTATCCCGGTACGAAAGCTCCTACCGGTATCGCGTAAATGCGGTGTAAGTGACTCTTCGTTTCACTTTCCCATTAGTTTTAAACATTTGGCCCCAGTTGGTCAAAAGTTGGATAGCGCTTTCCACCGGATAAATCACTATCCAGTGGATAAGTGTTTTGGAAACCAATGGCGTTATCCACTGGATGGAGATTTATCGGGTGGATAGTGCTATCCAACTTTTGAACAACTGGGGCCTGGCTCTGGTTGTTCAAAGAGCAGATAACTCTATCCACCGGATGAATCACTATCAGGTGGATAACACTTATCCGCTGGATAGCGATTTATCCTGTGGATAGCGTTATCCAACCTCTGAACAACCGGGCCCTGTTCAAGAACGCAACTAACACTGTCAGGAAAACGGTTTATACTGAAATATGGCAAATAGTTTTCATTTCCTGCCGGATTGACATTCGTTCCGATATCAGGTAAACACCCCGGCCCCTAAAGCAACTCTAAAGGAACTGAGAGTATTACAACTCCCCTTCCCTACCCCTGGATGGGATGCGAGTTTATCGCAAGGCCTCTCCAGCCTAGCACTTTGCTGAGTTTGTCTAACGGCTCGCCGGTTTTCATGTATGGAGCGTATGCAACCAGTCCCTAGAGATTCAACGGATGATGTCGTGGCGGCCATGTTGGTGTAGCATAACAAAAGGAGCTGTTTGTTTGGTACACCAACATGGTGGCGATGACGGACTGGACGGACTGGATATGGACTGCCATATGGAGCAACGCTTCTTGTTTAATGAAATAACATGGCGACAGGAGATCAGAACTGGAACCTTCGATCTTTCTTTCATATCGAAAATCCGACAAGCTAACCACAACAACAACCACCGCTCTTGTAACATGGAAATAAAACATGGAATACTTACTGGAGTAACGTATGGTATGACATTTGGTCTGTGTCCGTTGGCGTGTTGGGCCCGCCATTGTTTGTCCTTTATGTCAGCCATTAGTTCCCAGTAGCCATCAAAGGCTATTATCTCCTTGCCTGTCGTTTTTTCACGTTTGTACATCACCTGTCAAAAGAAAACGATGAAATATTAAATTGTGACAATGTGTACTGTATATGAAGTAATCATACATATAAACTGCGGCCCCTACAAACGTTGGGAATCTCAAAACGTTCAGGCAGAAGCCATTAACGAATAAAACTTTGCAACTGGAAGCATTTTTTATAACAACATTTTCTGTCGGCCACGGGGCTGAAATTGATTGTGTGTATGTTTTTGTTAAGACTTAGCTACAAATTGGGGAGAAAATGTTGCAAAGCTCAGACATTATTTGCGTGCTTGAAATTAAAATGTTTTGAGTTTCAAGGCGTTCTCAGCCATTGCAGTGTCGGTAGTAAATTAATTCAGCGTTTTATCTTTTTACAAATTCGTATTCTGCAATTTTTGACGACTCATGTTAAAATAGCAGAAAACGTTGTAGGAAGGAAATAAAAGTCTTGTCACTGACATTTCATGCCAACAAAATATGGTATTACTCGCAGCTCACGAAAATACTGAATGCCTTCTTTAGGTCACCTAAGGAAGACAATAATACATGTACTCACCGCTAAGATAATGATTATCACAATAAGAATGAGGGCAACTATTGAAGCAACAATCACTACAATGGCCCATGTCTCAAGCCTGGACGATTCTGTTGCTAAGAGAACAGAATTAACAATTATTCTACGGAAATAAATCCAACATGAAATTTCAAGCAATGCAACGCACCGCGAATTTCTAGAAGGTTGACGTTAGGTTCTAAACGGCATAAGAGGGCACTGTTTAATTTCCAGTTGGGCAAAACTGGGTATCATTATTAGTATATCATAGCATTGTTAAAACGTACGGATGATAAAAGTAGCAAATGTAGCAAACGTAAGGCGCGACGTAGCCAATATGTGGTGCTAAAAACACAGGAGATATACCTAAAACGACTAAAATGCTGTATGAAATTTGGCCAAACCACGATTACACTACTCACGTTAATTAACCTATATATATTTTATAAAGCGAGTTAAACTACTATTAGTATGTTAAGATATTCTAAAAATCTGTGTTAAATTGTGTTAAAACTGGTACATAATATGCCACACACTAATAATTAATCTAAACTGTTTAACGATAAAGACAATTTTAGAGCCCGGAGTTCATTGTTAATAGTTGGGTATCGTTTGCGGTGTTCATTGTCCCTGAATTTGCAAGGGACTAGCGATATGCAAGTTAATTGAAAGATTGTATATGGTGCATTATTGTCTGCTGAACTCAATCCACTAGGTATTGTCGTTATTATTGTTATTATTATTATTATTATTATTATTATTATTATTATGCCTATGTAGCTAATATTCGAAAAAAAACTAACTTCTATTAAACGAATATAAAGCACTAATTCCGCTAAAATGTTCAAAGTCTCTTAAATACTAAAATGTCTTAAGTTGAATACAAGCCGAGAAACTTAAAATTATATATATATATATATATATATATTACCTGTTGGAAGGGTAGTGACGGTAGTCACAGGTGGAGTAGTGACGGTAGTCAAAGGTGGAGTCGTAGGCACAACCTCTCTTGCAGATAACCTGCCCAAAACTAGAAATTCTAGCTCCTTCGTAGCATTGGCGTTTTGGAACTCTTCAAGGATACTGTTATTGGTTACGTTTGATGTAGGCTCAAAGACAAGGTCATAGTCTACCCCAATACTTCCTGGGAAAAATCTAATAATACGGATGGTCACAAAAAAGCGAAATGTTCTCGTGCAGAAGGGTACAATAATCGCAGTTAACTCGGCAATGAGATCACGTGATTTTTGAGAATTGATGTCATCGTAGGCAAGGTCGTAAGTCCTCCCTGTGATGGTTACTGTCACTGAAAACGTTCGTTTAGGCTTCTCTAAAACACAAAAGGAAACAAAAAACAATCACTTTTCTGTGAACACAAAGGGTCAAATATTTGTAATACAACTTTCTCAAGAGTGATTAACATCTCATCGGAGCATTCCAATATCAAACAGAGGACAGTTAAAGGACATGAACATTATCAACAAGTGGGTCTTACTTTGTGACATCAGTGTTCAAACAAATTTATGATACCATTTAGCTCGAGGAAAAACTCTTTTCAAAGAACTGAAATAGGGTAACTGCTATTCCTTTAATGCCCCATTTATCGCATGTAACAAAATTAGTGGTTAACAAACGGCCTTACTCCCCTGTGTACGGGCTGTTCAATAAATAAAAAGATAAATGAACGAATAAATAAATAATAAACAACTGTCTAGCTTGTATTTCAAAAGAAGGCTAGCCGTTTTTACACACATGCGTTTCTATTCTTTTATACCTGCAATAAAAGCACAATATAAATGACTTTATCTCACCTTCTTCGCAGTTCTTTCTTTGAAAACGTCCTGTACAAGTACATAGGAATGATTCACCTTCCACTGTACAGGTTCCACCGTTTAAACAAGGGTTGGGATTACACGCATCGGCGACTGAAATTAGAAAATAAGCGAAATGTTGGCTTGTGCCCGAGAGAAAAAGATTAATCGAAGGAAATTCGGCACATATAGCGTTATTCAATATTATTCCCCTGACGTGTCAATGGTAAAATCTGTTGAATTATAAATTAAAAATTCACGGCAAGTAGCACTTGAGTTTCCCTTCCCTTAACATAAGACAACATAAATTTCTTACACGGCTGCAGTAGAATACATATAGCGCCTGGAAAAAACACTGTCTAAGATCTACTAGAAAAAACTTAACTGAAAAAGTTGCAAGACAAACTAATTACAGTGGTTTGTCAACTATTGTGGAATGAAGAACATATTGACTGAAAACGAAATCAAATAGGCCAGGAACATACAACACGAGAGAGCTTTAATTTAAGCATTAAAATAATTATTTCTTACCTCTCTCTACACCTCAGTTGCTAATATAACTCAAAAACAGATTTTTGTAATCAAAATTGACTCAATGCTTATTACAAACAACTACTCTTCAGACATGGAAAAACTGTACAAGAGTTGCTGTACCTTCTTGACAAAGAACTCCAAAGAAGCCACTATTACACCGACAATCAAAACCATTTATTCGGTCGATACATTCTCCACGACCAGAACAACTGACATTTTCGCAATCATCTATATCTAAAAAAAACAACAAAACAAAACTATGAATAAAAACTCTCAGTATAGCTACAAAGCACCTGAAAAGTCTAAAATAAAAGTTTTGTAAAGATAAAAAAACACGTTAGTTCGCGAAAAAAAGAAGACGCTTACTTGTAGAGCAGTTCACCCCAGTAAATCCAGGTGCACATGATGGGAAAACTGTTGGTGACGAAGATGTTGGAACGATCGAGGATGACACTGATGGTGACTTACTGGGGGATGTAGATAACGACTGACTTGAGGACACACTTGTTGAGACGCTTTGTGATGTAGAAGCAGGGATGCTAGTCGAGGGGGACGTCGAGACACTTGGTGAGACGCTACTTGAAGTTGAGGCAGATACACTCGGTGATATGCTGGTAGAAATCGATGCTGACACACTTCTTGAGACACTCTGAGATTCGGAGGTCGAGTCACTAGCTGATACGCTAGTCGAGGTTGGGGCTGAAACACTTGGCGAAATGCTGACAGAAACCATTGCCGACACACTTGGTGAGACGCTTTGTGATGTGGAAGCCGAGAAGCTAGCTGATATGGTAGTCGAGGGCGAGGTGGACACACTCGGTGACACACTCTGCGATATTCTGGTAGACATCGATGTCGACACACTTCTTGAGACGCTGTGAGATGCGGAGGTCGAGAAACTACCTGATACGCTAGTTAAGGTTGAGGCTGAAACACTTCGCGAAATACTGACAGAAACCGCTGTCGACACACTTGGTGAGACGCTTTGTGATGTGGAAGCCAAGACGCTACCTGATACGCTAGTCGACGGGGAGGTGGACACACTCGGTGAGACACTGGAAGATGCCCTAGTAGAGATCGATGCCGACACACTTCTTGAGACACTCTGAGATGCGGAGGTCGAGACACTAGCTGATACGCTAGTCGAGGTTGAGGCTAACACACTTGGCGAAATGCTGACAGAAACCGATGTCGACACACTTGGTGAGACGCTTTGTGATGTGGAAGCCGATATGCTAGCTGATATGCTAGTGGAGGGTGAGGTGGACACACTTGGTGAGACACTTGGCGATATGCTGGTAGAGATCGATGTCGACACACTCCTTGACACACTCTGAGATGCGGAGGTCGAGACACTAGCTGATACGCTAGTCGAGGTTGAAGCTGAAACACTTGGCGAAATACTGAAAGAAACCGATGTCGACACACTTAGTGAGACGGTTTGTGATATGGAAGCCGAGATGCTTGTCGAGGGCGAGGTGGACACACTCGGTGACACACTCGGCGATATGCTGGTAGAGATCGATGCCGACACACTCCTTGAGACACTCTGAGATGCGGAGGTCGAGACACTACCTGATACGCTAGTCGAGGTTAAGGCTGAACCGCTGTGCGAAATGCTGACAGAAACCGATGTCGACACGCTTGGTGAGACGCTTTGTGATGTGGAAGCCACGACGCTAGCTGATATGCTAGTCGAGGTTGAGGTGGACACACTCGGTGAGACACTCCGCGAAATGCTGGAAGAGATCGATGCCGACAAACTTCTTGAGACACTCTGAGATGCGGAGGTCAAGACACTAGCTGATACGCTAGTCGAGGTTGAAGCTGAAACACTTGGCGAAATACTGAAAGAAACCGATGTCGACACACTTGCTGAGACGCTTTGTGATATGGAAGCCGAGATGCTAGTCGAGGGGGAGGTGGACACACTCGGTGACACACTCGGCGATATGCTGGTAGAGATCAATGCCGACACACTTCTTGAGACACTCTGAGATGTGGAGGTCGAGACACTAGCTGATACGCTAGTTGAGGTTGAGGCTGAAACACTTGGCGAAATACTGACAGAAACTGATTTCGACACACTTGGTGAGACACTCTGTGATGTGGAAGCCGAGACGCTAGCTGATATGCTAGTCGAGGGTGAGGTTGACACACGCGGTGAGACACTCGGCGATATGCTGGTAGAGCTCGTTGCCGACACACTTCTTGAGACACTCTGAGATGTGGAGGTCGAGACACTAGCTGATACGCTAGTTGAGGTTGAGGCTGAAACGCTTGGCGAAATGCTGACAAAAACCGATGCCGACACACTTTTTGAGACGCTTTGTGATGTGGAAGCCGAGGCGCTAGCTGATATGCTAGTCGAGGGCGAGGTGGAAACACTCAGTGAGACACTCGGCGATATGCTGGTAGAGATCGATGCTGACACACTTCTTGAGACACTCTGAGATGCGGAGGTCGACACACTAGCTGATACGCTAGTCGAAGTTAAGGCTGAAACACTTGGCGAAATGCTGACAGAAACCGATGTCGACACACTTAGTGAGACGCTTTGTGATGTGGAAGCCGAGATGCTTGTTGAGGGCGAGGTGGACACACTCGGTGACACACTCGGCGATATGCTGATAGAGATCGATGCCGACACACTTCTTGAGACACTCTGAGATGCGGAGGTCGAGACACTAGCTGATACGCTAGTTGAGGTTGAGGCTGAAACGCTTGGCGAAATGCTGACAAAAACCGATGCCGACACACTTTTTGAGACGCTTTGTGATGTGGAAGCCGAGAAGCTA
>Ga0126336_10001424_pt1 | contig 12423 bp, 7 predicted proteins | sample SidCmetagenome_FD_92530 | JGI IMG/M metagenome (GOLD analysis project Ga0126336, IMG submission 92530) | Coral microbial communities from El Islote,Puerto Morelos, Mexico - Siderastrea C C metagenome | ecosystem: Host-associated > Invertebrates > Cnidaria > Coral | place: El Islote,Puerto... | reverse complement strand
TTCTAATCTGGAATGAAGTGCAGTAGTTAGTTGTGTTTTATCAGAGCAAGTGTGTAACTGAAGATGAAGAAGACGTCATGCTTTATTAATAATTAATGTGTAATTTTGGACTAGTTTAGAAAAAGTAGCGTAATTTTAAAAAATGAGCACTATTTTGAACATAATTTGGAAACAAAATCGGGCATTTTTACTAGCACAATCGATAAGGGCCTATACCAGAGAGCCTCGTTCAATGGCTACCCCTTGTATGTGTCAAAGAAAAAAAAACAACAGAAGGAACTCCACGCCACAAAATCAAGAAATTAAAAGGAGTTTAGTTTCAGGTAAAGATCTCAGTACATGTATGTCTTTGGTATACATAAAGAATTTGCATATGTTTCTTATGCACTTGATGTTCTTGTTTCAATTTATAGCACCTTTTCTTCTTAAGAAAATAATCTAATCAAAACCATCTTGGTTTGAGTGTCTTTGTCACAGAGTGGAAGGGGAGGTAGGTGAGAAATTTTGAGAATTATTCGTTCCAGATATCTTTTTCGATAAAGTAAAGGCTCTAATAGTCTTTTTCCAATTATTTCCCATCAAGGTGTGCTGATATATTCAGCTTTTGTTGCTTGTGTTGCTTTTAATGTTGCCACAACCTGGGAAAAGTACCGTAAAATCTTCGGGTTACAAATACTTTGAGCATATCACCAAAGTCGCAGATAGCTTCCACTTGGTGGGTTTCTGCTTCACAAAAGCTACCCACGTTCTCCTTTTCACAGCCTCTGGATGTTCATCTCCAAAAATGCTTTTAATGTTGCCACACCTGGTTGTCATTTCTCGAGCTTTTCAAAGTGTTCTTTCATTGAATTGCGGTAAAACAAGTGAGATAAACTGAGGCTTAGAAGATGCGAGTTATTGATGTCACGTCACATTACATTACAACAAAGGGCTAGTCCCATGCTCCCAGGGAATTGGAGGTAAACCAAAATCGCCTATCTTTTTCCCCGATTTTCTGTATTTCAGCAGGACACTGAAAACCGAGGATTTAACCAAATCAAGCAAATATTTGCACAGGATTGCTCTAGGGGTCAACCAAATTTATTTCAGCGAAATTGGGGGTTAGGTGCACATTAAGCGATGAAATTCACAGCTTTTAGAGCGAAGAAAACATCTTTCAAGGACCAACTGCCGTTTTGTCAAAGCAAAGGACAATGTCATCTCCAAAATGGGTGTGTTCACTGAGGAGATTTTCGGCCCCTCTTTTCGCCCCCTTGAAGTGTATAATATCTACATCCTTAGGTTTCGTTGTCCGTGTCCTACCCTTTTGTGCACAAGTTTGCTGAAAGGGATTTGTTTTGTCTTGGAATGATGTGTCACACAACTATAAGGAGAATGCTCAATCCAATCGCTTTTGGGAGACTTCTTTTGCAACTGTTTGCAAACTACGATGTTCAAATTCTGCTACAAACTGAATCTTTATGTATGCTTGTGTAGTCTTAAACAGGTAATCTACATTGCTATACCCTTACTCTAGAATTTGTGGGAACATTTACTTATGCTTTTCACCTAGATTTTCTGAAACCACGTTTCAAAGACTGTTACACATTTGTCTGCCACAGCTGACTGCTACAAAATTCCTTTGCTATCGCTTGTACACAGCCTCAGCCACAAATTGTTGGGACACATGACACCTGGTAGGTGGCCACCCTTCGCCCCACTCAATGTTGAAAAAAATCCGCCATTTTACGGAGAAAATGCCACATTTTTAGTCTTTTCAACATTGCAAAGGGGGGAAGGGGGAGAAGATGAAAAGATCTCCCAAGATTATTGGCCAAGGCTGCTGCTATGGGCTGTGTGACGTTATCGTAACAAAGTCACACATTTACTTGTGTGGCCAGTGTGAACAAGTTCTGAAAACTGGATGTAATCTAGCCACTTAAAACATTTTCCTTGGAGAAAGGGGAACATCTTGATTGATCACCTCAGCACAAAGTTATTGTGGTATGGAGGAACATTCGACTTTTTTCCCAAAATAGAAGTCAGGATAGAACACAATACCGTGTTAAAGTTTTGTGCAAGAGATATTTTTGTTATAACAACTATAATTTATATAAACTATAATACTTTTTAAATAATGTCATTGATAACCATTCATGGCATGATCAACAGGACACAAAACATGTTTTTAAAGGGGCTGTCCTAAATAATGTACTGAATTGCACATTTTTTCCACTAAATATGGTGTTATTCAATTTGTCGCAAAGACCACTTTCGCAGAGGAAGTACTAAAATTCATTATTTTACAATGTGTCAAAAATTACTTTATAGAGGGGCATTGTCATGAGGAGTTTGACTTCGGGTTAAAATTGTGCCATAATGCTTTGTTCATCGACGACTTCTTCCTAGGGGAACATAGTTACTGAATTGTTGAAGAAAAAACGTATTAATATGTAATTCATTATATTTTCATGGGAAAAAGAGAACTTGAAAAGCATTATTTTAGCCTAGCTTTTTTTGAGATGTATTCCATTTCACTCTGGTCCAACGTCACTAGTGGAAAGTTTTAGAGCATGAGGATCGAGATTGTTTACAAACCTAAGACAATGATTAGATTGCTGTGTATTCTAAGATGTTTGAGGATCGAGGATTGATGTATGAGGATCGAGATTGTTTACAAACCTAAGACAATGATTAGATTGCTGTGTATTCTAAGATGTTTTTTTGATATTTAAAATAAAACAAAACACCATGACATTGCCCCTTAAGTGCACGACTTTTGGTACTAGTAGGAAAACTTTGGGGATGATTCAACGTGGTGACTTGAACATCCACATTTTGTGGTCAACCACTGGCTGCCAATCATGGTTTTCTTTAATCATCTCAATGCTTGCAACCTGAGTGCAGAGCTCATAACTGTTAGACTTCCTACAACATTAACATTGAGAATGGTATTTAAAATTTCTGTAGTTTTTGTATTCTAGTTGGCCTATAAAGAAGATTGAATGGGACTTTTAAATTAAATTTAAGGCAAAAACCGTAAAAGTGAAAGATTAAATTCAACCACATTTCAAACATCATCTGCCACAACAACGAGCTGCCCACTCTGCCGCAGAATGCCAGATACTGCGCATGGTGGATTCCTTCTCAAACAATGTCCTTGGCATCTAATAATGAAGTAACAAAAAAATTTGCAAACAAAAAATGCAATAGTAAAAATCCACATATAAGAACTGCAGATTAAGAACCTCCAGGCTGAAATTTGGCCAAATAAGCACTATGTATATACATATGAGAACCACTCCAGCTTGAAAAAATGAAAGAGGTTCTTATATACATGAAATCTTTTTGGCAAATTTTTATTTCATTTGACACATAATACTCTACCTAATACGTAATACGTAAAGTATGCAACTTACAGCACACCGCTTAAAATGTGTTACAACAATAATACTTGCTCATAATCTTATTTACTAAGTTACAGCAATAGTTCTTTCCCTTTTGTTTCCAGGGGTTAACATTGTTTGGATTTATAACATTGGATGCAAGATGTGATAGTTAGATACCGAACATCCAATTTCACTGAGTTGTGCAAAGTAAGCAAGAAAACGGTACACACACAATTGGAATAGAAATACGAAACACACCAAGCAAAACAAAAAGACAACAACAAGAGTTTTCCTTCATCAAACCCTTAGTTCCCTTCCCAGACCTAAGAGAGATAACTGGGTAGTGGACTACTCCTTGAAGACTGCACGCTGCACGTCTCTCGGATAAGTCAACGTTTAGTAGATGTTCGGTCGGGGTGTCCTTTGTTGTTTTACAGCAGTTTTTGTAAAAGTCTCTCTGCCCTAAGCTAGCCTGAAATAAACTTCTTGCTGCCATACAACGTCCGCTTTTTGTGCGTCCGGTTAATTTGCTGATTTGAGGATTTGGTTTTTGTTCTTCTGGCAAGTCCAGCAGAGATCCGACACTGGTCTCATTACAGCAATGAAAGTACAATGTTGGTTCCAGAACTCACAAAACTTTCAGTAGCCAACAGCTGCTTTGCTGGCGGCAGCGCATCACCTTGGTAACTTTTCCAGAGATGGGACTTTGTCATGGAGCTTGGCAGCAGTTACAAATCTATTCTTTTGAAGCCAGGCACACGTCTGGGAAGTAAAAGTGCTTGATCTTCTGTGACATAATGAACTTAATGACGTGTTCAATAGTTTAAGCACCAAAAGTGGAGCTACATAGACGTTTCTTGTTGCCATGAGTGCGATGCGATAATCCGTTAATTTGATAGTGTTTAACAAGACTGTAGAACCTGATCTTGTGGAGGCGACACATGAACAGAAAAGTTCTCAGGCAGATTAGGTAGTTGTGGAAAAAGAAAGACAGACACCCTAGCTCACTGCCGCTTTTCCTCTGTTCTTCCTGAGTTGCTGACCTGGTCGCAGTTAATACCTTAAGTTAACAGACTGAGTTTAGTTGAGCTCAGTTCCGCACGGTTGTTTATACAATTGATGATGTCCTCAAGTTGAATAGTGGAGCTGGACTTTCTTTGCTACCATGAGTGCATCCACATGTTTTGGCCACAAATGCCTCTAATTCAGTGTAGCAATTTACTAGCTATCTGGTATTGCCTGATGATGATTCTGATATAGAATCGAAACACTGTCATCCTGCTTTGTTTGTTTCTGGCATGTAATACATCCTATGCATGCTTGTTACAGGGTGTCGCATGTTTGTCAACCGGGTTGCACAAGGTCCTAGTATCACCGCTGCGACAATGTGAAAGGGCTTATAAGAAAAAGAGTGTATGAAACTGAAAACATACCTATATCGGCCATCATGCTCGCAGCAATCGTTAACAGAGAAATCTGTAACGGAGTGTCTTCCGCGGCTTTGCAGTAAAAACATGTCCAGGCAATCTTCAGACCATCCCTAACTGCTTTCCTGTAGGCGTCGTGCGCAATACCAGTGTTGCAATGTCGGTGTTACCACCTGTCACATCCGTCGCAGAGTAATGCTTCTTAGCACGTGGTTACGACTTCTGAACAAGTGATACAGTAAAATTCTTCCATAGTGTTAATGTACGGTGTAAAATTGGTCCATTTAAAAATATGTAGGCTCGAGTAACATCTGGGTGCCTCTTCTTAACAAGATCCTTGACCACCTTCTACGTGAACACAGCAACAGATTTCTTGTCATGTCTCAGTTCATCTGAATCAATGACATAAGAGCCGCAAGTGTTCTCGCCTTTGTTCTTGGTCCAGATTGCAACAGTAAACAGGGAAACCTGATCTTTAGTCAGATGTTCCGTCTTGTCGTCAAAGAATCTTGCTTGTCGACGCTTAGCAAACACGTGCTCCAGGAAAAATGGCATCTGCTCTTCTAGATCCTTGAGGGGATCATCAACTGTACCCTCCACACAGACTTAGGCATCTTCTTGACCCTTTTCGGACTCTTTTCTTTTCTTCTTTCTCACCATCTGTTCTACACGCTTCCACTGATACCATGTTGTGCAGTCATCTAAATCTGCTTCATTCTGCAGCCAGTTGGACACTTTCCACATTTTCCGAGCATGCACAATTCTGACTCAGGATTGCAAACAAAATTGTTTGCAAAACTTCCTGAGTACAGTGGGAGATTAGCAATTTCTTTATGCAGGCACTCACACAACATTTTGATATTCTCATGATACTGACAGAGACAAACATCTCTAGGCATGTCAACTGAAAGGAAGACATTTACAGGCCTCAGGGAGCAAAACTTACTGAATCCAATCTGAACAGTGGGGTTTTCTTTCATGAATATGCCATAACTTTCTCTTAAGGACCAGAATAAGTGCCTTTTCTGGATTTGCTGCTGTGTGTTGTTTACTTTAACAGTGACAAAATCTTTTCTGCCTGGTTCTTGCTGAGAGATAGAGTCAAGTTGGAAAGAATCTTTCACAAGCTTCACTGTCTCCTTCAGAAGACCTCCGTTTCCTTTAGTGCACTTATTTTTTCCGTCAGAAAACCCTGACGAGTGTGCTACTTTGAAGACAACAGCCTTCCGTTTCCTAGGGCTTTAGGGATGACATCGTTTTCTTCCAAGGAACAGTTGTTTGAAATGTTCTCCTTTTTCTTTTGTCTACACTTTTTTACTCTCTCCTTGTTCAGCTTTTTCCTTCAGGCAGCTTCACCTGGGCTTAGCACTTAATCTTTCCTTTCAGCTCTCTTCCTTTCTTTGTCTTTCTCTTTGTAGGCCTTATACCTTACTTCATCAGCTTTGAGCTTTGCTCGAAAAATTCTGCGCCTTTCCACTCCTGATTTGGCAGGTGTTTTAACCATCTTAATTCTTATCTTTACAGAGCACAGTGAAATGTCAAAATTAAAGAAACTGGTCAGTGGTTTACTTACAAAGAATATTCTGAGCATGCTCCGAGAGGAAGTAAACTGACCAAGACTGAAACAGCCTGCTTGCTTGAATGCAAAATGCAGGTTAAAACTCTCTTAAACTTACAAAACGTAAGTTGAAATTGTAAGTTAAAACTTACAAGTCTTGTGAACTTAATGAAGTAAAAAAATTGAGGCAAGACTTCTAATTCTGCAGTTGCATATGTCAAATTAACAGACTGTAATGTCCGTAACTTTAGTCTAAGGTTTGCAACGTGACATTTTTGTAAACCAACAAAAATAGACGAAACTGGTTGGAAACTTGCCACATTATTAAGAAAGGTTGACCATGTGCCAATCATAAAAAAATAACGTCTACCTTAAAGCTTCTCACAAATCACAGGAATTTGGCTAAACTGCTTTTTGTTTTAGTTGTAATGTCTATAACGGACATTTCAACTGCAATAACAGGCAGCTACAAATAAGAACATATTATTTATTCACCAAGTAAAAGACACGTCTCTAAGGTAGATTAACAGCAAATGGCAAAACTCTTCATGTCCTGTGCAGAACAAAGGTGTAAAGTTGAAAAATGCTCTCTGGATGTAATGTCCTCAACAGTGGAATGGCCCTAATACGTCTTCACCACACACACACACAAAATAATAATAATAATGATAATAATAATAATAATAATAATAATAATAATAATAATAATAATAATAATAATAATAATAATAATAACCTATAACACTATGACAGCACTTCTTTCAAATTTCAATTTCAAATTCAGATTTCCTAATAAGCTTCTCCTGGCTATATCCTCACCACAACATACATACCCGTACACTGTAAGTATTGCAGATCAGTCTATTATTACACATGTAAACTCACAACCATTCCCAGATCCACCATGACACTCTCAAGTTCTTTGCAAAGTTCCCAAGCTTTACAATCAGTATCACTGTGGTAGGGAATGAATAATACTGGAACAGCATAGGGTTTCATGTCACGTTTCTCGTTAGCAATCATAAACACCATAAGGTGTTAGGCAGCTTCCCTCATCTTAGAGAAAAAGTCCTGAGCATAGCGCAGAAGCCTTTGATGTAGCCTTGGATGTAGACTGGTAAGATCAGCAGGATTTCCAGATGTCTGTATTGTACACATTGTTGAATGTAAGCTTGATAATGAAGACTTCACATCTTTGTTGACACTGATAAGAGTCTGGAAGCATTCGCACTCCCAAGCCTATCGAACCTGCTTTCTTCAGAGGCATTTGACTGTCGTTGCTTAGCCGCATACTTGTCTTTAGCAGCCTTTTCGTCATTCTTCAGTACATACACATACATACACTTTATTTTCACTCGCATGTACAGTGTATCTAGTTGGTGAGTGGTGTAATACTGCTATACTGTACAACATTGCTATACCGTAAAGGTGTGTTATGTCCTTTGTCGACTATGGTTGTTATTTTGGTTATGTTTGTAAGATGATTTTTTTGACAATAAACTTGAAGGGAAAAAAAAGTATCCGAAAGCTAGCCGCCTAAGAAAGGCTGGCTATTTAGTATCCAGGACGAATGAAATTGTTTTTGACCTACAATGGATTAAAGCAACTAGTCACTTAATTGTGGTGACAAATCGACTGGACCCCCGTGAAAATTTGCTTGTACAGTCAACTGACCTCTGTGAGGGAGGGAAGCTCGATTTGCAACAAAGATTGCAGGGTCACCTCTTCTTGACAATGCCACATGCTCCAGCCTTTCAGTGCCACTTTGTGAAGGCTGATTGAATGATGGTAGAGGAAAGTCTTGAAAACGAGTGTGGCAGCCTGTCCAATAATAAAAAGGGCAGTCAGGGTCAATTCATTTTGTAAACTCGTTCAAGATTTTTGGAAACTCGGCAAAGAACTCTTTGAGGCCGAAGACTGTTCCTAGCACCTCATGAAACAAGGAGATGATGCCCTCTACATCATCAGTTGAAGAGGCACATGGAGGCTCTGGTTGAAGCATTCTTGCAGCGTGATCTTCACGGCGCTGCTCCCTCATTTCTGTGTTGGCCACAAGTCCAACGATGATTTCCCTTGTCATCCCCTGATCCCCTTATTGGCCTGTAAAGGAAATAAATTAATGTTGTGGTTTAATGTTATCCTTGGTTCTACCTTTATCTTCCCGTGTCTTTTAACCTTATTGTGATTTATTAACATATGAAAACAAAACAGAAGGGTTTTGGAAGTTGGACCAAAGATAAAATTGAACTTCGTCACGTACAATAACCCTTTCACCAACACCAGTAGCAACTCCAAGAGCCACCTACGAAACAGCATATTAGATCTTTTTGTTAAACGCAAGGTGGGTGTTGTTCTTACAAATTTGGAATGTGTTCTTTCTGTTCGTAAAAAATCATTTTTACATAGAAATGTGCACGCAGAAAGATTAGAGAGGGGTCTAAAATGAAGACAGCTGCAACTATCACCAGTCTAGTTCTATGCAGAAGCTTGTCTGTTCCTTGACGTAGTTCCTTGACCAAACGTTCCTTGTTCAAACGTAGTTCCTTGACCTGTCCTGACAACAGAATAAAGTTGTGTTTAGAATAAAATTAGTTTTTTCATTTCTATTTTCACAAGATGCCTAAATCTTTTCCTTGTTGAATGAGATGCAATGTACGTATATCTTACTTGACGACTATTCATTGGTGTGAACAGAATGTTATCTGGGTAGTTGCCACTTAAGGTTACTCCAGACCTTTGCAGGTGCCCTCGGGGAAAAAATTCGTATGCGCGCCATTTTAAAGGAAAACACGAGAAACTATATATCGTTAGAAAGCTTAATAAATGTAGATTTCGGGAAAAAATATAAATTGCCGGTTGCCATGTGTCATTTAATAGGGTATCAAATGAAAGTGCATTGGCGAAATAACTGCACAGTGTTTAACACAAAGGATCAATCATCAAAAGTGTCAGCATTTTTCAATATTCTTACTGGTTAGTTGAGTTCGAGCAGCAAAGAATGCGCAATGGGCATTGCAGTGAAGATCGCCACGGGTGAAATATTATACATTTCAAAAATCCCCAACACTGTTTCACAACATCTAAGGAATGTTCAGGCCAAATTTCACACAAATCTGCGGTTTGATTAAATGATGCGTGGTCATTTTCGCAGCCATTTTTGCAAGTTTTTTTTGTGGAATTAAAAACTGGCAATTCATAATTTTTTTCCGAAATCTACATGTATTAAACTTTCCAATGATGTAGTTTGCTGTGCTTTCCTTTAAAATGGCACGCATACGGATTTTTTTTCTTGAAGGACACGGGAGGACACCTGTGAAGGTGCGCAGTAACCTTAAGTGACAATCTCTGTAAAAGTGGTCCACTGCATTTTTGGTCAGAAAATCAATTTCCTTCAAACTTTACTCACGAAACTATCTTAGTCCAAAAGTAAACATAAGCATTAATTTTTTGTAAATGTTACAAGATATCTTTGTTTTAAGCCAAAATCGCCCGCACCGTGAGGTGGCAATTTTTCATGGTGATATGACCCAAAAAATAGGGAGTTTTGGCAGTCTCACCACCTCAAAAGGTAGCGATTTCAGTGTGTTATTTATTTTTGTGTATTGGACTGTTCCTTGAGTAGTAAATTGATTTTAATTTTAACACAATTAATCGAAGTTTACTACATCAAAGTATTTTTTCCTGAAGGTTCTCTCACCATTACCACCAATAAAGAAAAGATGCACACTTTAAATTTGTCATTTCGCAAAGGTCCAACTCCTTGAACCAATTCTTCTATTCAGACCAATCAATTTTAAATCAAGGATTCATTTGCAGCATACGCGTATACTCCTCACATTCGTAACGTGTACCCTGTTGCAATAAACGTGTCGATAACCCTCAGAAAACTACCTGTGTGAAATGCCTATTGTTTTTAGCTTGATAATTACGTTCAACGTCAAGGTGAAAAGGAAGGAAAGCTTCAAAAATTATATTTCTTGGGTGTTTTACTTGACTTTAAATGCTGTGGAACGTGATACGTCATTATAATTTATTTGAGCTGGAAAAAGCTATTAGAATATGGAAGCAGATGGGAAGATGGAATAATGGTACAAAGTGAAGACAACGATGTACTTTTTTTCTATTTTTCTAAGAGGAGATAACTCATGATAGGGTGCTTCTGATTAATCTATGGTGACAGCAAACATATGTAGGTTGTCGGCAAAACCGTGATAATTAAAATGCTGGAAGGGTGAGAAATTCAATAGCCTGTTTATTTGCATCGCATTCGGGATACGCATATAGGGTATTTGATTAATCAATGGCGTATCAATTTATTGCATTCAGTGAAGATATATTTGAATTTTTGGCCGCATGGGAAAATGCAATCCTTTCGCAAGTATTTGAGCAGGGAATTGCCTCCTTTGGGAAAAGTAATCGGAGTTGACAGCATCAAAACAGCCAAGGAAGTACAAGGGCGCGCTGGAACGCGCTGTTGATTTATCACCTAATCCATAGGCGTAACCTAAATGCGATGCAAACAAACAGGTTGTCACATTTTTTACTATATGCGTATGCTGCAAATGAATCCACCCCAAATATATACATACATGAACTTTATTTTGTCTGGAATTTAAGAGTAGCACTAATAACATGCTAGTGTCTTCGAGATAAAGAAAAAACAATAAAAATGAATGAATAAGAAAATATACTAACAACAGGAAAAGTAGTCTTTAAAATACCTTGTTAATTAAAAGTATCACTGAGAATCTGCCTTGTAAAATCTAAAAAAATAATCAAATAGCGTGTGAATGTAAATATTCATTGTTGAGTAACCGTGTTGCTCTTGATGTGCACACCAAGGAATCCAACCCTCTAATATGTAGTTCAGCATGTGCAGGTTATACTGCTTCTCTTGCGCTTTGATTAAGCCCCTCCCATCTGCTGCCTTATGGTAATTGCTGACAGCTTCAATAAACCTTGCTTCTTCAGCACACCCTTGTTTTGCCATGAACTTAGGCGATTGCTGAGAACAGGAACTGTTTATGCTGACCGTTTACGGCTGTGTACGTCAGGCCTGTAGTTGGGTCATTCTGTGCCTTGGTGAAATACCGAAGGTTAATGTGATTTCGTGTACAGGCTGCTATACACTTCTGCAGGTGGTTTACAGTCTTCTCTTTCATTGAAGTCAACACTGGTCGAGTCAACTCAGGAACATACAAATGTTCCTTAAAATTGATTTCAAGGCTCTCATACTGGGCATCCGTTTCACAAAACAGGTTTCTGACCATTAGAGACTTTAAGCAATCATTCTTGGTTTCATCAGTCCCTTAGCAGAGAGGAAAACACTCAAAAGAAATAGTGACATCTTAGGAAATTAGGATTGAATACACTTAGTGAGTGATGGGTATAGCAGGTTTCTCATATCAGTGGAGTCACACAATGCACAAATTTGTTAGCACAGACATTTTAAAGAATAGACTATTATTATTTTTGTTCAACAAGACTCATATGAAAGTTTATCCATCTGAAAAGCCAATTCATTCTTGTCATTACTCTTAATCTTATGATGTATCAGTGGTTTGAACAATGTGTTGACAAGATTCCACATCTCAAACAGCATTAAGGCTTTAAGAAGTACATTTGGAGCAAAACAAATCTGTAAACTACGCTCAACAGTTTGGAGGTTTCAATATTAATCATTCGATAAAAGGAAGTGAGGAAAAGCTTAATCAAGGTGATAAAATTGTGTCTGCAATAAAAACGTGCAGTAGATATACATACTTACCAGGAATCAATGGATTTGGATTATAGTGAAAAGGAAAATGGGTCCTCTGGAGAATATGGATGGCCCTCTCAAACGGAACGGTGTCATCTAATTCCCTCGCTACAACACAAATCAAGACATGGCCTGCCTTTTGGCCAAGAGAGAAGTTTATTCATAGTATACAACCCGAAGAAACAAACACAGTCTACAAATAAACCTCTCTGCCACCCACCAGCTACAACAACAATAATGAATAGGGAGGGTGGGTGGGAAAAGATCAACGTCTTGCTAGTGAAGCTACAATCGAACAATGAACACATACAC
>Ga0126336_10001423_pt1 | contig 12424 bp, 6 predicted proteins | sample SidCmetagenome_FD_92530 | JGI IMG/M metagenome (GOLD analysis project Ga0126336, IMG submission 92530) | Coral microbial communities from El Islote,Puerto Morelos, Mexico - Siderastrea C C metagenome | ecosystem: Host-associated > Invertebrates > Cnidaria > Coral | place: El Islote,Puerto... | reverse complement strand
CGACGTTACAAAAGTTCCCTTTTTTCGTTACGAAAGTTCCCTTTTTTCGTTACAAAAGTGCCCTTTCCTCTGGCTCTCTCTCTCTCTCTCTCTCTCTCTCTCTCTCTCTCTCTCTCTCTCTCTTTCTCTCTCTCTCTATCTAACTATCTAGCTAGCTAGCTACCTCGCTACCTTTCTATCTACTTTTTCTTTATTTATTTATTCATTTATTTATTTTTCATTACTTTCGTTAAAGGGGCAACGTCATGAGGATTTTGCTATTTTAGGTCAATTCTGTTCTAAAATCATTAACTAGTGCCTTTTCTCAACCCCAAAGGGCTCCTGAAAAGCCGTGAAGAAGATATCAAAGGAGTTTTATCATGGAGAGCTAACCATAATAATTTTGTTGGTGATATTTCAGAACATAGCATCAAAATTTGAAAAAAAAAATCCTTGCAGTAGCAACAGACGATAGGAAACAGCTTCAGTGCCGAAATATAGTCTTTAATAACAAAGCTAGACCATTATTTTGGAAATTCAACAGATACGAAGACAATTTTTAGTTTTTTTAAAAGATGCTTAAATAGCGTGACATAGCCCCTTTGATGTGTTCCATTTTCCTATTACCACTCAACGTATATGACATGATATTGCATACAAAAAAGTTTTCATTAAATTTACCAAAAACACAATTCATTAATGAGATCACAAGTATGAAAAGCTTTTAATCAGTTATAACTGGACAAATTTTGGGATACGACTTTTCAAGACGTGAGGGAAACCTAAAGAAATTCTAACTCAACATATTTAACGCTCATTTCGGACTCACGTCTATGTCACATCTAAATCAAACAGCCGCCTGTTTGAAAAAAATCGAAATGACAGACGTAAAAGGAACACGACAGTTCACAAAACATGACAGCTAAATTGGTCATCACTTTGTTAGACCTGCTTGCTGGTTTTTCCTTGCAGCTCCAAGCATCAGTTGTCGGGAAAGAAACCCGACGCGCGTGACTTAAATATATTAAGTAGAAATCGTGTGACTAGAAAGGTCACGACATGATACTTGTAACGCGAGTAGGATAAGATTTCATGACAGATTTCACAATGTTGTAAACAAGTTACTGTGTCAGCTGATGTAACTGCATGCATTGAATTAGCTTAATAAGGAGAAAGAACGTGTGATTTTGCTATGATATCTTAATTTAGATACATTACAATATTGTAAGCTTGGAAATGTACTGTACATGGGATTAATGGATAAATGCGTGACAATTACTGTTACGCAAGGGTAACTGGAAAACCTAAGTACACTTAGAATGTCAGTTAGTTCTTGTTTGATCGTTGAATCAGTGAATTGTAGTTTGTCGTATTGGATCGTTGTACTAGGTCGTTTTATTTGACTGTTCGCTATTCGTTAGTTCGACCGTTTACCGTAGATTGTAACAGATTGCAGAACGTTATGATAGTGGATAATAACCGTTTGTAAACTAAAAGATACATGCAGCCCTTTGATTGAACCAGCGTGCGGAGTTGCTAGAATTCCGCGACATAAGCTCAGGTACAAGGATGCCAAGAAGATCAGAGAAACGCAATATCAAAACAGTTCGATCCTTCCGATACTATGCGAGTGTGCTTGCACCTATGAATACCATATTTCAGCTTAATACACTCAGTAAACTCACACTATGTCTTTATGGTTAATAGCTATATCGCGTTAATTGTTGTCGTTCTTTTAGCCGAATTTGTCATTTAACAATTTTGTAGGATTATGACTACTTTCACTAAACATTTAATTTATGTAATCTTTCTTGATAGTAAATAAAACAATATGGCACTATTTACTAACGGGATGTGATTATTTGTTAATAGGGATTTGGATAACAACCAGCTGAAGGAACTGCCCAAAGGTGTTTTTGTTAACAATGCTAACCTAAAAATCCTGTGAGTAAAATTCTTTAATTGACATGAACAACTAATCCTCTTTGCTGCGAGGTTAGGGATGAGATTACAACATGATTTAGTAGCGTGGGTCACATCACAACAATTTTAAACAATTTTATTTATTTATTTATTTATTTATTTATTTCTGTTCTTTCACTCAACTCGCAAAAATGAAAAGTAAGCAATTTAAATAATACTAACTTTACTAGAAGAGTAGATGTTCTATACATTTTTACGCTTGACTAAGCCTCTAAAAATAGAAATCCATCGCACTTCAAATGAACAGAGACTATGTAGTAGTACACTAGTGGCCTACCTGCTCTCACCTACTACATATTTGCGCGTTTTCTTTTTTCTGTGGTTTAAGAGAGAAAGTTCAAATTAATTTACTTCTCCAGTGTTCGTTAAGTTCAACATAAAAATCTCCCATTTCTTTTTTGCGGAGATTGAGACGATAGTATAGTGCGGTGAGAGTGCTGACACCTTCTATCGGTGTGGCACGGTTGATAGAGAAATAGATTAAGTATATAGACATGTTCGCCTAATAAAATGTTGAAAAACTAAGTAAAAATGTTTTAAAAAGTTTAAAAAGACTCTTGAAAATACTGAACGTTTTTTATCATTAAAATTATCATCAGACATAAAAAACGTTCGGTATTCTTAAATTTTAAAAATATTTTGATCTAATGTGTAAACACAGGGTAAGTATATTGACAAGATATATCCTAGGCAATGTTGGTGTCTTCTGTGTTTACCGATCGGCAATAGCTTTATTTAGCACACTTTTACAACAGGAGGTTTGCAATAGTTTTATTTTGACCTTGCTCCTTAGCAAAAAGAACTAATTATTAACCGCAAGCTTGAAGCTAACTTGCGAAAAAAGACACTTCCAGTGTTACAATTAAGTATCAGGCCTACCGTCGAAGTTCAAACTCCGAATGTGTTGGAAGCAGTTGTAGAAGCTCAGAAATATAAGCTAACATTTACTGTATAAGTTAGCGTCTACTGTATGCAGACGTTATGTCTACCGTACGGATTTAAACAATTCGTATTTTAACCGGAGGTCCATTTCAGTGGTAACATTTTCTTTTGTAATTTCTTTTTCCGTGTAGATATCTTAAATTATTAAGAACGGAGTCTGCACCAGTAACGAAAATGGCTCACGTCCTCTTTCTGAAATCAACATAAAAAGTCTTGTCGTTTATTCTTCTCGGGGGATGGTGGTGTGGATATAGCTCTGACACCCTCATCAGTGTGACCAGTTTTAACACTCAGACGTTCAAGCAAAGTCGCACCCCCACCGTGGTACAAGCCGCGGTGGATTAAACCCCCCTTGGGTTTTTGCTATGTTACAATATTTCGGAAGAATTTCATCTTTAGTAGAAAGCCTATGATAGGCTCTAAACTGATTCAATGACTGATTTTATCACCTCACCCTGTATATATTAAGTCAATTTGAATTTTATTTACTCACTTGAAAATGATGTCATAGGGACATCGAAACGTTGTGTGTGTTTTGTTTTGTTTTTTTTGCTGTTTTTTGGCTCTAAAACATGACGGAGAAATTCAAGAAAAATCTTTAGGATGGGGGAACACCCACCCCCCTCCCCCCCCCCCTAAGGCCAATGACTGGTTCCAATGATGTTGAACTGGAAACAAGCACATTGACAAAAGTTTGACGAAAAAGATAGCCCACTGACAACTTAACTGGTTTGTGTTCGTTACCTCGCAGTGTGTACCTTTTTTAATCAGGATTTTACACCCGGCGTTCTCGGTAGTTTATTCAATGTTGGACGGTTGCTTGACGCCTTTTTTTAACAACCATGCTCTTATTTATTTCTTTATTTGTCTATTTATTAATCTATCTGTCTATTTATTTATTTATTTGTTTTTATTTACTCATTTATTGATTTTTTATTACTTTTGTTAGTGTTTCTTTATCCTATATCCAGGCAATGTATATGACATGATATTGCATACAAAAAAGTTTCCATTAAATTTACCAGAACAAAATGCACAAATGACATCTCGAGTACAAAAAGCTTTTAATCAGCTATAACTGGACAAAATTTTGAATACAAATTTTCGAGACATGAAGGGAAACCTAAACGAATTCTAACTCAACTTATTTTTTCCTCAGTGCGCGAGCGGGCGGTATCCCGCGAATCCTCCAATCCGATTGGCTCCCGGAGCGGGCAGAATTTTCCTTTCTCTGACCCCGGTCACGGTAACCACGCGAAAACCATTAAATGAAAGTGAAAACATCAAACCTCAGTTGAACTCGGAAAACTTTTTGTAGATTTATGGCTAAAAGGTGAGAATTTTTCCTCAACTCACAATTCTCACATGTGTTGTCAGTGGAAAGTCCAATAAGGAGGGGCATTAAAGGCCTTGTAATTATTTCAAAAGGCGAGTACTTGTTTTGACTTTGTGTTTGTTTGTAGATTAGCATGGCGGTTTGTGAGTTTGTTGTTGATGTCACTTTACACAGCAGTTTAGTTTTAAATTGCGCTCGTTGTAAACGCCTTTTGACTCCGACACTTGCTTTAAATGACTTTTTCCTCTTCGTTTATCGAGATTTCGCATTTTTTTATTAAAAAATGTGTGTTTAAATGGAATTTTGCTTTTTCATCTGCCATGAATGATGACAAATTAAGCCGGCGCACAACTACCCTGAACGTACAGTTTCGCTAAATAATGAAACTTTTTATTTCCGAAGAGCCAGCACATACGTTTACAAGTACAATGCAAAACGTAAAAAGAAAGGAATTAGACTAAACATATTTTTTTTTTTTGATTTAATATTCTTGTTTACACAAAGGCGAAGGAAATTCTCTGGGAAATGCCGGGTTCCGTTTTAAATGAGGTTTTACGTTTAGTTAACTAAATTATTAGCTGTTATTTGCGGTTGCTTTTCTTCATGCCGGCTTCGATTCTCCATGTGAATGTCTTTTCTTGAAAAACAACCTTTTGGAGATGGTAGGGTAGTTTGTCGTCGAGAAAGTTAAGCTTAAACTTAAAAATTTGAAGAGTTAATCATTACATTCACTCCCCAGTTCCCTGGCCCCTGATTTAATGAAACGTACGCTCGTACCTGCAACCTTCTAAGATTGCCTTGCAAACTCGCGAATGTTGGAAAAAATAAATATGTTATTTACCGGCCTAGGTCGGTCCGTATAGGGAAAACTGTGCCTTCGGTCTTGAGTACGGCCCTCGGCCTGCAGCTTCGGGCAGTACTCAAGACCACGGGCACATTTTTTCCCTATACGGACCTCCCGGCCGGTAAATAACATATATATTAAACGCTCATTTCGAACTCACGTTTATGTCACATCTAAATCAAACAGCCGCCGCTTGCGAGTGTGCTTGCACCTATGAATACCATTTTTCAGCGTAATACACTGAATAAACTGACACTATGTCTTTACGGTTAATTAAAACAAGTATATCGTGTTAATTTTAGTCATTTTTTAGCCGAATTTGTCATCCAACAATTTTGTAGGATTATGATTAGGATTACTGTACGCTTTCACGCCTCTCAATGCCAATCCCAAGACAGGTGTATTTTGTGCACTGTTAAGAGATACAATTTGCTTGTGAAAGAAAGTTGTTTCAAAGTATCTGCACTCATTTTTCCAGCTAGTTGCAAACACTAAGGACTCTAATGCGTTTTCAAAAGTCTAGTTTAATTTTCTAATTCCCTTTTTCTTTCCCTAGTTTTTGTTTGTTTTTGTTTATCGTTGTTTTTTCTAACGCTTCCAATTGTCCACCTTTATAGTGTGGACAATTGGAAACGTTACAGAAAAATGATGATGCGACTTTCTTTTTCGTTTGCACTTGTCATGCAATGATTTGTTTCAACGATGATGAACGGGAAAAAACGTGATTCCCAAGTCGCAAACAAATCCAAGATTGCCGTAGGAGCGGTTTTAGAACACCTGGGCGCTTATAGAACGAGACATATGAAAACACGAGCTATGGTAAATCTGTTGTCTGAATTATCAATGAAAGCTGTTTCAAGCAAACAGCGCTAAAATAATGTCAACTCCTCAATAGACGTATCATTTTCAGTGTCATCTTACCGTTAATTATGTTGCCCGATGTCTTTGATTTCCACATCTTTTTCTGCAAATAGCCCTGTTTCTCTCCACCATTTTGAAAAACCAATTAGCTCCAGTTCTACGCTTCTGATAAAGGAAACTCCGACAAGAGTGAGTAGGCCATCGTTTCGTGAGTTGCTAGGATACGATCATTTTATCCAATCGCACTGCTGCAGTACAATCATCGCGACGGCCTCAAGGTCACAAAAACCCTGTTCAGGCCTCGCTAGGTGAGACGAAAATGACAAACTTACACATTTGATTAGGGAGGGTGAGTAAGTTTCCGGAGTCAGTTGCGAATTTGACAGAGTGAACTAGCAATCAAGTTTTTTGCACATAGCTTGTGCATTTGCGTTAGCTTTCATGGAGCTTTTAAAACTTGAGGCCGTCGCGATGATTGTACTGCAGCAGTGCGATTGGATAAAATGAATTACGATATTGTTTTTACACGTGAAAAGCTTGTACGGGAAAACTTCTCCTATATTTACCAGGGTTGATAAGCAGTGTTCAACCGGTAACTCCAATTCCGTGAATCTAATTAAAACAGTTTGTTCACAGCTAAACTGTCGTGGCAGTTAACCGAAGTCTGACTGACTAACACAAATTCACAAACTAAAAAAACAAGTCATTTTTTGCCAGTCAAGAGATCCAGAACGGAAATGCTAGTCTGTGGAGGTGTAATTTTGCTAGAAAAGTTGTCAAATGCGGTCCCAATTAGATTTTTTTAAATAATAAAATTTGCTAGTTAAGTTGACAGGCCTAGAGTTTATTTTTTATTCTACGCGCAGACACTGTTTGAAGCGGTTGTCCTGGTCAGCATAACATATCGAAATAGTAGTTTCCCCGAAAAAAAAAAACGTCTTTGGAATACCTGAACGTTTTGAACGAGGTCTATGAAACCAAAAGGACCCATTCTTACTAAATGAGATGCAAATAAATGGCCGAGTAGCAGTTTAAGTTTAGCCCCAGAAAAATGCTGTGAATAGAATTCTTTTCTGTTTTTATGCCTTGTTGCTTTCTCCGGTGAGAACCAGGCCTATCACCCTTTTCTTTCTAACACTGAGAGAGCAAGTCAACACCTTGGAAAAAAAAATCCAACACTTGTAGATCAGACAAGCCAGGTAGTCTGCTAGCCGCTACAGGAGAAAAAATCTTCACGGCCACCAGGAAAGACATGCAAGTTCGATCGTGTTTGTAGTCGCCATATCAGACTCGTTAAACTGGGATTTGTTTAAGAGGGTGAAACCTTCTTTCTTGATCTCTTTTATTTACATACTTCAAATCTCCGTCCGATTCCTGATATAATTCCTAATAAGAATATTCCTAGTTCTATAAACAAACAACCCGAAAAAGAAAGACAGGCCAATATAGCGTAGCCGGCTGAGAAAGGAAACATCACATGAAAATGACAAAAAGAAGTTATTTAGCTACTGTATGGTTTTGTTTAATGTAGTTAACACTACACACAAACATGTTTCAAGTTGACATCCAGCGGTGAAACAAAAAAAAAAAGAGAAAAAAAACAGTGAAAAAAAAATAGCGCGTGCCAGTTTGGAAACAAGAACCTTCAGATCAGGGGCTAGAGTCGACGCAAAACAACACAGCTGCTATAACTGTAAATAATAGTTGGCTAGAAATAAATGGAATAGCAACAGCATCCAAATACCGAAAGATCACCTAAAACATCAAATTGAAGTATACAAACTAAAATAGAACGGAAAGGAAAGGGAAGAGAAAACAGTAATGTGACTTTTGAAAGGTAAGACTATAGACACACGGAAAAGGTAAAGAAAGATGACTTCCACTAGTGTTCTAACGATGGATTCAAAACATTTCAAGAAAGTGATCATGAACTAAAAGCAAAGTTGAAAATAGGAAATTGACAGAAATGAAGAATGGAACGAATTGATAACTACCTGCTCAAATTGCAAATTTCTCCTGAACGCTCAGCAAAAACCGCACTGAGAAAGGAAGGTGACGAATACTTGTAGTAGATACATCTCAGGACTTTTAACAGCGATTGCCTGGTAAAACTAGAAACTACTGAAGAGATCCCTGATATTTGAAGTTCATGAGATTGGAAACAGCTAGTCATATTGAAAGGTTTGTAGAAGCCTCATAAACTACACAAAAAGATAAGCAAACGGGCAAGGACGCTTGCACTAAACTTTATATTATGGTATGATTGCATAGTTTCAACATGTCTACATACACTGTATATTATACAGTCACTGCTGTCACTATCTCAGTTTTAATTCGCCTGTGTCTGGTGGGATCCCTTTGTTCATTAGCCGGAGAAAAGAGACTTTTTTGTATGAAAAAAAGAAGCCTGTTTAGCAGGCGTTAGAATATAGTGTGCGATGTCGGAGTCGCGCATGTTTCTCGCTAGAGGAAAAAGGGGGAGGAAGCACTTGCTCTGATGACCTGCCTTAGTTGTGTTTTCCCTTGTCTGAGAGTATCAAAAAAAAATTCGCATTAGTGGAAAAGCCCTCGAGGGAACATATAACCTTGTGGTTTAAGAATGTAATCTGTCTGGCAAATGAAAATACGGTATTGTAAACATTGAGGACGTGTAAATAGGGGAGGGTAATCCTCCTAGAAGAATTCCGTTCGGTATTGTATTCCCCGAGTTCGTTCACATCAGTAGTAGGATGAACCTGGCATCGATATGTCGAAAAGTGTTACCATTTGTGCCATTCTCGTCTGCGGGATGGGGTTACTGTCACAGGCGTGCAATCTAGTATGCAAAGGTTTGGCGTGGTAATAAACCAGGGCGATATTTTCGGGTGTGTCTGATCGCAAGAGCAAACCAGCAAAAGAAAGAAAACGGTAGATATTTGCAAACAGAAATCAAATATTCTTTAGATTATAAGGATTATCCACTGTTTATAGTGCGAAACTACTACTTAAGGAAAACGAGTCGACAGCCAAGGATCAGGCACAAAAGAAAACAACAAACAAATAAAAAGACGGAAGTGAAAATGCCCGTGCATTTCAGAATCAGCTCCGTAGGAGAAATAGAATTTAAGACGTTCGAAGCAGCCGGGATACTTGTAGAGAACGTTATAGAAAAACGCTTTTAATAGAACTGAACAAAAATTGTTTGAGTCGTTATTGCAGGAAATTTTATCGAATTTCTCTTGTGATTTTTCTTCGCTATTTTTTCGCTCAACATAGTTCACATTCATCTTCGGACTTCAATTTGCGGTATGCTTCTTGCTGCGACAATGGCTTGAAGCTACCTTGCATCAAAAGTAATCTTTTTTCGGTTATTTATTTTGATGTATGATGCAGCACTCGCACACAATTTAAATTAGGAGACGGCCACCAACTAAAGAAGGTCAACCAGGCGGGCTTCCATGCAACTGGATGCTTTTCCCTCGCGTGAGCCTTTAATTTACAGACCCATGTCACACAGGGCATAAATAAGGGAGAAAAGTCGAGTGACAACTTAACTGATATGTGTTTCTTTCCTAGCAGTGCGTAAGGTTTTAGTCAGAATTTCTACCAGGCGTTCTCGCTAGTTTGTCCAATGGTGGACGGCTGTTTTACGCTCTTTCGATTAAGTGTTGCACAAATTGTTTGCGCGCGCTCTTAAAAGTACCAGGTTGATCATCAGATTTAAGGACGTTCGCGCTAATTGTTTCTGCGCATCCTTACTGCGCACGCAATTCACTTCGCGATGTCATGTCACGTCATGCGTTGAGCGCACGCGCTGTTGAAGATATATAGCGCTAGTGGGCACTTTAATATCTATGCACAGATTTAACTCTCTTAAATGTTCTTTTGATAGATCACTTTCTTTGTCGATTGTCTACGTTTTGTGAAAAATTAAAGAAAATCTGTGTTGTGGAAGTTTGATTTTTTTCAACTTTTCTGCCTTTGCATTGTCGAATTCTGCTATTATTGTAGCTGCACGGTGTTCGCAAAAGTCCATCTTAGAGGTTAAGTTTAACTAAAAGGATGACACCGATTCAAATTATTTACTTGGCAGACCCACTTAAATAAAATTTGACTAAGAAAGTAGGTCTACAGCGATTCATTTTTAATATTTTTCAACTAACAAGCATTGAGGCCATGTCGAGTTACGAGGACCGATTTGTCAAAATTGGGGTAGTTTTCCACGCCCTTTATTTCGAAAACGAAGTCGGTGACCCCCCATTTTTTTTGCATTTTTGACAAAGGTATCTCATTATCTGACTGTAGCGAACGTCCTTAAGTTCACTTGAAACTAAAAAGTTCCTTATGTTTTTTTGTCACGTTTATATGAAATTAATGGAAGGGGGGGGGGGGGTGAAAAGATTCTTCCTGTTTCGTTGTCATTTTGGAGTAATTTAAAGTTCTTTAAAATCATTTCTTTGGCTGCGGATTATGTGGATGGTAAGTGAGTGTAAATGGAATTCTCTCGTTCTTTTGTTTGTCTGACGTTTGCAGTGCTGACTGTCGATTAATCTGCTGAGCACGGCGTTAAGCCGCTTCTTGAAGAAATGGCATATTTTCTCTGATTTGTTGGAAAAATCGGAGTCATCACTACATAAACGTCGAAGTGACAGATGTAAAAGGAAACAACAGTTGACAAATGTCAGCACTGACATGGTCATCACCTTGTTAGACCTGACTGCTGGAATTGCCATTGCGTCTTAAAGAGTTACAATGGGCTACTGCGCTGGCGGTCGTGCTTGCACTGCTGAATACCACATTTCAGCGTAATACCCTGAGTCAAACCAGTCGTTACGGTCTCAGTTTAGGAAGACGACAACGCGTTTTCGTCTTGTGGAAGACATGTTTCGGATGTTCAACATCCATCATCAGTCCTACAGAGTATAGCACACTTTGTCTATGGTTAATTGAAAGCAGTAAATCCTGGTAATTTTGTCTCGTTTTTGAGCAAAATTTGCCGCCTACCAAATTTGTTCGATTAAGACTACTTCTAACGAGGGAACATTTTGAAATGCAATTAATAATAAATATCAGCAAAAAATGCAACGCCGTTCGAAGTCATCGTGACTCTATTATTAAGTTTAAAAATTACGGTTGTTGATTATCTACGTTTTGTGAAAAATTAAAGAAAATCTGTGTTGTGGAAGTTTGATTTTTTTCAACATTTCTGCCTTCGCATTATCGAATTCTGCTATTAGTTACTTTTGCAATTAACACTTTCGAGAGAATATTAGACTGTTCTTAATTACAGTGAAAGGTTTACAACTGACTTTCAACTTCGCCCCCGCTAAGTGGCATGTTGACAAACTCAAGCCGTTATCACTTAACCACCACACACCACACCATCTCTGATACTGACGAGATTAGAGACATACTTGTTAATGACGGAACGACGTCTTGGTCTCCTAGAATGTTACGTCACTATTCAACAACGTGCCACTTGATGAAACCATAATGAGATCCTCGCCGAAAAAGCGTTTACTGAAAACTGGTTTTATGAAACACACAGCCTAGATGTCAGCAATCCGAACCTGGTTGACCTTTTGAAATTAGCGACCAACAATCAACTCTTTTAATTTGACGAAAAGCTTTCTGAACAAGTCTATGGCGTGGCGATGGGCTCACCCCTGGGCCCCCTTATGGCTTGTGCCTTCTTGTGCTCGATAGAGGAGAAGCTAGAGCGTGAAAACAAATTACCAGGATTTTGCAAGAAGTACGTTGATGACATCTTCGCAGTAATGCCAAACGTTCCAACTGCAACAGCTTTCCTTTCAGCATTAAACGACTGCCATCCGTCCACAAGTTCACAATGGAGATCGCAAAAAAGCAACAAGCTGCCGTTTGTCGGTATAATGATAGAGAAGAGAGGCTGCCAACTGTCAACAAGTGTCTACCGTAAGCCCGCAGACACTGGACTCCTCTTACACTATCAGAACCACGTTGATCAGTGGTACAAAAAATGTCCATTAAACATTATGTTAAACAGGGCGTACCGCCTTTCATCATCTTGGAAGTTATTCACAAATGAATGTGAAAAGTTTAAACGGAGATTTATAAACCTTAAGTATCCCGAGAATCTTGTCAGTTTTACTATCGCCACGTTTGTGAATTCGGTGATGCTAAGTGATCAAATTCCAGCTAAGGCCGACACACAAGCAAAACAAAATTATGCGAATCGAGTTGCACGCTGTACTTTTGACACCCTTGAACGCTTTAATTAAGAACATTCTAATATTCTATCGCAAGTGTTAATTTATTCTCGCACATTAGGAGTATAAATTAACCCACAGCAACATTTTGGTTTTAAAGTGCATATGAAACGAAATTTTACCACCCCTTTTTTTTTCTGGAATATGAAAATTGATGATATAAGAAATATTTTCACGGGAAAATAAACGCTCTGGTTCCGCGGGAACTTATTTTAAAGAGCGACGAAAGTTTGGCATTTCACACTAAAATTT
>Ga0126336_10001422_pt1 | contig 12425 bp, 9 predicted proteins | sample SidCmetagenome_FD_92530 | JGI IMG/M metagenome (GOLD analysis project Ga0126336, IMG submission 92530) | Coral microbial communities from El Islote,Puerto Morelos, Mexico - Siderastrea C C metagenome | ecosystem: Host-associated > Invertebrates > Cnidaria > Coral | place: El Islote,Puerto... | reverse complement strand
GGAGAAGGAGAAGGAGACTGAGAAGAAGAAGGAGAAGGAGAAGGAGAAGGAGAAGGAGAAGGAGAAGGAGAAGGAGAAGGAGAAGGAGAAGGAGAAGGAGAAGGAGAAGGAGAAGGAGAAATCATTTACGTCCAACATTACCTGGAGTGCACACCACTCCTGCATCTTTGTCATGATCACAGTTTGCTCCCCAACCGTCGTGGTCACAATATGTTAATGAACTTTCATTTCCTGTGCAATGCACGTTGTCCATCCAAATTCTTCCAATTCCTCTTCCGAAAGACGCCCTATTGACTTCTTTCACAGCTCCTTCAAATCCGAGCTGACGGCAAACTACGTTTGCCTCTTGTATGTCCCAGTGATCATCGCATACTGTTCCCCATTTTCCATGAACAAACACTTCAACTCTTCCTTGATGTGCAATTTTATCCTCGTTAACCAACCGCACACGAACTGACACATAAGAAAGAGTTAACTCCCCATTAACCGTTTAACTTCCCGTTACCTTATGTTTTCACTTAAGGCTGATTTTTTTTCTTGTGTCAACTTCGACAGTCCGGGCAATTTCTACTTCAAACCTGTTTCCTGTAGAATGTTTGGTCGATAAAACCGAAACGTAGTTTAAACTAAAATTTAAAAATGAATTAATTAAATTAAATTAAAATAAAAATAAAGATTAAAATTTGTACGAGCAAAACTGGGGATGATTAGAAAATTGCAACTGTCTTCTGAAGTGAAATGCCTTCAAAGAGAGATGCGTTCTTGCGTAGTATGTTATGCACTCTTCAGTTCTGATCTGCTGTAATTTTAGTTCACCTTTGGCTTTTCATCCAGCGTAAGAGAAGAGAGAAATACATAATGAGATACACACCGTAGGCTGGCAGTCAAACATAACCCGAAAAATCATTCCAGCGTGTTTTTAAGGCCTTATAAAAAGTCTACAGTCCTAATTGAATGCAATTAACAGGCCCAACATTCAAAACACTTTACCTAGCCTTGAACGTTCCAAAAAAAAGTTTAACAAATGGAAGATGCATGTATTTAACAATAATTACTTACAAGGAAGTCCTGGATATCAAATGACAAACTAACTCGTCGAGATGGTTAAATAATTAATGTTTTATTAAAAAGTTAATCACTAATTGCAATTAAGACAAGAACGAGAATTATTAGAATTATTATGAGTCTGGGGGAAAGGGAGAGAAGATTGGATTCTGTTGAGGCGCGCGGGGTGACATGGGAAGGAGCGAAGGAAAAATAGCGACTGGCAGATTTCTTACTGTAGAGACGTGCATTCTGCCATAGAGGCACTGAACTCTGACGATACTTAGATTCCTCGTTTCGGGAGATGGAAGTTAATCTTTCTACGAAGAGCAGGGAAATGTTACCGGCACTATTTCAATCGCCAGCAGGAGTAAGTAGTCGTTATTCAGGATCCGATGCTGTCAAGAAGATCTATCGTCTGTTTAGGTTTAGGTGCAAATATTGTGTTTGTCGCAAATAAATCGAGCCAAGAAACTAAGGTATCGATTTAGAAATTTCTTGCGATTTGAGAAAACTATTCTTAAGTTTGAAGAAAGATTTCAGCGAATGATTTGTGAAATTTATAATTTATAGTTGACGAAAGGTATAATTACATAACTGTACGTGTATCAGAAAAGGTCAGCTCAGTGGGCTATAAGCTTACTATGTAGCGATGCAAAATATCGTTCGCTTTATTAAAAACATCATTTCCAATACAACTGGGATGTGAGCAAGCTAACTTACATCCATTTATGGCATTATTTACCTCGCGTGAAAAGGAACTTCCCTCGCCAGCGCCCGCCATATTGATACGAAATCTGCCAGTCGCTATTTTTCCTTCGCCCCTTCCCATGTCACCCCGCGTGCCTCAATAGAACCTTTCCCCGCACTCATTAATAGCGACTGGGTACGAGTCTGGGTAAAAACTAAATCCTCTTGAAAATTTCGAGAAATGCCTTCTGGCAGGGGGAGGGGAGTTATTGACTATCCCCATCTTTGCGTGCGTTCGAGCGATAAAGACTAGTAAGGACTTCGAATTAAGGAAGGGTCATCGTCTTGACAGCAGAACGTGGTGTTTTCGAGCCGCTCATAAATAACGTCAAGTTGAAATGTGTCAACCTAATAGCTTACCCATCCCTTCTTAGCACTAAAATAGTGTAATTTTGGTCGCAGCAAACATTGCTTACCTGGAGTGCAAACTACACCTGCATCTTCTTTGTGACCACAGTTGTTTACGGCCCACCTTCTGTGCTGACACTCTGTTAATTTAGTCTCACTACCTGTACACTGTACTTCTGCCATCCAAATTCGTCCTTTTCCTTGCCCGAAGGACTCAGATGCTTCTGTTCTTAATGCTCCTTCAAACCCGAGCTGACGACAAGCAACGTTAGCGTCCTTTAAGTCCCATGAGTCATTACACACTGTTCCCCAGGTCCCATTGTAAAACACTTCTATTCGGCCCTCTGAACCATTGCCACCGACCAATCGAACATCTACGATATTGTGAAATATTATTCTTTAATGTTTCAACACCGTTCGGAATGACCTTTTCTTGGTCTTCATATTTCCTGGCCAGGGCCCAGTTGCATAAAGCAACTTAAGATTAAGTGGGAATTTCTGCAACCATTCCCTGTGTTCTGGAGGATTTTCTTGCACGCTAGTATGGATAAATCGGCCGAAGAGGGATTATACTACTATCACGTGGTGTGGGGAGTAAGCCATGAATTCTGGAATGATCCAATAAGAATGATCCCTGAGAATCTTGTTCTCAAATAGCCTTCAACGCAGGCGTCCTTTGGGTTCGTCACGCAAACCACTTCTCTAAACAGGGGAAGGAGGAGCGCGTTACAAGAGAAAAGAATGTCGGTGTTGAAGGCTAAATTTCTCGTAAACCTTATTTTGTTTTGTTAGAAAAGAATGCGTATTAAGGTGGCTGGACTATATTTTTTAGTAGTGAAATCTTACAGGTTCGAGCAAGAATTACACCACCATGAGAAATAAAAGAGGGATATCAACTGCCACACCTATGCTAGAAACAGCGTAATTGTTTCAATAGGGACTGTTGATTAAAGAAACACTTCTTTCACGTCTTGTCGGGAAACGTTTCCATACCTATAAGTATTTTCAACTAACACAATTTTTTGTCTGTTGCACTTTCTTTCATTAGGCAAGTCTATTGTTAGGAAGTTTTCATACTGTTGATGTGAATTAACATACACCTTAAACTGTATCATCAGACTTGAAATTTGGAGATCAGTCGAAATATCAAAATATTTAAGGACGACGGAGATCAAGAAAGATTCATCGGCTAATGTTTTAGACATAGCAAACTTAGGTCCAAAGAGCAAAGTATTCATCTTACTTATGCTCATGCTATTTGAAACCCAATGAAGCAATTTTTGTTAACCTTTCACGGACGTTCATTGATGGGTATTAGAAAAACATAAGCTAAAAATGTTTCTCCCCAAGTCAGGTAAACATAAGTTAGAGCAGCTCGAATGAATACTTTCATTTTTAAAGCTAAAAACATGCGGCCACGCATATCTCGAAAAGACGAAAACTCTCCCTTAGATCGTTCTTAAACTCACAAAAAGACATTTATATGAACCACAAATATCATGCACCGCTCTGAATAAATAAAGAAATTAATAACTAAATAATTAAATAAACAAGAAGTACATAAATAACTAATAAATAAATAAACAAATATATAAATATTAAATAAATATTGGATTCCAGTTAATGGCTTCAGGAATGCGACAGCCTGTTTTTGTTACCTGGCTTGCACACTACTCCTGCATCTTCGTAGTGACCACAGTTTTCTTCACCCCACCCTTGTTGTTGACATTCTGTTAATGAGCTCTCGTTTCCTAGGCAGTGTACATCATCCATCCATATTTTTCCTATTCCTCTCCCGAAAGCCGCAGACTGGGCTGCTTTAACAGCATCCTCAAATCCAAGCTGACGGCATACAACTTTGGCGTCATTTAAGTCCCAACCGTCATCACATACTGTTCCCCAGTTTCCATTGTAGAAGACTTCGACTCGTCCCAGGAAGCCTGTGTTTCCACCACTGACCAAGCGAACACCTATAATGTTGTGAAACATCATGTTGGAGTCTGGGGCATACCCATTTGATTATGCCACAGCCATCTGATTTCGCCGTATTAAGTTTAATACTCCTAAAGATGGTACTAGTGTTGACCTCAATGCGCCAACCGGAACTTTGAATGAAATATGATCATTAAATTGACAAAGAAAGGTTTTAAACAGTGTCATTTCTATGATGGTCTCTTAGTGTGTTTGGTGAAATGTATACTATTAAGTTTTGCCAACGATAGTCAAATGTTATTTTTTGTGGTGAAACAAACGAAACTGATTTCAACACATGTAACAAACTGATATATATCCCGAGGTGGTACAAAGGGGAACAGGGCTTGATGCCCCCCCCCCCTCCTCACCCCTTTAGTTTTTGTATGTGTTACAGTATTTCGAAAGGATTTTACCTTTGGTAGATAGCATGTGATGTGCTCTACAAGATGAAATAAATTTTTTATGGGTTGTGGCCCCGACATTTTATTCGTTTTCACCGAAAAGAGTGAAAAACATGCATTCGTATGGCTTGACGTGGCATATTGCTTATGACTTCATACCTCGTAACCAACGTGCAAATGAAACAAAAAATTTCAATTGAAAAATGAAAAGGTCTTGATATTTTAACAGGGATGTCATTAAGTTAAATAAGGTTTTCCTTTTGTTTTTTACCCCTTTCTCCGCAGTATCGCAAACTGCACACTGGTGGCGGACTCAACTCGTACACATAGAAAGCTCCACAGCCGCGAACCCGGATGTTAGTAGACCACTTGCAACTGCTTGAGGACCAGTGGAAGCAAACTTTGCGTTCAACAACTCCATCACCCAATGAAGGATGTCCACCAGTCAGATACCCTGGCGCATGCGTGCCACACTGATTCTTAGCTACCACTCCATCAGGCATCTTGTCTCCGGCAGGTCCTGTAAACCTATACCAGGCCTTAACTAGAGATCTGTCACATTTGGTGACTCCTTTATAACTGTCTGCACGATCATCCTCGCTCAGTGTTCTGTAGCTTCGACATTCAGCTAGAGAAGAAAATAGCAAAGTAAAAAGAAGCAAATAATACGAAGTCAACAGCAACATCATAATGAAAAGTTCAGTTCTTATTAACCTTTGAACATAAAAGGAAACTAATACCTTAACACAGTTTATGCTTATTTTAATGTTGAAATGTTTCCATCAATAGTGCAGCGCCACCGTTCTACATATGAAGCCATACACAACCCACTTGTTTTGATGAAGAGGCTAACGCTTCAAACTTCAGTTTTTTGTTAATTTTCTGCAGTGGCCAATTAACCATATCATCTTAATTGATATATCCCGATTTCTTTTGTGTTTCACTTCTCCACTGACGAAGCACCACATTTTCTTCAAAACCTAATACCTCCAGCCTGGTATAAGGTGAAAGGAGTTAATGGAACCCTTCTTTGAATATCTCTTCTTTTCCTGAACATTTTGTTGCCGATAATTCACTGAGCACCGTCTAATTAGTGACTTTTTTTTGTAACCTTGGAATACATGTAGACTTTGTTTAGAGAACAAATACAGAGTGAGACTACTGACTACAAGGTCTACTTGTCATTGTTTGACTGATATATCAAATATTCTGATACGTGTGGCAATCAGATGTGCATGTATGAATTCTGTGTTTGCTATGCATGCTTTGTTTATTATTTTATCATCTAATTTTCCTATTAGGTAGGTAGGTAGGTAGGTAGGTAGGTAGGTAGGTAGGTAGGTAGGTAGGTAGGTAGGCAGGTAGGTAGGTAGCTAGGTAGGTAGGTAGGTCTAATAGGTAGGTAGGAAGCTTCATTTTAGGACTGCGGCCCTGCATTCTTCCAGTTACAATAGTCCCCAGCTTTCTTTTCCCACTCACAAGAGAAAGCAAGGCTTTGTTTTGTTTCCTGATAATTAATGTTGCTGCTTGGTAAATTTCTTAGTAGCTTTCTTACTTACGCATTATTGGTTATCCATACTGTTATTACTTCAGTGGTTTTTTTAAACGGTCAAGAAATATGTTGGCCAGTTCTACACCTGTACAACAATTCAATTTTAAAACAATTTCACAATTTTTCCAATTTAAAAGGACAAATTTTATGGTACATGATTAACTATAATGTGCAACATTGCTGGGTCTGAGAGGTCGCTCCGTCAGTATACATGGCGTCATCACCAGGTGTTAGAAGTCCGAGCCACTGAGAACAAGTGTCAAAACGAGGTGCCTGAGCCATCGAAGCAGGGGATTGTGTTCGTAAGAAAATGTGAAAAGGTCAAGCACAAGTCTGCCAGGGAGGAAGAACCTACAATGTCAAGCCGTATTGGAAGATGTTGGCAGATTTACACAACTCTCCGGTTTTCTCACCTGAGATCGCTATGACCCCTCTTCGCCCAATCCCGATATGATGCTGTGGGTTGACAGTTTTAAGACCGTCTTCTTGGCTGAGCTAACCGTGCCATGGGAGAGCCACATGGAATGGGCATATCAGAGGAAAATGGCTCGGTATGCAGATCTCAAGAGTCAATGTGAAGAGCGTGGGTGCCGTGTTTATCCAGTTGAGGTTTAGTACCATGGTTTTGCTGGCAATTCTGTTATTCGAGTTCGGACTGATATCGGGATTATTCCTGGAGCAAGGAGGTCTGTGATTAGACGGCTAAAGGATACTGCTGAATCTGTGTCCGCTTGGATATGGAGAAACCGTGGCAAATCCATTTGGTGCTTTTCCAGACTTTGGCTACTCGGCATCCCCATGGTTTGTCCTCCCCATTGAGGCTGCTAGGGCCGCCCATGCATTTAACTGCTGGAATAGGCTCCGAAAGGAGGCATGGCTTCGAACTGAGCATGGGGGAAGCCGAGCAGTGCATGTTATACAGCCACGCTGTAAGTTTTTTCCTGTTTTTGCTTTTGTTTGTGTGTGTATGTGTTTTTTTTTCCTGTTGCTGTTTAGCAATTTTTCTCAATAGCTTTCTTACTTACAACTTATTGGCTATCCATACTGTTATAACTTCTGGCAGTAATTCGAGAAACATGTTGTCCTATTCTACACCTGTATATTTAAGAGTACCATCCTAGGTAAACATCATCAATTTTAAACCAATTTCAGAATTTTTCGAATTAAAAAAAAACAAATGTTATGGTACAGGATTAACTTGAATGTGCAACATTATTTCCCGTTGTCATATATAGTCAACATAAGAATCACAGTTACTGTTGTTCAAGATACAGCTTCTGAGAATGTTAGCTTAGGCCAAAGGCCTCATGAAGTCAGACTTTGTTTGAAATAGCAGAGGATTCAGCAGAGGATTCATAGCAATCAATTCCATGAGAGCCAATAGTAAATGACTAAAAATATTAAGCAAATCTAAGAGAAATAGGTTTCAGTTCGACATACCCGTGGTCCTAGATATTGGACCTACTGACTGTTACCTAAATAAAATTACATGAGGGAAGTACAACTGGTATGTTTTTAATATTATTATTTTAGACCTAGGTTTTCAGTTGTGCCTTTTGGGAAACAGATATAGCTAAGGTAAGTTGTACAGCCTTCTTTTCCTTTTTTTGTAGTTTCTTTAGCATCATACAGTTAGCCAGTTGAAAGCTTCTTTTTCAGTTTGTGTTGCTTTAATGGGAAACTGACAGTTGACCTGCCAAGTAACCACTTCAATCTAAACGTCTTAGTGTTGGAATGTACTTTGAATGATTACTAGCGGTAATTTTCCACTCAGCAAACCGCTACATTTTAGCAATTTTTTGGAAAAATAGAAAGTATGCTATGAGACTATGGACACAAGTACTTTTCATGTTCATTTTCATTTTCTGTTTTAGGAGGCTTGATATTGGACATTAATCAAATTGTAGTAGGAAAAAATGCTTTTCTGCTGGTGTCATTATCCAAGAAAAAAACTTTAAATATTTCAAATGTTCAAGTTGTTTACATTTCTATAAAATATCTGTTAGTATGAAATTTTTGAGAAAAGAATTAATTTTTAATAATACAGAAAATACTTTATCGACATAATATTTATATTTACGATAATTTATGTTTCTTGTTAGCCAGTTGGAAATAAAGTTGGCTGATGCTCACCACTGCATGTTCTTAATTGAATTGAATGTTGAATGTTGTTGTTTTGTATAGTTACAATTGTAGAATTTGCGGTATTGTAGTATTACGTAGTACTTATACTACATAATACTACAATACTTCGACAACATTCATGTTAAGGAGTGTCTATGTTTGTGACTTTGGGAGATCTTTAATATATGATAATACTACTTGAATGTCGACTGACTTGTCTTCAGCAAAAAATATTGTAAACTTCCAAAAGGAAGGGTCTGTTTGCCGAAATGTAGATTTGCAAGGATTTTTATGCCCAGTATTCCGCTTCGCCAGGTATTTCGCTTCCTGAAGCTCAAAATAACATGACCCACCCCACTGGGAAGGCTGAAGACGTAGTGACCCACTCCCTTTGTGCTACGGCCCACCCCCACCTATACTTATTGACCAGTCCCTAGCGACACTGTACACAAGTACTGTATTTTCGCGCAAGCTCTGATGAGCTACCAGCGGCAATGCTGATGCTATGAATCCCTATGGACCAAGGGATTCAGAGCTCGACCAAGAGCCACATAATGTACGTTTACTTAGGTCTGCTTTACTATAAACTTGGAGCTTAAGCAACCACGACGACAACGCCAAGGAAAACGTCACTTTAAAAAGGACTTCCAAATATTTCAAACTTCTTTGCGATAGTTTCAGCTCGTTCAATCTGTCTAATGTAGCCGAACAAACCGGGATCTGACTCTGTAAGGACGGCGTTTCAGTTCAGGTAGAAAAAAGAAAATTCACTGTCGTGGGTTCACGTTCTACATAAAACTTTGAATTTGGTCATTTCACGTTGTTGTTTTGCAGAGGACGGCAAAGAGATGTACCATTATCTGTATCGCACGTGCAGAGTCATTGTTTTCCTAATTAAACCTTTTGTTTTGTGACGTTCTCGTCAGCCGCCGCCGGCGTGTTTGCTTAAGTCCCCTAAGAAGGACTTTAAACAACGACGAAAGGAAAACGTCATTGAAGTTGTAGTTTTCGATTCTTTAATTCTATTTCGCGATTATTGTAACTCGAGCTCGTTTAACTTATCTAATGTAGCCAAACTGTCCGGGAACTGAATTCGTAGGGACAGTGCTCAAGTTCAGGAAGAGAAAGCAAAATTCACCGTCGTGTGTTCCCGTTCTCCAAAAAACCTTAAACCTAGCCATTACACGTTGTTGTTTTGCAAAGGACGGCGGAGAAATGTACCAGAATGTGTAATGCACGTGCAGAGTCGTCATTGTTTTGCTCATTAAAGCATGTTGTGTTTTGACGTTCGCGTTGTCACCGTCGTAGTTGCCTAAGCTCACTTATATATCCTCCAAACGGTAGAATCTATCAAACGAAAAAAAAGCCATTTCTTTCAAATTGAGACGAAATTAAGTTTTTGTGTTCTGTATTTATAGCATTTTTGAAAGGACTTACCCGCATTACTTGCTATTACAACCTCCACTGTTAAACCTGAAATGTAAAGTACGTTGCTTGATATCAAATCGATTACCAGAATTGCCCATTGCAAAGTACAATAATAGGGCTTCGTATTACGAATAGTACTCGGGAGAGGGGGGTTTGCTACTTTTGCTAGCCTTCTCTCGATGGATACTTACAATTTAAGATCCCGTATTATGAATAGTACTCGGGGGAGGGGGGTTTGCTACTTTTGCTAGCCTTCTCTCGATGGTTACTTACAATTTAAGATCCCGACGCTTTCAACTCCCCCCCCCCCAAAAAAAAAGCAAAAACAAAAAACCAAACAAAAAACAAAAACAAACAAACAAACAAAAAACTCTCGGAAAATCCGAGCGGAAAATCAAATGCAACGCAAATTGTGGTACATGACTCCAGAGGTTTTCCTCTTTTTCTAGTTTAATTTCTCAGTTTCTAGTTCAATTTCTCAGAGTCCTCAGATATCTTGTCATCAGTCTCATTTCCAGACTGAAAAGTACACATTCCAATTCCTTGCAATAAAACATGGGTTCATACCTGCTAGAAGAAGAAAAATAATCGTGGACATGCTGTGGCTTCGTTATCTTTTTCTACATAGAGATCTCAATCTTAACAGAAAACTGGGTGATGTACGTGTGGCAGCGCATGCTGTGAAGCTATTTAAACGCGACCTTTGGCACTTTCAGCACTCTTCAATTCAGTCACACCATGTGCTTTATTTTATTTTTGGCACTTCAGTAAACGCAATAATTTTCACTTCCCAGCAATTCTTTCGTTTTAAGAAGAAATAGAAAATAAGGTGCTAAAACTTCCTTACATAAAAAAAACTTCCATGTCAGTCCATTCTAAAAATCCTTCTTGCTTCCGTTTCTCTTTGAAAAAAGGGGAAAAGAAACTAGTTTGAATCCTTTCGTGAGAGTGTAAAATTTAACATTAATTAGAAATCGCTTTCTTGTCAGTTGATACGAAGTCAATGTCCAAAATACAACTTTATTTCTTCTTATTATACTGGATGTATAAATGAGCTCAATCACGAGCTGCTCTTCCCAACTGGTTATTGAAGATCCTAAAACATTAAGCCTCACTTTTTTAATTTTGCAAATCGTGAAGATCAGTTGAAGCACCCTCAAAATCTTCATGTTAGCCATTCTTGTCTATATTGTTTCAGTACGAGTTTTAAGTCATACAAGGGTTTATATTATGTATCTAGCTCTGTCCATTCTATGGGCAACCGAGATTGTTACTTGGTGGATCTTTCGAGATCTTTGATCCCGGAAGGTGGGGGGAGGGCGGGGAGTGGTGAAGAGAATGTTGACCTATCACAAATTGAATTCTTGTTTAGCGTTCCCCAAAGGGCTAGTGTATGTGATGGCAAGTCGGCGAATGTGGTGGCGGTGTTTTGTCTCTTGGAGTTAATTACGGAGGAATAACAATAGAATTCTGACAGAAGTAAACAGGCCATTACGCAAAGTCAGGTCGTAAGTGTGCTCCTTTAAGCCATTACGACGCTATATCTGTAGTTTGAAAGTGCCTAAGAATTCTTATTATGTACTGCGCAAATTTCCACGTTTGACATGACGCACTTCATCGAGTTTTAAAATCGTGAACCTTACTTATGTTCTCCGGTGGTATATTTTAGCACATCCTGTTTACAGCAGATTTCGTTTAACCTTCGGTATTTTTAGACGCGACCTTTGACACCTTCGCCACGCCCTGCATGTTCACGTACTTTGTTTCTCAACATCTTCATCATTTTAATGGGCTATATTTTATTTTCGGTACTTTTTAAACGCAACTTTTTGTACTATACAGCATTGGCCCCCTTCCCCAACTGACAGTCCAAATTTAAAATACTGCTTGCTCTCGTCTTCCTTCGTTATAATAACAAAAATTATAATTTGATGCTTTTTTGACAGCTGGAATGCATCATCGGCTGCCCCCCATCAATTACTGATTTTTCAGTTTCTTCGATGGTGTCTAAAACACTGAAATAATAACTCAAAGAGTTTGATTTCTTTGACTCAGAAAAGGGTTTATTTATTGTTTTTAACTTGTATGACACAGAAGGGTGTATTTATTTCTTTTTTTTTAACCATTATGAAATTAGATGTGTACTTAGAATCGCCTTGACATGGTTACTGCAGGTATGCACCGTGCTAACTCTCGTGTTTAAATAAATAAAGAAATAAACATCTCTAATTAACTATTAGGTATAACTGAATAATTACTGAAATTGAAAGGATCATACCAGCAGTGTTTCAGTTTATGGTTCAGTTTCCATCATCGTACAAAAGGCAATTAAACTGAAGATTCAATTGGGCTTCATTATATGAGGTCTGCTAAGATATTTGTAGCATTTAATTTAAATAAAACAAGGTATATGCACTTGACCTCCAAAGCGAAAAAGCACCTTCACGTGGCAGTCTAAACCAGAAACGTTCACGCCCTACGAAGGAGGTTATTATTAAAAGTGTGAGAAACTTTCAAACCTGGAAACATTTTCTAATCATCATTTTCAAGAGATTTTCTAATATAATAAAAGCAAATTACACGAAAGGAACGCATTCTTGAGCATTTTGTCGCCAGTCTCAAGGATTAGACGCTCACAGGGAATTTTTCACGGCGGACTTATCGAAGGTATCGCAAATTTTTAGCGACTTCCCCTTTCTCAAGTGTTGCATGAGGCTAATAGCTACTCGAGTAAACGATGTTACTAATTATTTCTCCTTGTTCGTTGAACTACGTCTGAAACTTTCCACGGGAATCTCCGATGC